>OGKF01001002.1_pt1 | contig 13927 bp, 8 predicted proteins | sample 1572391 | NCBI WGS metagenome assembly OGKF01 (sample SAMEA2582095, study PRJEB24529) | metagenome | biome: Human gut stool | place: China | collected 2011
GCCAGAGCGAGTTTGAAGCGCTGGTGCTGGAAGCCAGCCAGATCAAGGCCCACACGCCGAAGTATAACATCCTGCTCAAGGATGATAAAGGCTACAGCTATATCAAGGTGACAAAGGAGCCATGGCCCCGGCTCTCCTTCGTGCTGCAAAAGGAGGAGGACGATGCCGAGTATATCGGCCCCTATACCTCCAGCTTTGCGGCGCGGCAGATGGCGGAAACCGCCATGGATGCCTTTCTGCTGCCAAGGTGCAATAAGCGCTTCCCGCAGGAGATCGGCAAAGGACGCCCCTGCCTGAATGCGCACATTGGCAAGTGCATGGCAGTGTGCAGCGGCAGGATCAGCTGCGAAAACTACAATCAGGCCGTCAAGAGCGCCGTGCACCTGATCCGCTACGGCAAAAAGGACATCCTGAAGATCCTTAATGAGCGGATGCAGGAGGCCTCGGACCGGCTGGAATTTGAGACGGCGGCCCTGCTGCGGGACCAGATCGCAGCCATCACCAAGGTGAGCGCCGGGCAGAAGGTCATTGTGGACCCGGATGTGGAGATGGACGTGGTGGCGCTGGCAGGCACGCCGGACAGCGTGTGTGCGGCGGTGCTGCGCTTCCGGGACGGACGGCTGACCGATAAGCGGGAGTTTTTGTTCCACGATACCTCGGACATTGCCGCCGTGCGGGAGGAATTTCTGCCCCGGTATTATCTGGATGACGAACAGATCCCCAAGATCATTGCGGTGGACGAGCTGCCGCCGGACAGCGACGCTTTGCAGCAGGCGCTGAACGAAAAGCGCGGCAGTGAGGTGCAGCTGTATGTGCCCCAGCGCGGCGATAAGGCCCATCTGGTGGAGATGGCCCACACCAACGCGGTGGAGCGTCTTGCCCGGGAGAGCGGCCGCTATGCCCGGGAGGAAAAGCTGCTGGACGAGCTGGCGCAGGTGCTGGGCCTTGCAAAGCCGCCCCGGGCCATTGAGAGCTACGATATCTCCAACTGGGGCGATGGCTCCAGCGTGTGCGGCATGGTCACCTTCAAGGACGGCAAGCCCTACAAGGCGGGCTACCGCAAGTTCAAGATGAAGACCGTTGCGGGCACGGACGACTATGCATCACTGGCAGAGACTGTCTCCCGGCGGGCGGCAGAGTACGAAAAGTACGCAGAGCTTGCAAAAAAGGGAGAACCCTGCAGCAACTGGTTCGGGCAGAAGCCGGATCTGCTTTTGATGGACGGCGGCAGGGGGCAGGTGAGCGCGGCAAAAGATGCATTGGCCGGGACTGCCCTTGCGGATGTGCCGCTCTACGGCATGGTGAAGGACGACCACCACCGCACCCGCGCCATTGTGGACAGCGACGGCCGGGAAATTGCCATCAATATGAACCGGGGCACCTTTACCTTTATCACGGCCATTCAGGACGAGACCCATCGCTTTGCCAATGCCTACCGCAAGCAGCAGATGAAGCAGAAGAGTTATTCCTCCACCCTGACCGAGATCCCCGGCATCGGCCCCAAGACGGCCAAGGCGCTGATGGCCCAGTTCAAAAGCGTGGGCGCGGTGAAGGAAGCCACGCCTGACCAGCTGGAAAACACCCCCGGCGTGGGCAAACAGACGGCACAGATCATCTACGAGTATTTTCACGCATAAAAATCTCTCAGTCATCGCTGCGCGATGCCAGCTCTCCCGAAAGGGAGAGCTTTTTGCATTCAGATGCAATGAATGTGCAGAGCTGAAGAAAACGCGATGGATGCATTTGCCAGTTACGGCCCTTCCCGTGAAAAGGCAAACCCCGGCAGACCGCAGTCTGCCGGGGTTTGCAATATTAAAATAAATATTCCGCTGAAAATGCCCAGAGCAAAGCGGAGGGCATTCAAATGATTCAGTTCTCCGCAGAAATATCCTGACCGAAATACTTCTCGCTCAGCTCTTTCAGGGTGCCGTCGGCACGCAGCTCCTCAATGGCGGTGTTGATGGCTTCCAGCAGGGTGGCGCTGGCATCACCCTTGCGCAGGGGGATGGCAACGTGAGAAGCGTCCTCGGTCTGGGCCACCAGCTTGAAATCTGCGTCCGGATGGACGTTCAGGTAATCGTAGAAGGAAACATCAGCGTTCAGAGTGGCATCGATGCGGCCTGCGGTGAGCAGCTGGATGGTCTCTTCCAGCGTGTCGATGCCCTGTACGGTGGCACCGTAGCTCTCGGCCAGTTCCATGTAGGTGGAAGCAAGGCTGTTGGCGGTGGTCTTGCCCTTCAGGTCCTCAAAGCTGGTGATGTCCTCGTTGTCCTGGCGGACGGCAAGGGCAGTGTGGATGTAGCCGTAGGGCTCGGTGAAATCATAGGTCTTGGCGCGCTCGTCGGTCACTTCCACGCCGTTGCACACGATGTCGTAGCGGCCTGCGTCCAAACCGGCAAACAGGCTGTCCCAGTCGCTTTCCACGTACTCCGGCTCCACGCCCAGCTTTTCGGCAATGGCGCGGGAGACTTCCACATCGTAGCCCACCAGAGTATCGGATTCGTCGTGGTAGCTCCAGGGCTGCCATGCGCCTTCCAGGGCGACGATCAGCTTGCCGCTGGACTGGATGTTGGACAGCTGGTCGCCAGCAGCAGGAGCCACAGAGGCGGCCGTGCCGGAAGCAGCGGTGCTGCCGGAAGAATTGGAGCAGCCGGACAGAGTCAGCACGCCGGCAGCGGCCATAACGCTCATAAGAGAAATGAAAGTTCTGCGTTTCATAGTTGGATTCCCTTTCCTCTATAAAAATATTTGTGAAATAAACTCCTTCAGGCAAAGAGGGAGACTTTCTGGTTTTGCCAAAGGCCCCATCCCGGAGGGGGCTGTCTGCGAAGCAGACTGGGGGAGTTGGTTAAACCTCACTCGGTGTGAGCGATCTTCCGCAAAAATTCGCGGGTGCGCTCCTCTTTGGGGTTGGCGAAAAACTCATGCGAGGGAGCCTGCTCCACTACCACGCCGTTCTCCATGAAAACGGTCTTGGAGGAAACATTGCGGGCAAAGCCCATCTCGTGGGTGACCACCAGCATGGTCATGCCCTCTTCGGCCAGCTGCCGCATCACGGCCAGCACTTCGCCAGTCAGCTCCGGGTCAAGGGCCGAAGTCGGCTCGTCAAAATAGATGATCTCCGGGTCGGAGGCCAGTGCCCGGGCAATGGCCACGCGCTGCTGCTGGCCGCCGGAAAGTTGGCGCGGATAGTAGTCGGCTCGGTCGGCAAGGCCCACCTTTTCCAGCATCTTCATGCCAACGGCATCCGCCTGCTCTTTGGGCATTTTGCGGGCAATGATGAGGCCCTCGGTCACGTTCTGCAGGGCAGTCTTGTTGCGGAACAGATTGTAGCTCTGGAACACAAAGGCCGTCTTTTTGCGCAGCCGGGCAATGTCGGCACGGCTGGCCTGGGCAAGGTCGAACGTCTCACCGTCAAAGGTGAGCTGGCCTGCGTCGGCAGTCTCCAGAAAGTTCAGACAGCGCAGCAGGGTGGTCTTGCCGGAGCCGGAGGGGCCGAGGATGGCCACTACATCGCCCTTTTCCACGGTCAGGTCAACGCCGCGCAGCACCTGCAGCTCGCTGGTCACTTTGCGTGCACCGGGCCGGTGGAAGATGCCTGCCTGCAGGCGGGGCTTTGTGTAGGTGAAAAAGGATTTGTGGACGTTTTTGATCTCTAACATGGACATGATTGCCACACTCCTTTCTTACTGGAAGCCGTGGGCGTTGAGCCGACGCTCCAGCAGTGCCTGCAGCTTGGTGATGACCGTGCAGAACAGCAGATACACCACGGCCACCTCACAGTAGATGGGCAGGAAGATGTAGGTGCGGGCGGCCACGCGCTGACCGGCCATGAACAGTTCGGCCACCGTGATGTTGGACGCCAGCGAGGTGTCCTTGATCATGCCGATGAGCGAGTTGGAGAGGGCGGGCACTGCGGTGCGCAGGGCCTGCGGCAGCACGATGCGGCGCATGATCTGCCACCAGCTCATGCCCACGCAGTAACCGGCTTCCAGCTGGCCCTGCGGCACGCTTTCCAGTGCGCCGCGCATGGTCTCGGCACAGTAGGCACCCTCGTTGAAGGCAAAGGCGATGACCGCAGCAGGGAAAGCGTCCAGCATGATGCCCACGCTGGGCAGACCATAAAAGATGATGAACAGCTGCACCAGCAGCGGCGTGCCGCGGATGACCCAGATGTAGAACCGCGCGATCTGCCGCAGCACTGGCACGTTGGCGTACTGCACCAGCGCAACGGCCACGGCAATGATCATGGCAAAAAAGAAGGAGATCAGCGTGAGCGGGATGGTCATGGTAAGGCCTGCCGTAAGGATACGGGGCAGGGCCTCCACCAGCACGCTGACCGTACGGTTGGAAAGAAATGCTTCAAACATGAAAAATGTTCCCTCAGAACGGTGTTCAAATACTCTGTAAATCGTAAGAATAAAGGTATTATAAGGCTTGGAGTGCGCTTGAAGTCAAGGGCTTTTTCTAAAATTCCTACAAAACCTACCAGAATACTATAGCATGAATCCGGATGGAGTGCAAACGGTTTGCTCAAAACGCGTGATGTGTACAAAAACGGACGACCCATCTGGAAAACTTTGTGCAATGCGGCAAGCGGTTGACGGCGCACCGGCTTTCGTGTACAATGAACATAACAACGCGCACCGGGCTTGGCCCGGCACAGGCGCAAATTCACCGCAGAGGGCGCAGTGCCCTTTGCGCGGTGCAGACACGGAGGACACGAACGTGACGAAGAAAAAAATTGGCGTTCTGGGTGCAGGTACCTGGGGCATGGCTCTGGCACGGATGCTGTGTGTCAGCGGCAATGATGTGCAGGTGTGGTCGGCGCTTCCGGCTGAGGTGGAGAACCTTTCCGCTACGCGGGTGCACCCCAATCTGCCGGGCATGAAGATCCCGGAAGAGCTGCAGTTTACCAAGAGCATTGAGGAAGTGTGCACCGGCAAGGATGTGCTGCTGTTTGCAGTGCCGTCGGTATTTGTGCGCTCCACCACGGCCAAGGCCCGGCCTTACATCCCGGACGGCCAGATCCTTGTGGACGTTGCCAAGGGCATGGAGCCGGACACCTTATATACCATGACTGAGGTCATTGCCGACGAGCTGAACCGTGAGGGCGGCCCCAAAGGGGTAAAGCTGGTAGCGCTCTCCGGCCCCACCCACGCCGAAGAGGTGGCGCTGGACATGCCCACCACCATCGTTTCGGCCTGCCCGGATGAAGCCGCTGCCGAGTATGTGCAGGATGTGTTCAGCAACACCTGTATGCGTGTGTACACCAACCCCGATATCAAGGGCGTGGAGCTGAGCGGCGCGCTGAAGAATGTGATTGCGCTGGGTGTTGGCATCTCCACCGGCCTTGGCTACGGCGACAACGCCCGCGCAGCCCTCATCACCCGCGGCATTGCCGAGATCGCCCGGCTGGGCGTGGCCATGGGCTGCAACATCCACACCTTTGCGGGTCTGGCCGGTATCGGCGATCTGATCGTGACGGCGACCAGTATGCACAGCCGCAACAATCGTGCGGGCATTCTGATCGGCAAGGGCAAAAGCCCGGAGCAGGCCGTGAAGGAGGTCGGCATGGTGGTGGAGGGCATCAATGCACTGCCTGCCGCTATGGAGCTGGCAGCAAAGTACAATGTGGAAATGCCCATTGTGCAGACGGTGAACGCCATCGTGAAGGAGGGCATGAGCGCCAGCGACGCGCTGCGCACCCTGATGGACCGCAACCGGAAGAACGAGATGCCGCAGGGCTACGAAAAAGTCTGAATTTTAAGGGAGAAGGCACAGCTGTCTGCAGATGGCTGTGCCTTTTTTGCTGCGCGGCCTGCCCACTGGCCGAAAACACAAAATAATTCAAATTTTTTACCAAAATCAGACGTAAAAGGGTAGAAGGTCGGGAAACTTTCTGCTATACTGAAACAGAACGCAAAAACCGGGGGACGTTTTGTGCACCCTGTCGGAGAGAAAGAGAGGAATCTGCCATGCCGTCAACTTATGCGCACCGCCGCTTCGGTGCCAATGTGCTGGAACATCTGCCGGATGAACTGCGTGCTCAGTTGGAACAGAACCGTGAGATTTACGATATCGGCCTGCACGGGCCGGACCTGCTGTTTTATTACCATGCTGCCAAGTCCAACCCGGTGGGTGCATTGGGCAACGCCATGCACGAGGAGCCGGGGCGGGTCTTTTTTGACCGGGCGCGCAGGGTGGTGCACTGCGAGGCAGACCGGGATGCCGCACTGGCCTATGCACTGGGTTTTGTCTGCCACTTTGCGCTGGACAGCACCTGCCACCCGTATGTGGAGCAGTTCACCCGGGAAAGCGGCGTGACCCACTGCGAGATCGAGACCGAGTTCGACAACATGCTGCTGCGCCGGGACGGATACGACCCGCTGAAGTTTTTCACGGCCAGCCATATCCACCCGTCGGAACAGAATGCAAAGGCGATCGCGCCGTTCTACGAGGGCATCTCGGAGCAGACCGCGCTGGAAGCACTCAAGGGAATGATCTCGGTGCACAGGCTGCTGCAGGCGTCCAATCCTGTCAAGCGCTGGGTGGTGCTGACAGGCATGAAGGTGGTGGGCAAATACGACATGCTGCACGGCCTTGTGGCAGATCCGCAGCCGAACCCGAAGTGCGTGGAGAGCGGCAAGCGGCTGGAAGGACTGTATGCGCAGGCGCTTCCGCTGGCAGAAACGCTGATCCTGGAATTTGTGGCAAAGCTGGACACGGATCAGCCCCTGAGCAAGGCCTTTGACCACACCTTCGGGGAGTTTTGAGCGGGCACAAAAAATGAGGGGGCACCGCCCGGCGGTGCAGGGAGAGAGTAAAAATGCAAAGCGAAAAATTCAAGGTGACCCCGCTGGAGCGGTCATGGATCCTGTACGATGTGGGCAACTCGGCCTTTGTGCTGATGATCGCAACGCTGGTGCCCATTTTCTTTAATGCGCTGGCCGAGGCCGGGGGATTGAGTCCGGTGAACTATCTGGCCTACTGGGGCTATGCAAGCTCGGTGGTCACGGTGATCACGGCAGTGCTGGGGCCGATTTTGGGCACGCTGGCCGATACCAGAGGCTTTAAAAAGCCCATCTTCATGCTCTGCCTGTTCGTGGGCGTAGCAGGCTGCTGTGCTATGGGCCTTGCTACTACATGGCTGCCGTTCCTGATCATCTTCATTTTTGCAAAGATCGGCTTTTCGGGCAGTCTGGTGTTCTACGATTCCATGCTGGGCGATGTGACCACCCCGGAACGCATGGATGTTGTGTCTTCGCAGGGCTATGCATGGGGCTACATTGGCAGCTGCGTGCCCTTTGTGGTGTGTCTGGCGCTGGTGCTGGGCAGCGGGGCCATCGGCCTGAGCCAGATGACCGCCCTTTCCGTGGCGCTGCTCATCACCGCTGTGTGGTGGCTGGGCACCACCCTGCCGCTGCTGCGGAGCTATAAGCAGATCAACTATGTGGAGGTGGAGCAGCACGCCATCCGGCAGAGCTTTGTGCGCATCGGCCACACCCTCAAGCATCTGCGCGAGGATAAGCAGGTGTTCTGGTTCCTGCTGGCCTTCTTCTGCTACATCGACGGCGTGTATACCATCATCGATATGGCCACCGCCTACGGCACGGCACTGGGGCTGGAGACCACCGGCCTTTTGCTGGCCCTGCTGGTAACGCAGATCGTGGCCTTCCCTTCGGCGCTGATCTTTGGTCGGCTGAGTGCAAAATACCCGTCCAGCCAGCTTATCCCGGTCTGCATCGCGGCCTACACCGGCATTGCGGTGTTCGCCTTCTTCCTGACCAGCCAGTGGCAGTTCTGGGTACTGGCCGTGCTGGTGGGCATGTTCCAGGGCGGCGTGCAGGCACTGAGCCGCAGCCACTTTGCCAAGATTATCCCGGCTGAAAAATCCGGCGAATACTTTGGCCTGTTCGACATCTGCGGCAAGGGTGCGTCCTTCCTTGGCACCATGATCGTGAGCGTGGGCAGCCAGCTGACCGGCAGCGCCAATGTGGGCATTGGGATGCTGGCGCTGCTGTTTGCAGTGGGCTTTGTGCTGTTCCGGGTGTCCTGCCGGACTGAGGGCGCAAAACAGGTGTAAAAAATACGATTTAAAATTGCCGACGCTTTCGCTTTGGCAATATCAGAGGAAATATTATTTTATAATTTTGCAAACAAGCCAGCCCTGCGGGGCTGGTTTGTTTTCTTTTTCACGGGAAGGGGACGTGACGGCAAACACGGCATTGTGCCTGCGCTGGCTCCCTGCGGGAGCATTCGCGCGGCAGATGGCGCACAAACTTACCCGCACGGTTTGTCGCGTAAGCGACTCAAAATCGGCGGAACACAAAAAATCCTCTAGCGAAGCGACTTGGATTTTTTGTATGGAGCCTAACTGCTTTGGGGTCTAAAAGGGGCGAGTAGCCCCTTTTTCATGGATCCAGCGCGTTGAAATCGCTGGTTGCTTTCTGGTTCTCTTTTGCAACCAAAAGAGAACATACCTGGCGGCAATGTTTTTTACAAAAGGCATTAAACTCAATCTACGCGAAAACGCCCTGCACGGGAAGCAAATGGTTGAAAATCGCCCTTCTGGTTATAATTAACAAACCTGTAATTGTGTTTTTTGCCCTCGAATGATACAATAGAGGCAATGACTTGAAAACCACAAAGGAGAAAACGAAATGGAACGATTTCCCGGTTATACCCTCGTGCGTACCGAGGACTGCCCTGAACAGCACGGAACCCTGACTGTGCTTACCCACGATGTGAGCGGTGCTACGGTGCTGCTGGTGGAAAATGAGGATACCAACAAGGCGTTTGGCATCGGCTTTGGCACCTTCCCGTCCGATGACACCGGCGTGTTCCACATTCTGGAGCACTCGGTGCTGGCAGGCAGCGAAAAATACCCGGTGACCTCGCCGTTCTTGCAGCTGCTCAAAAGCAGCATGGCATCTTTCCTGAATGCGATGACCTTCCCGGATAAGACGGTCTACCCGTTCGCTACGCCCAATGAGACCGACTTCAAAAACCTGATGGATGTCTACCTGAACGCGGTGTTCTGCCCGCTGGCCATGGTGGACAAGAGCGTGTTTGAGCAGGAGGGCTGGCACCGCAGTGCCGACGGCACCGTGAGCGGAGTGGTGTACAACGAGATGCAGGGCGCTCTGGCTGCACCGGATGCTCAGTTGGAAAATGCACTGGAACGGGCCATGTTCCCGGATACGGCCTACGGCTTTGTTTCCGGCGGCGACCCGGCCAGCATCCCGGCGCTGACCTATGAAAAGTATAAGCGGGTATATCACCGCCACTACAGCGCCGACAACTGCTGCATTACCCTCTATGGCAAAATGGATATGGCTGAAAAGCTGGAACTGCTGGACAGGGATTATCTCTCAAAAATGCCCAAGGGCACCAGCCGTCCGCAGCTGACCGTGCAGCACGAGCAGGCGGGTGCCTGCGTGGAACTGCCCTACTATACCGAAAACCCGGAGCCGGACGAGGTGCAGTGTGCTCTGGCATGGTACACCGGTGCCTTTGCAGACCGGGAGCGTCAGCTGGGCGTGGAGATCCTGCTGGATGCCCTGCTTGGCACCAATAACTCCCCGCTGAAGGCGGCGCTGCTGGCCGAAAAGCTGGGTGCAGATATTGACATTGGCTTTGACGACAGCACCCTGCAGCCGGTGCTGGAACTGGTGCTGCGCGGTGCCACCGAGGAGAGCGCCCGCAAGTTCGCTGCCGCTGTGCGCAAGGCGGTGGACGGCATCCTGACCGAAGGCATCCCGCAGGAACTGCTGCTGGCTTCGCTGAACGCAGCAGAGTTTGCATCGCTGGAGCGCCCGGGCACCCTGCCGGACGGCGTGCTGGATGCCATCAACGCTTCCACCGGTTGGCTGCACACCGGCGACCCCACTCTGCTGCTGCACACGGACAGGCTGTTTGCTTCCCTGCGGGAAAAGATGGCCGATGGCTGGTTCAATGAACTGCTGCATGAGCTGTTTGCACCGGCTCCGGTGCAGGTGGTGCAGGTGCCCACCCTGACTAAAAAAGAGGAGGGCGAACCCATCCGCACCGACGGCAAGCTTGTGCTGGAGCACCCGCTGACCGTTGCCGACCTTGGCGACGGAGCAAGGACGGCCTCAGGCGAGCGGGAACTTCTGGCCGGTGCGCAGCTGGTGCATCACCCTTCGGCAGGCAGCCTGTACCTGAACTTCTACTATGACCTTGGCAATGTGAAGCCTGAGGACATGCCGTATCTGGACCTGCTGACCGATGTGCTGGACGAGCTGGACAGCACCGAACACACCGCTCAGCAACTGAACACTCTGCGCAGCACATGGCTGGGCGACAGCCGCACCCAGCTGGACATCTGGACTGGGCGGCAGGAGGGTGAACCCTGCCATGCCAAGCTGAGCCTGTGCCTGAGCCTGCTGGAACGCAGTCTGGAAAAGGCTGTGGAGCTGGGCGGCGAATGGCTGTATGATACCATCCTTACCGGCCCGGCGGCAGAAGCTGCTTTTGCACGGGTGCTGAGCCAGCAGAAGTTGAACATGGAACAGCAGTTCATCCAGCAGGGCAATGTATACGCAGCCACCCGCGCCAGTGCCCACTACACGGTGGACGGTGCGGTGAGTGAACGCTGCAGCGGCGTGAGCTATTACAAGTTCTTGTGCGGCGTGCAGAAGCGCGGCAATTGGGCAGCACTGGGCGAAAAGCTGGATGCCCTGCGCACAGAGGTGCTGCAGCACGCGGAGCTGACGGTCAGCCTGTACGGCAGCGAGGATGCCCTTGCAAAGCTGCGCACTCTGCTGCCGGACAGTCGCTTTGCTGCCGAGGGCCGCGCTGCGGCAAAGCCCTATGTGGAGCCGCTGACACCGCCGGTGAACGAAGCGTTTATCATTGACGGCGGTGTGAACTACGATGTACAGGTATGGCCCATGGAGCGCCGCAGCGACCGCAAGGCGCTGGCCCGCGTGATGAGCTACGAATACCTGTGGCACAACATCCGCGAGGTGGGCGGCGCTTACGGCACCGGAATGCTCTCCTCGGACGGCGTGGAATACCTGTACACCTACCGCGACCCCCATGTAAAGGAAAGCTACGACACCTTTGCAAAAGGTCCGGCAGAACTGGCAGCACGGGAGTACACCGAAAAAGACCTGAACGATTTTATTGTGGGTACTGTGGCCAAGCTGGACACCCCCCGCAAGCCGCGTGCTGAGGCCCGCGAGACGGACCGCCGGTATTTCTGCGGCATCACTGATGAAATGATGGCGGCAGACCGCAAGGCCCTGTGTGCGGTGGATGCCGCACTGCTGAAGGAGCAGGCCGCAGAGCTGGGTGCCGCCATGGCAAACGGCGTGCGGGTGGTATTTGGCAGCAAGGATGCTGTGGAAGCCGCAAAAGACCTGTTTGATACGGTGGAAACATTGTAAATGAATTTTAAAAAGTGCCTGATGATACGAAAAATGTCATCGGGCACTTTTACTTTTTGTAAAGAAACGGAAAAATTTAAAAAGCAGGGTTGACGCGGCAAAAAAGCAGTGGTAAAGTAATGGGCGGAAAAGGCAAAAAGTGTCTTTTTACAACAGGAAAACGAGGTGGTTGTCATGGAACCTGCTGGCAGTAGCAGCAGTCTTTCTCCCCGATTACTTTATATGATGGCAGCCGCCGTTTCTGCTTTGCGCAGACCCTGCTGTGTGTGAATGCACACGGTGCGTGTTTGTGTTCCCTGAAAAGAAGAAACGAGAGCTGCCACTGAAAAGGAGGCAGCTTTTTTATGTCTGAAATCTCGATCGATACCCTCAAGACCATGCTGGCAAATCTGGACGATGCCAAGAAATACCAGAGCCTGCGGGATGTGATGGAAACTCTGCCCGCGCCCGACCTTGCGGCGGTATTTGAGGATCTGCCTGCAGAAAAGCTCCCGGTGCTGTTCCGTCTGTGCCCGAAGGATCTGGCCGCAGATGTGTTCACCGAACTGGCCCCTGAGACCCAGCAGAAGCTGATCGACGGCCTGACCGATACCGAGCTGAAGGCTGTTGTGGACGAACTGTTCGTGGACGATGCCACCGACCTTGTGGAGGAAATGCCTGCCAACGTGGTCAAGCGCATTCTGGGTCAGGCCGACCCCACCACCCGCCGCATGATCAACGAGCTGCTCAAGTACCCGGAGGACTCGGCCGGCGGCGTGATGACCACCGAGCTGATGGAGCTGCGGCCGGACATGACCGTGGCACAGGCTATGGAGGCCATCCGCAGGAATGGCTTTGACAAGGAGACCATCAACAACTGCTATGTGACCGATGACAGCCGCAGGCTGATCGGCGTGGTGTCCCTGCGGGCGCTGGTGCTGGCAAAGAACACAGAAGAGCCTATCAAGGACCTGATGGATTCCAATGTGGTCAGCGTGAGCACCACCACCGATCAGGAGGATGTTTCCAACCTGTTCGAGAAATACGGCTTTCTGGCCATCCCGGTGGTGGACGCGGAAAACCGGCTGGTGGGCATCGTGACCATTGACGATGCCATCAGCATCCTGCAGGACGAGGCCAGCGAAGATATTGCAAAGATGAACGCAATCGGCCCCTCCGACAAGCCCTACTTCAAGCAGAGCATGTGGGATCTGTACAAGAGCCGCGCACCGTGGCTGCTGTTTTTAATGATCAGTGCCACCTTCTCCAGTCTGGTCATCCGCGGCTATGAGGACGCATTGGCCGCTGTGACCGTTCTGACTGCATACATCCCCATGCTGACCGACGCAGGCGGCAACGCGGGCAGCCAGAGCACTTCCACCATCATCCGCGGCATGGCGGTGGGCGACATCCAGCCCCACGATCTGCCACGCATCCTGTGGCGCGAGAGCCGCGTAGCCCTGCTGTGCGGCGGCACGCTGGCGGTGTGCAACTTTGTAAAGCTGCTGCTGTTCGACCGCATTGCGGCTCCGGTGGCGCTGGTGGTGTGTCTGACCCTGATCTGTACCATCCTGCTCTCGCAGATCATCGGCGGCATTCTGCCCGTGGCGGCAGAAAAGCTGCATGTGGATCCGGCCGTGATGGCTTCACCCCTGATCACCACCATTGTGGATACCACCACGCTGCTGATCTACTTCAACATTGCAAAGATGCTGCTGAATCTGTAAAAGATACTCGGATCGGGATGCCCGGAGGCTCAGGAAAGCTTCCGGGCATTTTCTTTGCAAAAAGGCGGGTGGCAGGAACCGGGAATGGCAGGCGATTTGCAGAAAATTGCGGAAATGAGGCGAAAAAATGCGGAAGAACAGGGATGAACTATTCCTGAAAATATTTTTCAAGATATACAAGAAATGAAAAAGCTGCAAAAACCGGACGATGCAACATTTTGTAATCTTTTTGAGAGAAAAATGACATATTTTTTTGCTTTTGTAGGGAGGTTGCAAATGTATGAAAAATTGTGATGTTTCGAGAAAAGAAATTGGCGAGCCCAAAAACCATTTGTTGAAATAGCACAAAAGAACTCTTTCAATCTTGTGAACTTGTTCTCTTGAACAGTGGGTGCTGCAAGGGTATAATACGAACAGGAATTACAGGTGCATGCAAGATTGCTCCTGTGAAAATGCTGAGATACGAATTGAAGGAGAACATTATTATGAAAATGATTTCGCGTCGTGACTTCCTGAAGGCATCTGCTGTTGTTGGCGCAACTGCTGCTATGACCGCCTGCGGCGGCTCTTCCTCCACCAGCACCGCTGCTTCCAGCGTTGCTTCTTCCACCGCTGCTTCTGCCGCTGCTACCAACGGCTCTGCCAACATCGGCGTTTGCATCTATCAGTTTGCTGATAACTTCATGACCCTGTACCGCTCCGATCTGGAAGAGTACCTGAAGGACATGGGCTACTCCGTTACCATCATGGACGGCAAGAACGACCAGAACACCCAGACCGAGCAGATCAACACCTTCCTGCAGCAGG
>OGKF01001018.1_pt1 | contig 13769 bp, 10 predicted proteins | sample 1572391 | NCBI WGS metagenome assembly OGKF01 (sample SAMEA2582095, study PRJEB24529) | metagenome | biome: Human gut stool | place: China | collected 2011
GTAGAAATTCCATAAAATTTAATATTATCATCTTCCAAAATCCTTGTATTTATAATTTTACGATCAATCTTTAAATAAACAATATCATCATAATCATCATCTACTGCAACACGAAGTTCTACAACATCTTCATCACTTTCCATTGTCTGTACAACTGTCCCTTCCATTACCAGAAGATAATTTTCATAATCATCCGGATTTCTTGCAAGATCATAATATGTTATGCCTGCATCATAATCTCCTAAGGGTCTCGAATAATCTACCTCTGTATCACTTCCAAATACAAGGCATCCAAAAATAAAAATAATTGCTATGGATACAATGATTCGAATAACTTTATTAAATTTACGATATTTCCACATCAAAAATATTCCCACAGGGAAAATTACTATTAAACAAATAACTATAAACCATGTTTTTTGATAGATTTTTTCTCTTTTTATACATTCCCCTTTTTCATCCATACTTTATCCTCCGTTATTTCATCATACTTTCTATCATGTTCACATTTTACTACTTTCAGTATTTTCTTTCAACACTTTAAGTGAATTTTTATAACTCCCATAGTTATTTTTTGTATGTAACTATTATTTTAATAGGAGGTGTGTCCAACCATGATCAAAGGTCTACCAGAGAAGCTGAAAGAACAGCGTGAAAAATACCACTATTCACAAAAATATGTTGCTGATCAATTACATGTTTCGCCATCCATTATTTCCGGATACGAAACTGGCGAACGAACCCCCTCTACGGAAAAGCTTTTGGCTCTTTCCTATCTCTATCATTGTTCTACGGACTATCTTCTTGGCAGGAAACATGATGATCCTGAAACAATGATTGAGATCGATGGTTTAAAATCTCATCAAGTAAGTGCTTTAATTCAATTTATTGATTCTATGAAATCTTAGATACAATAAAAGCCCCACAAAGTTCATTGTGGGACTTTTTCATTTCTTATTCTATTTACTCTTCACCAAACACCGCTTTTTATAAAAAGCAATTCCATAACACAATACTTCCTCATAAGCATCTTCAAACTCTTTTGCATACATCTTTGTGTTGATCTGATCTAACGCCTTTTGACAGTCTTTTTCCAAATCGTCTAATTTTCTTGCATACTTTGCTTCAAATACTGCAACTTGTCCTGTTACATCATTGTAGATTACAATATCACTTCGTCCTTCTCCATGCTCTCTATTCGACTCTACACTATAACCTGCTCCTGCAAAGATTCCTGCAAGGAATGCATGATAAAAATCTTCTCGGTAATCATAATAGCTGATCGTCATTCGCAGTAATGTGCTGATTTCTTTTGTTACCTTGTCCGCATCCTTATTCCATACTGCATCAAATAAATCTTTCCGATTCGTAACTCTTGCACTGTCTTCAAACCATTTTCTTACAGTTGATTCGAAAATTTCTTTTACTTCTTTGTTTGGAATTCTTAATTCTATCTGTCCATCCTTATCACGTTCTCCAACTTTTGTAAGATATCCCGTAAGATAGAGAATACTCCATAGATTATCTTCTGATGAATGTAGATAATCATAAGTAAGATTTTCTTCTATCTGCTGCCTGATGCTTCCACCTGAGATCAATATCTCAAGTTTTTTCTTGATCGCCGCACCTGAATAGTCAATAAATGATCGAATGATCGCATTATCACTTGTATTCTTCCAGTAACTGACTGGTTTTGCATTTTGGTTATTCGTAAGATCCCACAAATAATTCATAACATCCCATGGACAGTAAACATCAAATTCTCCAAACCTATATCCATCATACCATTCTTTGATATCTGAAGCCTTCTCTTCTATCTGTGCATCTTGTAAAATCTGATCTACATCTTTCTGTGTGAATCCATAATATTCATTATATCGCTCGGAAGATATCGTATCCGAAACAAAGTTATTTGTTCCTGTAAATACACTCTCTTTCGCAATCTTTAAGCAACCTGTCACTACTGCAAATTTCAATGCTTCATTATCTTTCAGTGCTGTACTGAGCATAGCTTTCATAACTTCCAGCATTTCCTTATAATATCCATTGCTGCTTGCTTTTGCAATCGGTACATCATATTCATCAATCAAAATGATTGTCTTTTTATCATAATGCTTATACAATAACTCAGATAAAGTCTTTAATGATCTTAAAAGGACCTGCGTGTTCATTTTAAATGAGCCTTCACTCATGGAAATAATCGCCTTATACATTTCTTTTTCATTGGAAGAAATACGATCACTATCCAAAAGAAAGCTAAAGCGGCTTGCCTCACTTCCAATCACATCAACAAAGCGATATTTCGCTTCCTCAAAACTCAGTCCATCAACGTTTTTCAAAGTGATGAAAACAACGGGATATTTACCCATAAATGAACTACACAGCTGCTTATTCTCAGAAATATACAATCCATCAAATAAAGAAGGCTTCGCTCCTATTTCCAGGAAGCATTTAAGCATACTCATATTAAGGGTTTTACCAAATCGGCGAGGACGCGTGAAAAGATTTACTTTACCACCGCTGGCAAATAGCTGTTTTATCAGCTTTGTTTTATCCACATAATAGTAACCACCTGTACGAATCTCTTCAAAATTTTCAATTCCGACAGGTAATTTGATTGATGTGCTTATGGTAATCGCCTCCCCCTTATTTGTTAGCTCCAGAAAAAGCAACATCTTGCTATACCTCTTTTTCGGTATTACCGACTCGGCCTATCATCTCCAGAAACCAACTATCTTTACTTTATAGCATCTATACAATATGGATCTATTTGTGAAACAGATTCATCCATATCCAGCCATGCCCTTGCACATGCTAAATCTAATCCATCATCTATATCCACTGCCGTTCTTTTATCTAATATAAATCTATACGGATTTCTACCATGAAAATATGACCACTCAATCATTTTTTCACGTGGAGCTAGCAAGATTCCATCTGTTACAATATACAAATTAGGTAATTGCTGGGATGGAACATGCTTAATTCCTAGTTCATAATTCACAGGACCATTCTCATCCCATAAATATCGTTTTATTACCTCAAAGGAAACTAAAGAATCATATCCCGCTTCAAGTGCAGGAAAATATTCATTGATTGCGCTTCTATATACTTTTGGAAATACTAATGGTGCAGTACATGTTGCCCATAATATATGAGTTCCCTCAACATTTTCTGCTACATGACGAACGACTTCCCCAAAGCTTTTCGTTTTTTCATCGCAATACTCTGGAGATCTTTTATGAGTCATAACGCCTCGCTCTTTCGCCATCGCTAACATCATATCAGAATCTGACGAAACTACGATTCTTGAAATTTCCTTAACCTCTTTTAACTGGTTAATTTTATTTATTAATAAATTAGTCCCGGCAAATGGTGCTACATTTTTATTTTTTAATCGTGTACTTCCTTCTCTAACGGGTATTACTGCGGTAATATCTTTATTATATTTTTCCATAAGATCAATCTCCCATCTATATATTTTTTTGCTTGTCCCATTAATTATTTATCAAACATTTCATAATATTGCATATCTTGGTATTCTTTTAACCATTCATCATCTTCGTCTGATTTATGAAGAACGCCATCTTTCGTTCTATAATAATCTCTATTCATTTCTGTTATTTCCTGCTGCATAGAATAAATATATTCATAAAACGGATTTTCTAATATGCCCGAAGCATTAAGTAATAATGTGCCTAAAAAATTCGCACTTGTATTTTTCCTTTCTTTCTGTATTCCAGTATCATAATTTGACCAAATTAAATATGGAGTCATATAGCGTTTTTCCTCCTCTTCTGAAGATAACTCTTTCAGAGAATGACCATATAGCTTTTCATAAAACTCCTCATCTAAATATGGTTGATGATCTCCAAAAATACATATTATTACTGGCTCGTCTATTTTTTCAAAATATGTAAACAAACTTTCCAATGCTTGATCTGCCTTTTGAATTAATGTTAAATATTCCCTAGCGTCTGTATATGTATTTAATTCTGATCCTAATTGTACCATTTCATCATTATTAAATCTTGATGAGTTATAACCACCATGATTTTGTATCGTTACTGCAAAGATAAACTTTTCCTTTTCTTTATTTTTAAATTCTTCTATAATCTTATCGTAACAAGATTTGTCACTAATAAAATAACCTATATACTCTGGATCAATAAAATCATTTTTATCAATAAAACGGTCAAATCCTAAATTCAACAATGCATTTTTTCTATTCCAGTTCTCTGGTTTTCCCGGATGGATCGCTACTGTATCATAACCATTATTTTTAAATTCCCGTGCTAAACTGGGCAAAGTTTTCAAGGAATACTGCTGATACGGATAACTCAATCTAGGTAAATTTCTCATACTTGCCCCTGTTAAAAATTCAAACTCTGTGTTACAGGTTCTCGATCCATGAACCGAAACAAGTAGATCGCCCTTCATAACAGGTGTATCAAAACTATGCCAGAACGGCATATAATCAGGATTGCTTTCAAAATCATGAATAATATTTAAATCACTCCAGGATTCGTTCATAATTGCAATTACTGTAGGCCTTTTATCATCTGTTATATTCTGTTCCCGGTTATTGTTATCATCATATGTATTATATACCTCTATAACACTTTCTTTTTTATAATTTTCCGGTTTTTTCACTTTTGTGTTTTGGCATAAAGTCAAAAAAGTTACAGGTATTCCATATTTATAATAAGAATTACTTATCTCCCAATAATCCAAGTTTATTTTATAATAACCATTCTTAAAATCAATTCCCATATAACCGCTTAAAGTCAATACAAGAATTAAACCTCCCAAACAGATCCTGGTCTTTATTTTCATCCTGTTTTCTATCATTCTGCAAACACATACTGTGACAACACAACATATGATTGCCAGACTGATCCACTTAAAACTATTAATTGGAAGTTCTATTTTATAATTTGATGACACATTCATAGCCGTTTTTAATACTGGTATGTCAGACGGCATTATTGCATTTCCATTTCTAAAAATACCTACACAGTAATTTGCAATACTAAATACTACACCAATGCCATAAAATATAATAACAGTTATTCTATACGGAAAACAAATATAATAGAAAAATATGAATATTATCTCTAAAATAGCCACATTAATAATCCAATATTTTAACCCAATATTAAGATTACCATATGGATTATTGATATGTTCCATCATCAAAAATAATATTACCGGTGTTAATAGCATCCATACATTAGCCCAAATTTGTCTTGTCCGTTTTGATATATATTGATAATCCTTACTGTATATCATTTATTATTCCCTTATGTTTCAATATCAATCTTTCTGTTATCAAAATTAATTCTAAAATATAAAGTTCTCCAACTCTTACGAGTTGGAGTCATCTAGCACTGTATTTTATTTATTGCATCCTCTATTTTTATTCTTGGAAATTCTTCTAATTTTCCTCCACGGGTCGAATTAAATATTTTAACTCCCAACTGTTCACAGTTCCATTTAACACTCTTATATGAAGCATCCATATACTCTATTGATTTAATCATATCATTAATATTTTTTTCTAACTTTTCTGAGTATCCTCCTGCAAAATAAGAATCATCAAAATGGCTTTTTACATTAACATCATACATATATTTTCCATCTTCATTTTTTCTCACCGGCCAGTTATTATCAACTCCAAGAAGATAAATATTCTTAAATCCCATGTATACAGCAAAGTTGATCAGTTTGCATGTGATCGTTCCCCAGAAATGTACCCCAAGCATAATATCCGCATTAAACCACGGTGGTCTTCTTTCCATTTGGACAAATGGATAATAAACCGCATCATCCACAATCCCCATTTGTCTTGTAATTACCTGTGCACATAATAATTTTGTATAACCCTTCATTTCCTTAATTTCGTCCAGATAGGTTTCTACATAATCCAGATCGGATGCAGCCCAGATATCCGGTCTCCATGAAGTTTTATCATAGATCAAATTAATACGTTTAGAAGCAAAGCAGAAAATATTATTGTTTTTCAATAATTCCAGGTCTTCAGCTTTTAATGAGGGACCATTTCCGATAATAAAACAACTTTCTCCTTTATGGGTATCTTTTAATGCTGCCAAGCGTTCTCTGTTTCCGGGCAATATATTTTCTACACAACTCATCTGCAGATCTGATATCATCCGGTCATAACCAAATTTTGAAAACCAGTCATAATCACTGGCTTCTTTTTTATAACTGGCAAACTCTAAACTAAATTCATTATTTTTTTCTTCAAGTTTATTATTCTTTTCTTCTAATACCTGAAGTTTTTTGTTTAAACTCTCATTTTCTTTTTGCAGCTTTTCATTTGCTTCGCATAATTCTAAATATTGACTTTTTAATTGATATACACGATCTGATAAATTATATAATTTATTTATAGGCCAAATATTTTTAAGCATTTCTATAATCATCCTCTACCTAAAATCATCATTTAGTTACATACATTACCATACATAATAAAACGCATCTTACGGACCAGCTTATTAAACCATTTATATTTCCTGCATAATATAAATACATTATATGATATTTTTAACATAGATAATTCATACTTATAATTTGGATTTAAGGGCAATTCCATATTCAAAAAATACTTTTCATTTGTATCATAGATTATTTTTCTTACACGATCTGTCTTTATTCCATATAAATAACATTTATACAACCGATCCAGTAACACGCAGAAATACATATTTTCCATTTCTGTCTGCAATTCTACAATCCCTTTTTCATAGAAAAAATCCAGACGACTTTGTAACGCATCTATTACATCCAGATTTTTTTCCCTAAAAGATGCCGTAATACTTTCCTCTCTTGTCCGATCATAATTGTACTTTGAAACATCAATATATACTAACTTGCGAGCATTATAAAATGCCAAATGTGTAGTAAACTCATCTTCATGAAGCTTACCTACAGGAAATCTTATATTTTCAAATATCTTTTTATCATAAATTTTGTTGCATGCGATTGGTTTAAAATATTTCCATTGAATTTCTCCATGCAGTGCAAATACATTGTCCCCAACAATATACTCTCCTGTATTATCTGTTTCTTCCTCGATTCGATCACTATAAATACACCGCCAGCTACATTCTGCAATATCTGCTTGGTATTTCTGTGTTGCATCATATAAGAGCTGAAACATATCTGGATCAATCCAATCATCACTATCTATAAAAGCTACATAATCACCAGTTGCAACATCCAACCCTTTATTACGCGCATCAGATAAACCACCATTTTCTTTGTGTATCACGCGAATTCTTTTGTCCTTCATTTTCCATTCATCGCAAATTTCACCTGATCTATCTGGAGAACCATCATCTACCAAAATAATTTCCAAATTGGTAAATGTTTGCTGTATAATAGAATTAATGCAGCGATCCAGGAATTTTTCTACTTTATAGACTGGTACAATCACACTTATAACTGCCATTTTATCTTCCAAACTTTCTGTTTATTTTTCCTGAAATTCTTTTCAATGTAATTACTAAGCCATACTTCTTAATTGATTTAAATGAATAAAACACCCATTTTATTTTTTGTCTACTTCCAACTATATTAGGGCCGTCATCTTGAATCTTATATCTGACATATCTCAATTTATAAGTTTCATCATCAATACCCTTTTTGCAATTTATAACTGCATCGTATACTTCTGTAAATTTTCTTGTTTTAATCAGATCGGTAAAAATCCTTTGCGCAGGTTCCCCTGTTAAGTTTGCATTATAGACTGCATTGATCGCATCTTCTGTTTTACAAAAAGATGCAACATATTCCTGGCGTTCTGTATTCGTTCTATAATTTTGAAGATTATCCTGTTGTTCTATGCAATATAATAACCTATGTACATAATAACAGTCTAAATTGTATATATTATCTCCCTCATATACAGAATTATCTATCATAACCTGTTTTGCAGCTTTATATAACATTGTCTGATTTTCAAATAAATCTGACTTATATTTTGCTTCTAACGAATCTGGATTTTGTAAAATATAATTATACAATTTTTCATTTGTTTCTATAGCACCATTGCAATATTTCAGATACTCTAAATTAAATAAAAAATCTTCTCCATAGCTTACTGTAGGTATAAATTTTATATTATTTTTACGTATGATCTCCAGGTCAAATAACTTATTCCAAGGCGCAAACATAGTAGGCCTTCTCATTATCATGTATCCTAAAGAATTCATTAATTCACTTTTTGACAATGCATACACTAATTCTGATGTATTCTCATGTCTTATTGGATTTAAAGCACTTTTTATATCATTTACTGTTCTAAATCCACATATAACAAAATTAACATTCCAGTGTTCTGCCAAAAATACCATACGACTAACTATATTGCTTTCACATAGATCATCGCTGTCCACAAACATTATATATTTTCCAGTTGCTGCTTCTATACCTGCATTTCTCGCAGAACTAACTCCTCCATTTGTCTTATGTATAGCCCTAATTCGCTTATCTTCCTTTTCAAACGAATCGCAAATAGACGGAGACGCATCTTTTGAGCCATCGTCTACTAAAATAATTTCAATATTAGAATAGTCCTGCTTTTGCAACGCATGAATGCTCGTACAAAGATATCTCTCTGCATTATATACTGGCACTACTATACTTACTAAATGCTCCATAAACTTATCCTTCCAACATTCAGTGATCAAACTTTTAAGATCATATTTACTATAGACCAGAAACAACTAACCCCAAAATAGCATTTATGACTCAACAGTTTTATCGATAATTGTTTAAATATTTTTTCATTTCTACCATCATACATCCCATAAGATAATACCGCCATATTTCTCCAAAAATCCGGAAATGTATTATGTATACGCCTCATGTACTCTTTTAATAGCTTTAATCTTTTTCCAAATTTTTGTTCTCGAACAGGGTACAATGCCAATGCCAGAATTTGATGAGCATATAAAGAGTTTTTAATTATATTTTGTTTTTCTTTTCCTAATACTGCTGCATTATCAATGCATAACCTAGCTGTCTGTAATATTGCAAATCTTCTTTCGTTAAATTCTCCGTTCTGTATAGAACCAGAGCGCTGATAATAATTATAATACGGTTTATTTATGATAACAATTTTCGATGTTCGCCCCAATACAATGGGTGTCACCGCAATATCTTCATTATTTATTCCTTTTGGAAAATAAATCCCATCAAATAAGGACTTTCTAATAATTTTATTACATGAACTGGCCATCATAGGCATATCGATCACTGCCTCAAAAGCATCTGTCTTTGCAGAATTAGTACAAGGCCAGACTCTTTCTGTTTTATCATCATACACTAATTTTATATCACATACAGCTGCATCGGCAGATGAATTCATTATGCCATTCATCATGTCATAAAACATTTCCGGATCTACAAAATCATCAGAATCTATAAATGAAATAAACTCTCCTTTTGCATGGTCCAATCCAAAATTTTTCACATCCGACAATCCCCCATTTGGCTTATCATATGCTGCAATTAATTGAGGATGTTCATTTTTATATTTTTCTATAACAATTTTAGAATTATCTGTAGAACCATCATTAATAACTAATACTTCTGTTTTGATCTCTACCTTCTCTAATGCTTGTATAATAGAATCTAAACATTTTGCTAAATATTTTTCTGTGTTATATACGGGAACAATAATCGACAGCATGATATCCCTGCAAACCAAGCTGTCTACGTTTTTTCGCGCGTCTCTCATAAATTAATTCCTTTGTCTCTTCTTTTACATCAAAATAATTCATTGCAAAATTTTGCAATGAAACAATCTCATCAAATTCTTTATGTGCATTTGTAGTCAATGTTACGCTTTTTTCCTGCATCCGGTGATAATTCAGCGATTGTTTACAATAAGAAATCTTTCCCAGTCTCAATATACCCATATAAGTATACCAATCACCTGCCAGACGATAGCGTTTCGCTTCTTCCATTATATTGTAATAATCGCCTTTTCTAAATACCGCACTTGAAGCATTGGCAATCGTGTTATTGATACACATTGTCTCTGAAACTTCTTTCATTCCATCATTGACATAATCTGTATCCCACTTACCTGTACCATATATATCAATCCATTCCCTCAAATCTTGCATCAACAGTCGATTTTTTTCATCTATAGTCAATGACTCACAGTAAGAGATCACCATTGTATTATCTTTAAATGCAGGCATAATATTCTCAAGAAAATAAGGACTGCAGCTATCATCTGCTTCCGCAATCCACACATAATCCCCGGTTGCAGCCTGAAAGGCTTTCTGCCATTGTGCAAAAACACTTCCCGAATTATGTCCATTCTTTATTAATCGGATTGGAATATCCGTTTTATTATTACGGATCCTGCTTTCAATCAATTCAACACTTTTATCAGTAGAGCAGTCATCTAAGATGATCAATTCATTTACAGGATACGTCTGAAACAAAATTGAATCGATCCGCTCATTTAAAAATCTTTCATAATTATAGTTTGGGATTACTGCTGTTACTTTTAAATTATCTGCCTTCCCAGTTTTTACAGCACTTTTATATTCTTTATAAATATCAATTTTAGGTGTCAAAATTCTTTTTAAACGTCTTTTTATTCCTCTGTAACATCTTGTTACCTGGCTCATGACTCCCACATCCTTCTGTATTCTTCACATATTTCTTTTACATCACCAACTTTTTTTACTTTGTGATCTTCAAGCCATACTACACGATTACACAATTCTTCAATTTGTTTTAATGTATGTGAAACAAATAACACCGTAGTTCCACCACTCATTAATTCCATCATTCGTTTCAGACTTTTCGCCTGAAATCCCGCATCTCCTACTGATAATATCTCATCTACAATAAGGATTTCCGGTTTTACCACTGTTGCAATTGAAAATGCAAGTCTTGCCATCATACCTGAAGAATAGTTACGTATAGGCATATTAATAAAATCACCTAACTCTGAAAATTCTACGATTTCTTCAAATTTGCTATCCAGAAATTCTTTGGTATAACCTAAAATTGCCCCATTTAAATAAATATTTTCCACACCATTTAATTCCATGTCAAAGCCAGATCCCAGTTCCAACATAGGGACTATTTTTCCATTTGCTGAAACACTACCTTTTGTTGGCTGTAATACTCCGGCAATGATTTTTAATAATGTACTTTTTCCTGCACCGTTCTTTCCAATAATACCTACAACTTCCCCCGGTTCTACAGAAAAACTCACATCATCCAATGCCGTAAATTTCTTGTATTTTAATTTTCCTCTTAATAAAGCAACTACAGTTTCTTTCAAACTAATGATCTTGTCATTTGCCATGTTAAACTGCATTGTCACATGGCTCACATCTATCATTGTCATATGTCTTAACCCTTCTATATTTTATATATACAATACGAAACGATTCTGGAATTTCTTAAATATCCAGGCACCAACAATTAAAGTTCCAAATGAAAATAATAAACAATATAAATATTCTTCTGGTGTAGGTGATACCCCATCTATCAAAATAATCCTTATAAATTTTATATAGTGATACATAGGATTATAAGTCTGAATAAACTTAAATCGATCTGGGATAATATTTTCTGGATAAAATAATGGTGTTGCATATGTCCATGCTAATGTTGCAACCCCCCATAAATATTGAGTATCCCTGAAAAATACTTCTGATGTACATAACATAAATGTCATTCCTATACAGAATATCAACAGGCATATCAACGGAAATGGTATTAATAATATTGCTTTTGTAATGCGCTGACCAGTCAATAATACTACTATCATCAACGGGATCAGCGAAATAAACAGATTAATGGAGCTTGATACAACCTTAGTTACAGGATAAATATATTTAGGCACATATACTTTCGTGATCAATGATGCATTCGCCAAAATTGCCGTTAATCCCTGGCCTACGCTTTCTGTAAAGAAGCTGAATAATACGATGCCCGATAATAAATATACTGGGAAATTTTCAATATTGGACCGAAACAACTGAGAGAACACAATATACTGTACCATCATAGTCATCAACGGATTTAAAAAACTCCACAGATAACCCAATACAGATCTTTTATATTTTGTTTTAAAGTCACGAGAAACAAGCTGTTTGATCAAAAAACCATATCTACACCATACTCCATGCATCACCATACCAATAGTAAATTTGCCTTTGGTAGCTGCAACACAAGAATAAACATAATAACATCCAAACAGTATTGCAAAAGAAGCCATTATAACCCAAAAATATTGGCCCAAAAAATACCTTGATATAAGTGTGGTTTGAAATGCAAGACACCCTGATATAGCTTCTCCATTTCTATATAAAGCTTTGTCTCCTGTATTCAACGTTGAATTACAATATACAGATATTCCCTCTCCTGATTTTGAATCTGACATTATAGACAAAATTAACTCTTTGTTTTCCACATCATCTACCACAGGATCCATATTCCAATTATATTTCATATCCGGCGTAACAGCAGCGACATCTAAACTGGTTTCAGCTAAAATTGTATTGGTATTCTTGTCTTTTAATACAAGCTTAACTGTTCCTGTATTTTCTCTCATGTAATTTGTAAACATCAGTGAAATTGCTTCTAACTTTTTCTGATTACATAAAAATTCCTGGTCGATCGTAACTCCATCTATCAACTCTCCTACAATTCCATCTGGTACGATCTGAGGTGAAACACTTCTTTTCGTCTGAATCTGATCTCCTGCTACAAAATAAAATAACGCACATATTGCAAAAAAACAAATATAAATCACTGTCAATTTTTTTACTTTATCTTTAAGATTAACCATAACTATCTCCCAAATACCTGCTTAAATAAAAACTTTTACTTACAAAGTTCTCTATAAACCTGTTTCATAATTTCTAGAGACTTACTTTTATCATAATTTCTAATTGTTAACGCATTATATTGGCCAAAACGTAAGCATTTCTCTCTATCACCAGCCAAATCAGCTATTGCCCTCGCATAATCATCGATATTATGCCCTTCTATTAATCTGCCACCAAAATCATTTTTTATAAGTTCTCTGTTTCCACGAATATTAGAACATATAACCGGTAAATTGCTTGCCATTGCCTCCATTAGAGCAACTGGCATTCCTTCTCTTATTGATGGAAATACAAATATATCTGCTATCCTATAAATTTCAAAAACATCTTTTCTATAACCTAAAAAAAGCACTTGATCATTCAACTGTAAGTCTGTTACTAAATTTTTAAGCTTTTTTTCCTCCTCTCCATGACCACACAATAAATATTTGATTTTTTTATTATTCAATTTTTTTAATGCTCTTAAAACCAATTCATGATTTTTGTTCGCTGTCATTTCTCCTACTGAAAGCAATACATATTCATCATTTTGAATTCCTAACTGTTCCTTTTTCTGATTGGTATTTACGATTGTACTTTCAATTCGTTCAATATCCAGTCCTACTCCAGGGATCCGAACTACATTTTTGGCATAAAAATGCTTTTTCGCACGTTTATAATCTTCCACATTAATACAAATCAAAACATCTGTATACCTAGACAAGTAACATTCCACCGGATAATAAATCATCCAATTTATAAGTGGCGCTCCTTTAAAAAAATGGAAGCCATGAGCAGTGTAGATCACCGGACCTGTATGGGTATTATGTGCTGCCAGACGGGCTAAAGCCCCACCCATAGGGGTGTGGCAGTGCACCAGGTCAAATTCATGTTCTT
>OGKF01001038.1_pt1 | contig 13568 bp, 8 predicted proteins | sample 1572391 | NCBI WGS metagenome assembly OGKF01 (sample SAMEA2582095, study PRJEB24529) | metagenome | biome: Human gut stool | place: China | collected 2011
TGGGCGTATGAAATTTGCGTGGCTCTGACACTAGTACGAGAGGACCGTGTTGGACTGACCTCTGGTTTACCAGTTGTGCCGCCAGGTGCATTGCTGGGTATCTAAGTCGGGATTGGATAAGTGCTGAAAGCATCTAAGTACGAAGCCAGCCACAAGATTAGATTTCTTAGGGTCGTCAAAGACGATGACGTTGATAGGATGCAGGTGTACAGGTGGTAACATCATAGCCGAGCATTACTAATTGCCCGTCCACTTTCTTTCTGCGGGACGGTTGTTATATACGTTTAGCTTGTCAAATGTCTTTCATTTTACTTTTCGTCATGTCATAACCTTTTTCAGGTGGTTATAGCACGAGGGTTCCACCTCTTCCCATTCCGAACAGAGAAGTTAAGCCTCGTCACGCCGATGGTACTGCGTAACAGTGGGAGAGTAGGTAGCCGCCGTTTTTTATGAAGCCCCTTCAGTAGAAATACCGGAGGGGCTTCGTCTGTTTATAAACTTTGCAGGATGATTACTATGAAAAAAATAAAAGAGAGGGCTTCTGTTTGTGAAACGAGGGTGGACGTGCGGCAATTACCTATCACTCCATAATTCTGATTGTTCATAACGCTTGTTTTTATTTAGTTTTCAATAAGTCTCTGAAAAAGCTGAAAGCGGAAGTCAGGCGGTTTCTGACATAGCTTTTCGTTGTGTCGGTGTTTTTTTGCTTTCTCAGCATGGATTGCAGGAAAGGAAGTACATCAGATTGTGCGGGCAGATTGTAGTTGGCTGCTTTTGATACGTTGCCTATCTTAATGGTGACCGCTTTGGCCGGAAGAGCTTGGAACATATCTTCGTCCGTTGTGTCATCTCCCATTGCCATAACGAAATCATAACGTCTGTTAGCCAGCAAACGCTCTACTTCCGAGCCTTTGTTGCAATCCGGTGATTTGACTTCAACCACTTTGTTCCCTTGTAGAATTTGCAGTTTTTGCCGAGTACAGATCGAAACCAGTGCATTGACGAGTTGCTGTGCTCTCAGTGTGCCGAGCCATGCGTCGCTTTCTCGGTAATGCCATGCTAATGCTGTCTCCTTTATTTCCAGATGTGAACGGGGAGTTCTGTCTACAAACATTTGCAGGATAGAAAGAAGTCCTGTCCCCCATTCTGTCTTCTTAATCTTTTTGTGCCAAACCCCGTTTTCTTTATAGAATGCTCCGTGTTCGGCAGCCATAGATACGGGAAGGAGGCCAAACCACTTTTCCAGAATAAAGTGATCCCGCCCGCTATTGATGACTATATGATTGGCGGGATCACTGGCTAATTGTTGTAGAATAGAAATAAGTTCAGGTGTAGGTTTGGCATCTTCGGGACGTGGCTTGAGTGCTGTCAGTGTACCGTCGTAATCCAGCAATATCAGGCGTTGTTTTGCCTGATTGTACTTGAGCTTGATTTGGGCGATAGTGGTGGGCACGATACGTTTTTTCCGTAGCGTATCATTTTGGATACACGTCGTATTCAGTCCGTTGATGAAGTCGGTAGCCCATTTATTGACAGTTTGTACGGATAAAATGGCTTGCATTCGTTGTAAACGTGCCCTTTGATCTTCTTCGGGCATTTCAAGTGCCTGGCAGATGGCGTGCTCTATCTGTTCCGTATCGTTCGGGTTGATTTGGATAGCGTCCGTCAATTCTACGGCGGCACCTGCCATTTCGCTGAGGATAAGCACACCCGGGTGATCGCATTTGGCGGCTACATATTCTTTGGCTACCAGGTTCATACCGTCACGTAGCGGGGTGATCAAAGCAATGTCGGCAACATAATACATGGCGGTCAGTTCTTCCAGCGAGAAGCCATGGTAGAAGTAGCAGACAGGGGTCCAGTCCATTGTGGAGTAGTGTCCGTTAATGGAACCTATCTCTTCATCGATTTTTGTTTTTAATTCTGCATAACTGCCTACATGGTCGCGTGAGGGGACAATGACCATTGCCAGAGTCACTTTGCCATAATATTCGGGATGACGTTCGAGAAAAGTGGAGAAGCCATGTAGGCGGTGCAATATTCCTTTACTATAATCCAGCCTGTCTACCGACAGGACTAACTTGTGTTTGCCGAAAAGTTTTCGGGTGCGGTCAATAGCTTGGTGTACCTTTTCGTTTTCCGAGGCTTTATGGTAAAGCTCATAGTTAATCCCCATTGGTAGTGCGTCTACTCTCACTACACGATTACCGCTTTGTAGTTCATCCAGATTGAAGTCAAGATGAAGGACACGTTCTACGGTGCTAACGAAGTGGCGCATATAGTCATGAGTATGAAAGGCGATAAAGTCTGCACCCAGTAAGCCTTTCAGTATTTCGGCACGTTCCGGCAGGATACGGAAAAGCTCGTAGGACGGGAACGGGATATGGTGGAAATAGCCAATGCAGAGTTCCGGATATATTTTTCGCAACATACCGGGAAGTAACATCAGTTGATAGTCTTGTATCCACACCTTGTCTCCGGGACATATCAGCCGGCAAATTTCATCGCAGAAAAGTTGGTTGACCTGCTGATAGGAGTGCCAAAAACATTTTTTATATAAGGTATAGGCGTAAAAATAGTGGCATAAAGGCCAGAGGGTACTATTGCTATATCCTTCGTAATAGTTCTGAATCTGTTTTTCCGATAAGAAGACCGGGTGAAAATTCATTTCCTGTAACTTCTCATTCATTTCTTGACGGTCTTTTTCGTTGTCTGTACATACGCCGGGCCACCCTATCCAATGTTTCTCATAAGAAGTTTGGAGAGAATCCAAACCTGTTGCCAGCCCGCCTTCACTGCGTGAAAAGACGAATGTTCCATTTGAACCGGCTGCTTTGACAGGTAATCTGTTTGATATAATATAAAGTTTCATATCTGTTTATAGGCAAAGCGTATACCAATTATTGTATAAGAGTGGTTAGCCGCTTGTTTTCAGTAGGTTATAAAAAGCTTCTTATATATTCTACCTTCCCAAAATGGAAATAACCTTCCAATTTGAAAAATCCTTTGTTTTTTCTCTTTCAGAAATTGCCGAAAAGTACTAACCTTTTCAAAATAGAATGCCTTTTTCAAAATGGAAGGGTTTCTTGTAAGGATAGATATTCTGTGAAATATTTATAACTTTCTGTATATTAGCATGTTATATGTTTTCTTGCTTTTGTGGCACGCATTTGGCATAAAGACTGGCAAGTAAAACTAATAATAATCACTTAAAAGAAAAAACATGGAAATTACATTATCATTTATTTTCTGCCTGTTAAGCGGCTTCGCCTGTTTCTGGTTATTCTGGAAATGTGTAGACTGGTTTGAGAATATTTAAAAAAAGAAGGAGAATTGATTATGTACACAGTATTATTTGTATTAGGTATTGCGATCTTCGGTTATTTGATGTATGTACTCGTCAAACCCGAGAAGTTTTAAAGTAACACACACAGTTTAAGGTAAAAAGTATATGAATACAGAAATTTTAGGCGTGGTTGTTCAGATTGCTTTGATGGTGATTCTGGCTTATCCATTGGGAAAATACATTGCCAAGGTCTATAAAGGAGAAAAGACCTGGTCTGATTTTATGGCTCCTGTCGAAAGAGTTATCTATAAAGTTTGTGGAATCAATCCTGACGAAGAGATGAACTGGAAACAATTCCTGAAAGCATTATTGATATTGAATGCTTTTTGGTTTTTCTGGGGAATGGTGCTTTTGGTTTCACAAGGTTGGCTGCCTTTAAATCCGGACGGTAACGGTCCGCAGACTCCTGATCAGGCGTTCAATACGTGTATTAGTTTCATGGTTAACTGTAACTTACAGCATTATAGCGGCGAGAGCGGATTGACTTATTTTACACAATTGTTCGTCATCATGCTTTTCCAGTTTATTACTGCTGCAACGGGTATGGCTGCTATGGCAGGTATCATGAAAAGTATTGCTGCAAAAACAACAAAAACAATTGGTAACTTTTGGCAATTCCTTGTAGTTAGCTGCACACGTATCTTATTGCCTCTTTCTCTGGTTGTAGGTTTTATCCTGATTCTCCAAGGGACTCCGATGGGATTTGACGGCAAGATGAAAGTCACGACTCTTGAAGGTCAGGAGCAGATGGTTTCCCAAGGTCCTACGGCTGCGATTGTTCCAATTAAACAATTGGGTACAAATGGTGGTGGTTATTTTGGTGTAAACTCCTCTCATCCGTTGGAAAACCCGACTTATCTTACCAATATGGCGGAATGCTGGTCCATCCTGATTATCCCGATGGCAATGGTGTTTGCACTGGGATTTTATACCCGCAGGAAGAAATTGGGATATAGCATATTCGGAGTCATGCTTTTTGCTTATCTGGTAGGCGTCTGCATTAATGTCAGCCAGGAAATGGGGGGGAATCCGCGTATCGATGAATTGGGCATTGCGCAGGATAATGGTGCAATGGAAGGCAAAGAAGTCCGTTTGGGAGCTGGTGCAACAGCTCTTTGGAGTATTACGACTACGGTGACTTCCAATGGTTCTGTCAATGGTATGCATGACTCCACTATGCCTTTGTCCGGTATGATGGAAATGCTGAATATGCAGATTAATACTTGGTTTGGTGGTGTCGGTGTGGGATGGATGAACTACTATACATTCATTATTATAGCAGTATTTATCAGTGGTCTGATGGTAGGACGTACACCGGAGTTCTTAGGTAAAAAAGTGGAAGCCCGTGAAATGAAAATCGCTACGATTGTAGCCTTGCTTCATCCGTTTGTAATTTTGGTATTTACAGCCATCTCCAGTTATATTTATGCGCATTATCCTGAATTTGTGGAAAGTGAAGGCGGTTGGTTGAATAATCCCGGATTCCACGGTCTGAGTGAGCAGCTTTATGAATACACTTCTTCGGCTGCCAATAACGGTTCTGGTTTCGAGGGTTTGGGTGATAATACTTATTTCTGGAACTGGACATGTGGTATTGTATTGATTCTTAGTCGTTTCATTCCTATTGTGGGACAAGTTGCCATTGCCGGTTTACTTGCGCAGAAGAAGTTTATTCCGGAAAGTGCCGGAACATTAAAAACCGATACGTTGACGTTTGGGGTAATGACATTTGCCGTTATCTTCATTGTTGCCGCCTTGTCGTTCTTCCCGGTACATGCATTGAGTACGATTGCTGAACATTTAAGTTTGTAATAGATATGAAAGATAATAAATCAGCTTCTTTGTTTCAAAAGGAGCAAGTGATAGAAAGTTTGAAACAGTCATTCGTGAAACTGAATCCGCGGATGATGATAAAGAATCCGATTATGTTTACAGTAGAAGTGGCTACGGCGGTGATGTTCTTCGTGACGCTCTACTCTATTGTAAACGCTTCACAGGGGTCGTTTGGCTACAATATCGCTGTGTTTGTCATTCTGTTTGTAACATTGCTGTTTGCCAATTTTGCCGAAGCTATCGCCGAAGCGCGTGGTAAGGCACAAGCCGACAGTTTGCGTAAGACTCGTGAAGAAACACCGGCAAAAAAAGTAGAAGGTAATAAAATTATTACCGTAAGTTCTTCGCAATTGAAGAAAGGGGATGTATTTGTTTGTGAGGCCGGAGATGTGATTCCGTCGGATGGTGAGATTATTGAAGGACTGGCTTCTATCGATGAGAGTGCGATCACCGGTGAGTCTGCTCCGGTAATCCGTGAGGCTGGCGGGGATAAGAGGTCGGTTACGGGAGGAACGAAAGTATTATCCGATCGTATAAAAGTAATGGTGACTACTCAGCCGGGAGAAAGTTTTCTTGACAAGATGATTGCGCTTGTAGAAGGTGCATCACGTCAGAAAACCCCGAATGAGATAGCGTTGACTATTTTGTTGGCAGGTTTTACGCTCGTTTTCGTCATTGTGTGTGTTACCTTGAAACCATTTGCCGATTATAGTAATACGGTCATCACCATTGCTTCGCTTATTTCTTTGTTTGTGTGTCTGATTCCGACAACAATCGGAGGACTTCTTTCCGCTATCGGTATTGCCGGTATGGACCGTGCACTACGTGCGAATGTGATAACAAAATCCGGAAAAGCAGTAGAGACTGCCGGTGATATTGATACGTTGCTGTTGGACAAGACTGGTACAATTACGATCGGTAATCGTAAGGCCACTCACTTCCACACGGCACCGGGCGTTGATTTGCACCGTTTTGTAGAAAACTGTCTGTTGTCTTCCCTGTCCGATGAAACTCCGGAAGGAAAGTCAATAGTGGAGTTGGGACGTGAATCGGGTATCCGTATGCGTAACCTGAATACGGCTGGGGCACGCATGATTAAGTTTACTGCTGAGACAAAATGTTCCGGTGTCGATTTGGCTGACGGAACACAGATCCGTAAGGGGGCATTTGATGCTATCCGTAAGATGGTAGAGAGTGCCGGAAATAAATTCCCGAAAGAGGTGGAAGAGATAATTTCTACTATATCAAGTAATGGCGGTACACCGTTGGTGGTATGTGTCAATCGGAAAGTAGTAGGCGTTATTGAATTGCAGGATATTATCAAACCGGGTATTCAGGAGCGTTTCGAACGTTTGCGCAAAATGGGTGTGAAGACGGTTATGGTGACCGGTGACAACCCGTTGACAGCAAAATATATTGCTGAAAAAGCTGGAGTAGATGATTTTATTGCTGAAGCTAGGCCGGAAGATAAAATGGAATATATCAAGAAGGAGCAGCAGGCCGGGAAATTGGTTGCAATGATGGGAGACGGAACGAACGATGCTCCTGCTTTGGCACAAGCCAATGTGGGAGTGGCAATGAATAGCGGTACACAGGCAGCAAAAGAGGCTGGAAATATGGTTGACCTTGATAATGATCCTACTAAATTGATCGAAATCGTGGAAATCGGAAAACAGTTGTTGATGACTCGGGGTACGCTGACTACTTTCTCCATTGCCAATGATGTTGCCAAATACTTTGCAATTGTTCCTGCATTGTTTATGGTGGCCATCCCTGAATTGGCTGCATTGAATATTATGGGATTGCACAGTCCTGAAAGCGCCATTCTTTCGGCTGTCATATTTAATGCGATTATTATTCCGATTTTGATTCCGTTGGCTTTGAAAGGTGTTCAGTATAAGCCAATCGGTGCCAGTGCATTGCTTCGTCGCAACTTGCTGATTTACGGTTTGGGCGGTGTGATTGTCCCGTTCATTGGTATTAAGTTGATAGATATGATTGTAAGTTTATTCATGTAAAAGTAAAATCAATATTAAAAACCTTCCTCCCTCTGTATGAAGATAGGAGGAAGGTTAAGAAAATAAAACAATAATTCATTATGATATCAAATCTTTTTAAATCATTAAGACTGACAATTGCGTTTTGTTTGTTCTTCAGTGTTTTCTACATCTTCGTTTTGTGGTTGTTTGCCCAAGTGGCAGGACCGAATAAGGGTAATGCTGAACTGGTTACATTGAATGGAAAAGTAGTGGGGGCCGCCAACGTTGGTCAGAATTTCACGCAAGATATTTATTTCTGGGGACGTCCTTCCCATGCTGGTGACGGTTACGATGCATCCAGTTCGGCAGGTAGTAACAAGGGACCTTCCAATGAAGAACATTTAGCTTTGTTGGAAGAACGTATTGATACATTCTTGGTTCATCATCCTTACCTAACCCGTGAAAAAGTTCCGGCTGAAATCATCACGGCCAGCAGTTCCGGTTTGGATCCCCATATCTCACCGAAAGCGGCTTATGCACAGGCCAAACGTGTAGCGGACGCTCGTGGATGGTCGGAAGAAAAGGTCATGGGTATCGTCAATTCTCATGTTGAGAAACCGTTATTGGGTATGTTCGGAATGGAGAAAGTAAATGTATTGAAATTAAATGTTGCGCTTGATCAAGCATCAAATAACAAATAACAAATTTTAATAAGTCAATTAGATTTAGGTTATGAAATCATTCGTAAAAAAAGTAGCAGCCTTGGCAATTGTATTCTCAATGGCATCTTCTACGTTGGCTAATGCACAGGAAGAGGATGGTAAGGTAAATTTTTCCGTACAGGGAGATTTGGTAAGTTCTTATATTTGGCGTGGTTTTTACCAGACTGGTGCCAGCTTTCAACCAACATTATCTTTAGGCGTAGGTAATTTCTCTTTGACAGCCTGGGGATCTACCGATTTTCAGGGAGCAAACTCTACATCTATGCCTGCGGCTAAAGAGATAGATTTAACGGCAGCGTATACATTCGGATCAGCTGGTCCTACATTATCTGTCGCTAGCTTATGGTGGGCAGGGCAAGGCTCTTGCCGTTATTTTAACTTCAAAAGCCATGAAACAGATCACCATTTTGAAGCAGGTTTGGCTTACACTTTGCCTATTGAGAAGTTACCTTTGTCTATCGCCTGGAATTTCATGTTTGCCGGTCAAGACAAAGATGAAAATGGAAACCAAAACTATTCTTCTTATGTGGAGTTGAATTTTCCATTCACAGTGAAGGGCGTCGATCTGAATGCAACTTGTGGTGTTCTTCCGTATGATGCGGGAATAACTACGTATGGAGGTGATGTAAATAGTGGATTTGCAGTAACGAATGTTGCATTGAAAGCAACGAAAGATATCAAAATCACGGATTCTTTCTCATTACCTATTTTTACACAGGCAATTTGGAACCCTCGCATGGAGGATGCCCATCTTGTCTTGGGAATTTCTTTAAGACCTTGATATAGTATACGCATGGACCGAGAACAAAGTGTACAACATTTTTTAGATTTGTTGAAAAAGTCTCGTCGTGGCAATTTTAAAATCTACATCGGCATGATTGCCGGTGTAGGTAAATCGTATCGGATGCTATCAGATGCCCACCAATTACTGGAAAGCGGTATCGATGTCAAGATCGGTTATATAGAAACACATGGGCGAGTCGAGACGGAGGCATTGGTGGAAGGATTGCCTATCATCCCCCGCCGCAAGATATTTTATAAAGGAAAAGAGATCGAAGAGATGGACTTGCAGTCGATTCTCAGTATCCATCCTGAAGTTGTCATCGTTGACGAATTGGCTCATACCAATGTCGAAGGCAGTAAGAACGAAAAGCGTTGGCAGGATGTCATGGATATACTGGATGCCGGTATCAGTGTGATCACGGCGGTCAATATTCAGCATATAGAAGGACTTAACGAGATGGTGCAGGACGTGGTTGGCATTGAGGTCAAGGAGCGTATTCCTGATATCGTACTGGAGCAGGCGGATGAAGTAGTCAATATAGACCTTACTGCTGACGAACTGCTGGCTCGGTTAAAAGCCGGAAAAATATACAAACCCGATAAGATACAAACAGCATTAAATAATTTCTTTAAGGCTGAACATATTCTTCAGCTTAGGGAGTTGGCATTGAAAGAGGTAGCTTTGCGGGTAGAAAAAAAAGTGGAGAATACCATTCCAGAGAATCTCGGTGTACGCCACGAAAGGTTTATGGCCTGTATCAGCAGTAATGAGAAAACCCCTCGTAAGATCATACGGAAAGTCGCACGGTTGGCAACCCGATATAATTCCAAGTTTTTTGTACTGTATGTACAAACCCCAAGAGAAAGTTCCGACAGGATTCCGTTGGCAAGTCAAAGGCATTTGCTTAACCATTTCAAGTTGGCAACGGAACTTGGAGGAGAAATCATTCAAGTGCAATCCCCACATATAACGGATGCGATCGTACAGGTTTGTAAAGAAAAGCAAATCAGTACGCTATGTATCGGACGACCAGCTTTAAAATATCCTTCCGCTATCCTTGCGATGGTCCACTATCGGAACATGTTAGAAGAGTTGGCTCAATTAGGCATTGATTTAATAATATTAGCATAAAAATCCTTCCATGAATATGAATATAAAAACAAAGTTGACTTATGGGATAGGACTTTTATTTGTCCTGATCACTTTATTAGGTGGATTGGCTATAAAAAACATTCATAATGTATCAGATGACACGCAGAATATTCTGGCGGATAATTATAATTCACTCCTTTATTCCCGTCAGATGCTCGAGTCACTGGATGCCATTCGGGAAAATCCGAATGCTCGAAAAGAGTTTGAGGCCGGGTTGGAAGCTCAGAAAAAAAATCTGACAGAGAAGGATGAAGACGTACTAACCAACCGATTAAGTTCGAACTGTGAAAAGGCGTTGGATGACATGGATGATGAATCGATTCGGCAGATACGCCAGACGATTTATACCATTATGGCAGTCAATATGTCTGCCATTTATGAAAAGAATGAAGTGGCTGTCCATACGGCGGAAAGGTCTCTCTTTTGGATCTGGACGGTAGGAATTGCTTGTATCGTGATCGCCTTCCTCTTTCTGGCTCACCTGCCACGCTCGGTCAGCGTACAGATCCAGAAATTGACGGATGGCATCAAGGAAATCACCAATGCCAATTACAGCAAACGGCTCAATTTGGGCAATGAACCGGAGTTTAAGGAAATAGCCACGTTGTTCAACGAGATGGCCGAGCGCTTGGCCGAATACAGGAACAGTTCGCTGGAAGATATCCTGCAGGGGAAAAAATATATAGAAACAATTATCAACAGCATTGCAGAACCTATCATAGGCTTGAGTAAGGAACGGAAGATTTTGTTTGTCAATGACGAGGCTTTGACTGTTTTGAATTTGACACGGGAAAACATTATCGACAAACCGGCTCCCGAAGTGGCGTTAAAAAATGATCTGCTGCGCCGTTTGATCCGCCAGTTGGTACATCCCGATGACAATAAGGATCCGTTGAAAATCTATGCGGACAACAAGGAAAGCTATTTTCAAGTAAAATACATCCCGATCAACGTTAACAGGCAGACTGGACTGGAGGGTAAGTATGTCGGGGATGTGATCCTGTTGAAGAACGTGACCGAATTTAAAGAAAAAGATATTGCAAAGACAACCTTTATTTCGACGATCTCCCATGAACTAAAAACACCGATATCAGCGATAATGATGAGCTTGAAATTGCTGGAAGACAATAGGATAGGAAGGCTGAACACAGAACAGGAGAGCCTTTCTAGGAACATAAAGGAGAATAGCGATCGTTTGTTGGAGATCACTGGCGAATTGTTGAAGATGTCACAGGTAGAAAGCGGTAAGCTCTACCTGAATCCGAAGATTACCAAACCGATCGAACTGATCGACTATGCCATCAAGGCGAACCGGGTACAGGCCGAGCGTTTTAACTGTCAGATCGAAGTGGAGTATCCTGAAAAGATCACCAAATTGTTTGTCGACAGCGAGAAAATTGCTTGGGTTGTGACCAACCTGTTATCGAACGCCATCCGTTATTCGTCGGAGAACGGACGGATTATCATCGGTGCACGACAGATCGACAAAGCCGTCGAGATCTATGTCAAGGACTTCGGAAAGGGCATTGACTCGCGTTACCACGAAAGTATTTTCGACCACTATTTCCGTGTGCCGGGAACAAAAGTACAAGGTAGCGGTTTGGGACTTGCCATCAGCAAGGACTTTGTGGAAGCTCATGGTGGTACGATCCGTATCGAAAGCGAAGTCGGTAAAGGTAGCACGTTCGTGATCAGATTCAATGTATAAAAAGTAAAATCAAAAATCAGATAGTCTAATGAAAGTATTAAAATTTGGTGGTACTTCAGTCGGTTCTGCCCAGCGGATCAAGAATGTCGCATCAATCATTTGCGATCAGGAACAGAAAATAGTAGTACTCTCTGCCATGGCAGGGACAACAAACTCTTTAGTGGAGATATCTGAGTGTTTCCATAAGAAAGATCCGGGAAAAGCCAATGCGATCCTTTCTGCTTTGGAACAAGCTTATGTCAATCATATAGAAGAATTATACCAAAGCGATACCTACAAAGAAAGGGCCATGCAATACATGCTTGAACGGTCTCAACATGTCTGGTCTTTCTCTAATATGCCTTTCAGCATGTTCGATGAAAAGGAAATCTTGGCGAAGGGTGAGCTAATATCAACCTTTCTGATGACCTGCTATCTGGAAGAACAAGGAGTGAAGGTAGTTTTATTGCCTGCGTTGAACTTCATGCGAATTACAATGGACAATGAACCGGACATGGAATATATCGCTAAACACCTAAATACACTTTTGGAGCAAAACAAAGAGGCAGAAATATATATTACGCAAGGTTTCATCTGCCGGAATGCTTACGGCGAAATCGACAACCTGAAAAGAGGAGGCAGCGACTATTCCGCCGCACTGGTAGGGGCAGCCATCAAGGCTGAAGAGATCCAGATCTGGACGGACATCGACGGTTTTCATAACAATGATCCCCGTATCGTCGAAGGGACGAAGGCTATCCGGCATCTGTCATTCGACGAAGCTGCCGAATTGGCTTATTTCGGGGCGAAGATCCTTCACCCGTCCAGCGTACAACCGGCGAAAAAAGAAAATATCCCGGTACGCCTGAAAAACACCTTATGCCCCGACGACGAAGGTACACTGATCACCGAAGACAGTCCGGCCAAAAATGTGAAAGCCGTCGCTGCCAAAAGCGGGATTACCGCGATTAAGATCAAATCGACCAATATGCTGCTGGCCTATGGTTTCCTCCGGAAAGTATTCGAAGTATTCGAAGCCTGGAAGACCCCGATCGATATGATCGCAACTTCTGAAGTGGCAGTCTCTCTGACTATCGACTGTACGGAACATCTGGAAGAAATCCTCAAAGATCTGGAAAAATACGGCACGATCGAGGTCGACCGCAATATGGCGATCGTATGTATCGTCGGCGATTTTTCAGCCGGTAAATCCGGACTGGGAGCCCAGGTTCTGAAAGCCCTCGAAGAAGTTCCGCTCCGGATGATCTCTTACGGTGGCAGCGCACACAATATCTCGGTTCTGGTAAAAGAAGAAGACAAGAAAAAAGCCATGACAGACCTCAGTCATAAACTGGAAGATCTTCAGCATTGAAAATAGTTCACTCAGCAACAACACACTTTACTATGCAGTTATCTCAGATACCGGTTCAAACACCGACGCCCTTCTATTACTATAATTTAGAGCTACTGAAAAAAACAGTACAAGCGGCAAAGTCCGGATCAGCCCCTTACGGTTACCGGGTTCATTATGCCGTCAAAGCTAACGCCAATCCGGTGTTACTGCGACTGATCAGCCAGCAGGGACTGGGAGCGGACTGTGTCAGCGGAAATGAAATCCGGCAGGCACTGGAATGCGGCTTCGCGGCCGATACTATTGTATATGCCGGTGTCGGCAAAAGCGATGCGGAGATAGAACTTGCCTTACAGCACGATATCTTTTGTTTCAACTGTGAGTCCCTGCCGGAAATACAGGTGATCGACGGGATTGCGGCCCGGCTGGGCAAAAAAGCCCGGATCGCCCTTCGCATCAATCCCAATGTCGATGCCCATACCCATCACTATATCACCACAGGTATCGAAGAAAACAAATTCGGTATTTATTTGTACGATCTGGAACATGTCATCACGGAAGTAGCGAAATTAAAACAGATCGAACTCATCGGTCTGCATTTTCACATCGGTTCTCAAATCACCGACATGACCGTTTTCCGGGGATTGTGTATCCGGGCCAATGAGATCCAACGGCAGATGAAAGAACGCGGACTCTTTCTGCCCCATATCAATT
>OGKF01001050.1_pt1 | contig 13485 bp, 7 predicted proteins | sample 1572391 | NCBI WGS metagenome assembly OGKF01 (sample SAMEA2582095, study PRJEB24529) | metagenome | biome: Human gut stool | place: China | collected 2011
TTGGTGTCTGTTGCTGAAATAGCAGGAATGTCACTGTCGGGATTGGATGGGCTCCATGCATCGAGCAATCTGCGTCCCTTGTTCGAACCAGTTTCGCGCACACTCCAGAAGTCGGTATGGTATTTCTGGATATTTTCTACATCGATATTAAATACTCCCTGCCAGAACATAGTCAGGTCAAAGTTACGGTATTCGAGGTTTATGTTCAAACCATAAATAAAGTCAGGATGCTGAACGGCAATCCAAGTACGATCTTTATCTGTGATTTTGCCATCCCCATTCAAGTCACGGTAGCGGATGCGTCCCAATCCCTTACCGTCTTGTTCGGCTGCATTGTCCACATCTTCTTGTGTTTTGAAGATGCCGTCCGCCACATAACCATAAAGAGAATTCAACGGATGCCCCAAGATATTGTCTTTATCGCCGTCACCTCCATAAGAGTTCTGCACATCGGCAGGAAGTTTGGTTACTTTATTGCGGTAAGTTGAAATGTTTGCATTTATATCATAAGCCATTCCGAAACGCGTTTTATTACGGTAGCCGAGATTGAATTCCAATCCCCAGTTCTCCATGGATGCGCCATTTATCCAACGATTACCGCCTTCACCAATGGCTGCAAGATAGGGAGGCTTCACCAAAATGTCCTTGGTCTTTTTCATGTAATATTCGGCAGAGCCGTAAAGGCTTTGGTTGAACAAACCGAAATCAAGACCGATATTAGTCTGTGTTGTTGTTTCCCATTTCAGGTTGTCATTTCCACGCTGATTCATTTTAAATCCGGAAAGAAGCGTACCTGTTCCTTTGCCCGTTATGTTATAGGCAGTTCCGAGAACTGCTCCCCATGTAGGATCACCTATTCCGTAGTCTGTGGTATAGATATTATAAGTAGCATAGTTGTCTATTTCCTGATTACCTGTCTGTCCCCAGCCGAAGCGAAGCTTCAAGTCGGATATTACATCTGTATTGTCTTTAATAAAGGCTTCTTCGCTTAAGCGCCATCCGAGTGAGAAGGCAGGGAAAGTACCGAAGCGGTTGTTCTTACCGAAACGGGAAGAACCGTCATAACGAACCGTGGCAGATACCAAATAACGTTCGGCAAATGAATAGTTTATCTTTCCAAAATAAGACATCAACGCATATCCGGTGGAACTGCCTGTGGATACTGACTTTCCGGTACCGAGGTCAGGCCACATCGTTTCGGGAGTTTCCACTTCGAAACCTTCACGATAAGCCGCAAAGTCTGTGTTTTGCTCTTTAAACAACTCCACACCTGCCAATACATCCATGCGGTGCTTCCCTATTTCGAACTGATAGGTAGCTGTGGCGTTCCAGTTCCATTTCAACCAATGTCCCTGATTCAGTTTTACCGAATTGACATCATTCTTCAACTTTCCAGACTCATACTTCTTGTTTAAATCTCGGCGAAAAAAGTTTCCATAGTCCAGACCGAAGTTGGTACGGAGTTCCAAACCTTTCAACGGTTTGACAGACACATACGCATTACCAAAAGTACGCCAATAAGAATAACGGTTATCTTTCACGGCATCCACCAAACGGACAGGATTCTGACGGTCATTCATCGAACCGATAGGTCCGCCCCACTTTCCGTTCTCGGTATAGATAGGAATAATAGGCAATGCTTGCAGGGCAGCGTCAAGTACTCCACCGGGAGCTTCTACTTCATGAGTGTTGTTGAAAGTGAAATTCTCACCGATAGTCACGATATCATTAAAGAGTTTATAACTTGTGTTCACACGTGCCGATAAGCGGTCGAATTCACTGTTCTTGATGATACCGTCATTCTTCAAATAGAGAGATAATTAGCATTCTGCGTGCCGTTGCTCACCGACAAATCATAATTCTGCATAATACCCGTGCTTGCCACAGCATCAAACCAATCAGTGTCCGAGGTACGCATAGTGCGTTCGCTGTCAATGAATTCCGGTAGAATGATTTTATTCAGGCGGGCATTTCCTTTATCATCATATCCCCAATCGAAAGTATAGCCTATACTGTTGGTATTCGGATCTTTTCCCGAGTTTATGTTTGCCTGCCAAAGTGCCTGTCCGTATTCATTCGTGTTGAGCATATCCATCTTTGAGGAATACCATGAAGTGGTGAGTCCGGCATTGAGGTCGACACGGATTTTTCCTTCCTTGCCTTGTTTGGTGGTAATGATGATAACACCGTTTGCCGCACGCGAACCGTAGATACTTGCCGAAGAAGCATCTTTCAACACCTGAATACTTTCAATATCGGAAGAATTCAGTTCATGCATGCCGGCTTTTGTAGGCACACCATCGATAATATAAAGAGGATCGTTGTTATTCAGTGTGCCGACACCGCGAATGCGGATAGTAGCTTTGCCTCCGGGGTTACCGTCGGCAGTCACCATCATTCCGGCAACCTTTCCCTGCAAAGCGCGCATCGGATTATTTTCGGGCACTTTTTTCAGTTCATCCACTTTCACCACCGAAACTGCACCGGTCAAATCCGCCTTGCGCTGAGTGGTATAACCTGTTACCACAACCTCGTCAATCAGTGGTGCATCTTCTTCGATAGTAATTTTTAGATTTTCAAATCCTTTTACTTTAACGGTTTTAAAACCAATATAAGAAACGGTAAGTTCCGTACCGCTCGTTACGTTGAGGCTGAAGTTTCCGTTAAAGTCAGTGATTGTTCCGTTTGTTGTACCTGTCTGTACAACCGAAGCACCGATAATAGGCTCTCCGTCGGTGGCATACTTTACCGTTCCTTTTATTTGGATGTTTTGCGCATAGGCAAAACCACATAATCCTAAAAGGAACATCATAATGCTAAGTTTTCTCATACGTTATAAATTTATTGTTAACAATTATCTTGTGAATTCTCAAAACAGCTTTCCCGATCATGTTTTGATATTGCAAAGTAAATGGATTGCATTGAAACTGGCTATAAAAAATGATACGGATGCTGCAAAATTTGTTTCGTGGTATGGAGCTGACTATGCCCAGGAGATAGCCTGGTATCAATTTTAGCTGCATTTGTAACATTTGTGTTAGCCCTTTTCGCTTTTATTTCTTTTCTTTGCAATGTGCTTTCCCGAGCATTGAGTGAGTTCATAAAGTAAACATTAAATTTAATACCTGATTTTGAAAATGAAGCATTACTCTCATAGAATACTTTCTCCTTTCGCTCTATCGCAGTACTTGCCGCAGCTGCCTGCTTTACAGATGCGGCGCAGAGAAACCCCGATCCGTTTACGGGTCCATATTGCAGATATTACAGTCAATCATTTAAAGTATACTGCACCGATGGAGAATGTCAAATCATTCTCAAAAAATTTTTATGAAATGTTACCGCTTTTTTGCTGCAGCGGGTCTGCATAGCCCGGCACAGGCCGGGGAATGCTGACAAAAAACGCAGGAGGAAAGCATATGAACGATGAAACGCAGCTGACCGACGCGCGTCGGCTGGAAAAAGAAGAGATCGAAGATCTGGGCACGGTCACGCTGGCCCGCGGCGGGCATGTCATCCACTGCCTGACCGTCATCGGCCAGATCGAAGGCCATTCGGAAGCGCCGCAGGGCCAGAAGACCACGAAGTATGAGCATGTCATCCCGCAGCTGGTGGCCGCGCAGGAGGACCCCCGCATCGAGGGCCTGCTGGTGTTGCTGAACACGGTAGGTGGTGATGTGGAAGCAGGCCTTGCGCTGGCGGAGCTGATCGCCAGCGTATCCAAGCCCAGCGCGACGCTGGTGCTGGGCGGCGGGCACTCCATCGGCATCCCGCTTGCCGTCAGCGCCCGGCGCAGCTTCATCGTGCCCACAGCCACCATGACCGTGCACCCGGTGCGGCATTCCGGCGTCATTCTGGGGGTGCCGCAGACCATGCGCAGCTTTGAGCAGATGCAGCAGCGCATCACCGGCTTCGTAGCGGCCCACAGCGGCATGACCGAAAAACGCTACACCGACCTGATGCTCCACACCGGTGAGCTGGTGATGGACATGGGCACTGTGCTGGATGGACGCCGGGCCGTGAAGGAAAAGCTCATTGACGAGCTGGGCGGACTTTCGGATGCGCTGGCGTGGCTGTATAAAGAGATTGAACGCAAATGAAGGCCGATTTTGTACAACAATAGGTTTGCCATTTTCTTCCCTGCGTGGTACAATAATAAAATCAAATAGTGTGTCTACTACAAATGTGGGGAACAGAGAAGAATGGCGACAAGAAAACGTAAAACAACAACACGGCGTGCAGCATCGCGCAAAAAGCGCGCCGAACAGCGGCTCCCGGCAGGGCTTGGCACCCTGTTCGCAGGCCTTTTGCTGGTGGTGCTGGCCTTTGTGGAGGGAGATTCGGCATGGAAGGCCCTGCACGATGTGCTGTTCGGACTTTTTGGCTGCGGCAGCTTTGTGCTGGGCGCAGCCGTGTGCTGCCTTGCTGTGCAGTATACCCGGGGCGAAGACCTTCTGCCCAAGATCTTCAAGCTGGTTCTTGGGCTGGTGTTTGCCTGCGGCACGGTGATCGTTTTTTCCGATATCCAGCCGCAGGGCATGTCGGCATTCCAGATGACAGCTGCCTGCTACGCAAACGGCGTGAATGCATGGATCGGCGGCGGTGCGCTGGGTGCACTGCTGGGCGGCAGCCTGCTGCTGCTGTGCGGACGGCCTGCGGCAACCCTTATCATGATCGTGCTGGCACTGTGTGTCAGCCTGTACATTTTTGATCTGACCCCGGCAGAGGTGTGGCAATGGCTGTGCGCTGCGTTTGGCGGCGTGCACGCAAAGGGTGCGGCCATGGCGCAGCAGAGCGCAGCCCGCCGCGCTGAACGTGCCGCTGCCCGCGCGGCAGAAGCCGAGGCCGAGGAAGACTACGACGAAGCAGAAGATGAATACCGGGATGAGGAAGATGCCGAAGAGGAGATGGAAACTCCAGCTTTCCGCATCGGTGTGCCGGACTGGCTGAACGGCATCCGCCACTGGGGCCACAAGGTGACCGAAGAGATGGAGGCGGAGGAGCCGGAGGCCGCCCCGCAGCCGGAGCCGCCCGCAGATACTTCCGGCCAGCCGCTTGCCCAGCCGGAGCCTGCCGCCCCGGCCATCACGCCGGTGCAGGTACGGGTATCCCGGCCCAGAGCGTCCTTTGATGTGGACCTTGGCCCCGACCACACTGAGGTGAAGGAGGGCGGCAGCGAACCCATCGAGCCGCTCATCGTGGGCCCGGGCGGCACCTTTGGGCAGAACCCGCTGCGCCCGGCCCCCAGACCTGCCCCGCAGCCCATCGTACAGGACGCGGTGGAGACCGATGCATCCGATTTCTTTGCAAAGGCTGCACAGCCGGTGCAGCCTGCGGCAGCGGAAAGCTTTGATACTCCGGTCATGACCCCGGCAATGCCGACGGCCCAGCCGGAAAGCCCGGCAGCGGCAGTCACGCCGGAGATGCCCGCCGTGCCCATCCAGCCCGCAGTCCCGGCGGCACCCGCCCGGGTGAGCGCCGAAAACGCCGTTGCCATGCGCGGCACACCCGACGAGGACGGCTGGATCAGCATTACCAGCGAACCGGTGGAGGAAAAGGATATCAGCACGCTGGTGGCAGCGGCAATGGAAAAGCCTGCCGCTTCCGAGCAGGCCGCGGCAGCGGCCCCTGTGGACGAGACCGAACCGGTGGATACTTATCAGTACCAGTATCCGCCCATTGAGCTGTTTGAAAAATCGCAGGACGAGACCGACCCCGGCGCGCAGGAAGAGCTGAAAGCCAACGCCCAGAAGCTGGTGGATACGCTGGAAAGCTTTGGCGTGCGCACCCGTGTGCTGGATATCTCCCGGGGCCCCTCCGTCACCCGGTACGAGGTGCAGCCCATGGCGGGCGTCAAGATCAGCCGCATCACCTCGCTGGCGGACGATATCGCCCTGAACCTTGCGGTGGCGGACGTGCGTATGGAAGCACCCATCCCCGGCAAGCCCGCCGTCGGCATCGAGGTGCCTAACCACAAAAAGACCCCGGTGTATATCCGCAGCGTGTTCGAGAGCCAGAGCTTTTTGCGCATGACCTCACCTCTGGGCATTGCGCTTGGCAAGGACATTGCTGGTGTGGCACAGGTGGCAGACCTGTGCAAGATGCCCCATCTGCTCATTGCAGGCAGCACCGGCAGCGGTAAATCCGTGTGCGTGAACAGCATCATCATGAGCCTGCTGTTCCGCTCCAGCCCGGAGGACGTGAAGCTGCTGCTGATCGACCCCAAGGTGGTGGAGCTGGCCGAGTACAACGGCATCCCCCATCTGCTGATGCCGGTGGTCACCGAGCCGAAAAAGGCCGCAGGTGCCCTTGGCAGCGCGGTGCAGGAGATGGAGCGCCGCTATCATCTGTTTGCAGAGAACAATGTGCGCGACATCAAGTCTTTCAACAAGCTGGCCGCAGAACGGCCTGATCTGGAAAAGATGCCCTACATCGCCATTATCATCGACGAGTTGGCCGACCTGATGATGGTGGTGGGCAAGGATGTGGAGGACTCCATCTGCCGCATCGCCCAGAAGGCCCGCGCCGCCGGTATGCACCTGATCGTAGCCACCCAGCGCCCCAGCGTGGACGTGATCACCGGTCTGATCAAGGCCAACATCCCCAGCCGCATCGCATTTGCAGTGTCCAGTCAGGTGGACAGCCGCACGATTCTGGACGGCTCCGGTGCCGAAAAGCTGCTGGGCATGGGTGATATGCTGTTCATGCCCGTGGGTGCGCCCAAGCCTACCCGTATTCAGGGCACTTTCGTGCGGGATGAGGAGATCAGCCGTGTGCTGGACTTCATCAAGCAGAGCGGCACCGTGCAGTATGACGAAGCCATGATCGAAGCCATGGAAAAGCACGCCATTCAGGACGGCAAAAAGGGCAGCGGCGGCGCGGACTCCGACGAGGATCCCGATACCGACCCGATGTTCAAGCAGGCCGTGGAGGTGGTCATCGATGCCGGTCAGGCCTCCACCAGCCTGCTGCAGCGCCGCTGCAAGCTGGGCTATGCCCGCGCGGCCCGTATCATGGACGAAATGGAACAAAAAGGCATCATCGGACCCTACGAGGGTGCCAAGCCCCGCGCTGTGCTTATCAGCCGCCAGCAGTGGCTGGAAATGCAGATGAACCAACCGGAGGAATGACCCTCTCAGGCGCTGACGCGCCAGCTCTCCCGAAGGGCGAGCTTTATGAGTGGGTAAGATATCGTCTGCCTTCAAAGAAAAACTGGATGAAAAGATGCAAAAAGCTCCCCCATCGGGGGAGCTGGCAACGCCGCAAGGCGTTGCCTGAGAGGGTTTAACAATAAAAGGAGCATTATGGACAACTCTTCCCCTAAGATCTACACCGAATTTCTTCCCATCAGCCGGGCCGATATGGAAGCCCGCGGGTGGGAGCAGCTGGACTTTGTGGTGGTGGGCGGCGATGCCTATGTGGACCACCCCAGCTTTGGCACCGCCATCATCAGCCGTCTGCTGGAAGCCGAGGGCTATAAGATCGGCGTGCTGGCCCAGCCCCGCTACACCGACTGCGAGGACTTCAAGCGGTTCGGCAAGCCGAAGTACGGCTTCTTCATCGGTGGCGGCAACGTGGACAGCATGGTCAGCCACTATTCCGTGGCAAAGATCCCCCGCGCCGAGGACGAATACTCCCCCGGCGGCAAGGGCGGCGCACGCCCGGACCGCAGCGCCACCGTGTACACCCGCCTTGCCAAGCAGGCCTATCCCGACCTGCCGGTGATCTTAGGTGGTCTGGAAGCTTCTCTGCGCCGCTTTGCCCACTATGACTACTGGCTGGACACCGTGCTGCCCAGCATCGCCGAGGATTCCGGCGCGGACATCATCAGCTTTGGCATGGGCGAGCACCAGACCGTGGAGATCGCCCGCCGCCTTGCCGCCGGGGAACCGGTGGAGAGCATCACGGACGTGGACGGCACCTGTTACATGACCGACTTCGACCATCTGCCCGAGCGCTACGTGGAGTGCGCAGGCTTTAAAAAGGTGGCGTCGGATAAGACGGCATATGCCAAGGCCTGCCGCATCCAGATGGACAATCAGGATGTGGTCAGCGGCCAGATCATCGTGCAGAAGCAGAGCGAGAAGTATCTGGTGCAGAACATCCCCGCAAAGCCGCTGGTGCGCGGGGAGCTGGATAAGGTCTACGCCCTGCCCTACACCCGCCGTTACCACCCCATCTACGAGAGCATGGGCGGTGTGCCCGCCATCCGGGAGGTGCAGTTCTCCATCATCCAGAACCGCGGCTGCTTTGGCGGCTGCAACTTCTGCGCCATCCAGCTGCATCAGGGGCGGCGTGTCACCAGCCGCAGCGCGGACAGCATCGTGGCAGAAGCCGAGCGCATGACCCACGAGCCGGATTTCAAGGGCTACATCCACGATGTGGGCGGCCCCACCGCAAACTTCCGCTTTCCCTCCTGCCGGGAGCAGATGCTGCGGGGCATGTGCACCGGCGGCAAGCACTGTCTTGCCCCCACCACCTGCTCCCACATGATCGTGGATCACAGCGACTACCTGAAGATCCTGCGCCGGGTGCGGGAGCTGCCGGGCGTGAAAAAGGTGTTCATCCGCAGCGGTATCCGGTTCGACTACCTGATGGCCGACCCGGACGATACCTTCTTCAAGGAGCTGGTGGAGTACCATGTGTCCGGCCAGCTGAAGGTGGCTCCGGAGCACTGTGCTCCCAACACGCTGGCCTACATGGGCAAGCCGCCCATCGAGACCTTCAACAAGTTCAAGGATAAGTTCTATGAACTGAGCAAAAAGGCCGGCAAAAAGCAGTATCTGGTGCCCTATCTGATGTCCAGTCACCCGGGCAGCACCCTCAAGGATGCGGTCTATCTGGCAGAATATCTTTATAAAAACCACATGCGCCCGGAACAGGTGCAGGATTTTTACCCCACCCCCGGCACTGTGAGCACCTGCATGTTCTACACCGGCCTTGACCCCTACACCCTGAAGCCGGTGTTTGTGGAAAAGACCCCCGAGGGCAAGGCGCTGCAGCGGGCGCTGCTGCAATACTACGAGCCCCGCAACGCCGAGAAGGTAGTCAAGGCGCTGAAGATGACCCACCGGGAGGACCTGATCCCCCTGCTGGTGCCCGCCGCAGGCCGCCGCGCCGTGCAGCGCTCTGCCCGCCGGGCCGAAGCCGCCGATGTGACGATCCACAATGACGGCACCTATACGGTGCGCCCGAACCAGAAGGGCCATAACGGCAAGCCTGCCCACGGCCAGAGCCGTGCCGCTGCACCGGCAGGCCGTGCGCCCAGCCCCGGCGCACGCTTTGCGCCCCATTCGGCACCCGCGCGCAAGCAAAAAAACGATCAACAGAAAGAGAACACAACGTGGAAAACTGGAAAGAAGAAAAAGTAAACGCGCCTAAGAAAGGCCTGTGGCAGCGCCTTGCTGCGCTGGCCGCTGCCGCCGCACTGGTGCTGAGCCTTGCGGGCTGCAGCGGGCTGCCGTCCGTCCCGGGCGGAAGCGCCGATGTAGTGCCGAACCCGTCCGCTTCTGCTGCGGCGGCTGTGGATACAGTGGACGCACCCTTGGAGGTGCATTTCATCGATGTGGGTCAGGCGCTGAGTGTGCTGGTGGAATGCGACGGACAGTTCATGCTCTACGACGGCGGCAATGTGGACGACGGCAGTCTCATCGTCTCTTACCTGCAGAGTCAGGGGGTGGAACAGCTGGAATATGTGTTCTGCTCCCACGCGCACGAGGATCATGTAGGCGGCTTGGCTGCCGCACTGGCCTACTTCCCGGCGTACCATGTGTACAGCCCGGTGGCCGATGCCTCCACCAAGTGCTTTCAGGATTTTGTCAAGTACACCCAACAGCAGGGCCTGCAGGTAGAGGTGCCCGCCGTGGGCACGATGTGGCCGCTGGGCGGCGCTACCGTGACCATGCTTGGCCCGGTGGCACAGTACAGCGACACCAACGATACCTCCATTGTACTGCGCATCGACTACGGCTCCACCAGCTTCCTGCTGACCGGCGACATGGAAAAGACTGCGGAGACCGACCTTGTGAACAGCGGCGCGAACCTCAGGGCCGATGTGCTGCAGGTGGGCCACCACGGTTCCAGCACCTCCACCAGCTACCTCTTCCTGAACGCGGTGCTGCCGGAAATGGGCATCATCTCCTGCGGCGTGAACAACAAGTACGGCCACCCGCACGAGGAAACGCTGAGCATCCTGCGGGATGCCGGGGTGGATGTGTACCGCACCGACCTGCAGGGAACCATCACCATTGGCAGTGACGGCCAGAACTACACCGTGGGCACCGAGCACTTTGCGGCAGATTCCGCGCTGAACCCCACCGACCCGGCGGCATCCAGCACGGCCCAGCAGGCGTACATCGGCAATGTGAACAGCAAAAAGTTCCATCTGCCTACCTGCCCGAACCTGCCGGCAGAGAAGAACCAGATCCTCTTCTCCAGCTATCAGGAAGCCGTGGAAGCAGGCTATACGCCCTGTTCCAGCTGCATCAAATAAAGAACGAACTCCCCCAGTCTGCTTCACAGACAGCCCCCTCTGGGATGGGGCCTTTGGCAAAACCGAAAAGCTTATCTTTTCGACAGAGGCTCCCTCCTTGAGGGAGCTGGCACGGCGTGAGCTGTGACTGAGGGAGTTTTCTTTTATCCGCCGCTCTGCGGGATTGATAAAATCCCACAGGTGCGGTATACTTAAGATCACTTTATTTCAAAAAAGCAAGGAGGTGCGGCGGATGATCGGTGCACCGCAGCCGCTGGTGCTGGCAAAACCGGCGGCGATCGATACAGCACAGGCAGCGCGGTATTTCGGGGCCAGAGGGGAACCGGACGACCGCACCATGACCCTGTTGGAAACATGCGCCATGCCGCTGCTGGCGGCGGCAACGCCCCGGGCGGTCTGGCTGGAAGCGGACACGGCTGCCCTTGCCGAAGCAGGCATCCTGCGGGGTGGGGATGTGATGAAGCATCTGGAAAACTGCCCGCAGGCGGTGCTGCTGGCCGTGACCCTTGGCCCCGGCGTGGATGCACAGATCCGCCGTGCCGGTGTGGGCGATATCGCGGCGGGCGTAGCGTCCGATGCGCTGGGCAGCGCGCTGGCCGAGCAGGCCGCAGACGCAGCCGAAGCAGAGCTGCGCCAGTGGGCCGCAAAAGAGGGAAAGTATTTGACCGGGCGGTTTTCGCCCGGCTACGGTGACTGGGATATTGCAGTACAGCCGCTGGTGGCAAACGCGCTGGATACGGTGCGCCGGGCGGGCCTGTGTGTGACCGATACCAACCTGATGACCCCGCGCAAGAGCGTGACGGCCGTTCTGGGTCTGAGCAGCCACCCGGTAAAGGGAAAGCTGGCCGGGTGCGGCCACTGTGTGCTGCGCACCCGGTGTGAGTATAGAAAGAGGGGAAAGACCTGTGCAAGCGAGTGAACTTTTCAAGCAGAGCAATACCGTCCTGCTGGACGGCGGCATGGGCACCATGCTGCAGGCTTCGGGCCTGAAGCTGGGCGCAAAGCCGGAGGAGCTGAACATCACGAACCCGGAGCTGATCGAGAGCATCCATGCAAAATATGCCGCTGCGGGCAGCCGCATCGTCAACGCCAACACCTTTGGCGCATCGGCCCACAAGCTGGCGGGCAGCGCCTACAGTCTGGAAGAGATCATTGCGGCGGGTATCGCCAACTGCAAGCGCGCCTGTGCGCCCTACGGTGCCCTGACCGCGCTGGACGTGGGCCCGCTGGGCGAACTGCTGGAACCCAGCGGAACGCTGGCCTTTGAGGATGCGGTGAGCGAGTATGCGCGCATCGTCCGGGCAGGCGCTGCCGCCGGGGCCGACCTCATTTTCTTTGAGACCTTTACCGATCTGTACGAGCTGAAAGCCGCTCTGCTGGCAGCAAAGGAAAACAGCGGCCTGCCTATCTTAGCCAGCATGAGCTTTGAAGCCGGCGGGCGCACCTTTACCGGCTGCACGGTGGAAAGCTTCGGCGTGACCGCCCGTGGCCTGGGTGCCAACGCGGTGGGCATCAACTGCTCACTGGGGCCCAAGGAGATCTTTCCCATGGCAAAGCGTCTGGCAGAGGCTGTGCCCGGTGACTTTCCGGTGTTCGTCAAGCCCAATGCGGGCCTGCCCCGGGCCGACGGCAGCGGCTACGATATCACCCCGCAGCTCTTCGCCATGGAAATGAAGCCCTACCGGGAACTGCATCTGTTCGCGGCGGGCGGCTGCTGCGGCACCACGCCGGAGTTCATCAAGCTGCTGAACAGCGTTTTTGCAGGCTGCGTACCCGGCCGTCCGGCCCACAAAATGCCCTCGGTGCTCTGTACGCCGGTGGACTTTGTCAATGTGGACGGCATCACGGTGGTGGGTGAGCGCATCAACCCCACGGGCAAAAAGCGCTTCCAGCAGGCACTGCGGGAAGAGGATATGAACTATGTTCTGGAGCAGGCGGTCAGTCAGGTGGAGGCCGGGGCTCAGGTGCTGGACGTGAACGTGGGCGCGCCCGGTGTGGACGAGCCTGCCCTGATGCCCAAGGTGGTCAAGGCCCTGCAGAGCGTCACCAGCCTGCCGCTGCAGCTGGATTCCTCCAATGTGGAGGCGCTGGAAAACGGTCTGCGCGTGTACAACGGCAAGCCCATCGTCAACTCTACCAACGGCGAGCAGGAAAAGCTGGACGCGATCCTGCCCCTGTGCAAAAAGTACGGTGCGGCCATCGTGGGCCTTGCCATCGATGAGCGGGGCATCCTGCCCGCCGCCGAGGACCGGGTGGCCATTGCCCACCGCATCACGGAGGCGGCCCTTGCCGTCGGCATCCCGCGGGAGGACATCTACATCGACTGTCTGACCCTGACCGCCAGCGCCCAGCAGAAGGATGTTCTGGCCACCGTGCAGGCACTGGAAGCCTGCAAAAAAGAGCTGGGCGTGCGCACCATTCTGGGTGTGTCCAACATCAGCTTCGGCCTGCCCTGCCGCTCGTACCTGAACACCACCTTCCTCACCATGGCCATGTATGCGGGCCTTGACCTCGCCATTATGAACCCTTCCAGTGAGGAGATGATGGCGGCAGTGTACGCTTACAATGTGCTGACCAACCGCGACCCGCAGAGCACCAAATACATTGAGCGCTATGCCGACCGTGTGCCTGCGTCCGCAGCCATCCGGCAGGCCGCGCAGGCGGTGCCTGCGGCTTCGGCATCCGCATCCGGTGAGGGCGCAGAGCTTACCGGCCCTTATGCTCTGCTGATGAAGGCGGTGGAAAAGGGCCTGAAGGGCGATGCCGCCGCCCAGACCAAGGCACTGCTGGCCGAAAAGCAGCCGCTGGAAGTGGTGGACGAAGCGCTGATCCCGGCGCTGGACATCGTGGGTGCCAAGTACGAGAAGGGCACGCTGTTCCTGCCGCAGCTGCTGCAGGCCGCAAGTGCTGCCCAGAGCGCTTTTGAGGAGATCAAGAATGTCATTGCCCAGAAGGGCGAGGGCAGCGCCAGCAAGGGCCGCATCGTGCTGGCCACC
>OGKF01001059.1_pt1 | contig 13435 bp, 10 predicted proteins | sample 1572391 | NCBI WGS metagenome assembly OGKF01 (sample SAMEA2582095, study PRJEB24529) | metagenome | biome: Human gut stool | place: China | collected 2011
ACCAAATTCCATTCCGAAGCGGTCAAGAGCTTCACCGTCAACAGCATAAGCCGAACCATTAGCCAAGGTTACAACCGAGTTAACATCATCGTTAAACAGGTCATAAGTCGCGGCAATGCGAGCTTCCGGTTTGACAGTCATACCATTAGACAGTTCAAAGTCCTTGCTGACTTTGGCTCCAATAACACCGGTCAAAATATCGCTGTCGTTAGCTGATACACGTTGGTCGGCAGAGTCTTTGTAAGCATCCTGCTTAATATGGACATAACGCAAACCGGTTTCCGGTGTAACGTTAATACCTTTAATGTTCATATCATAACCGGTCATCGCCTGCAAACCAAACGTTTCAACATCATAGTCAGCATTAACTTTGATACCGGCAACGTTCTTGCTTTCGTCATAATCAGACCAACCATAAGTCGCAATACCATTTACATACCAATTTGACGGTTTGTATTCACCATACAAAATAGCGGTATGAGTATCAACATCTGTATCACGCTTAAAGCCGTCAATATCAGTATTACTGTAAGCATAACCGATACCTGCTTTAACATCATCGGTTACAAACTTCTCAAAACCGAAAGCAATACCGTTATTATCGGCATCAAAACCTTTGGCTTTGGAAGTATCGTCAAGCTTGGAATGATTAAACAAGCCCTGAACCCACATCGCTGCGCGTTCAAAAATGTTATCGCCTGAAGACATACCCTCGCCGCCGGTTGAAACCGAACCACCGGTTAAACGAGTTGATACAGCCCCGAATACCTGATTAGCCGTTTCAGTCTGTGTTTTTTGAACCATCGGTGCAACTTCAGGAGCCACCGCGGTCAAAGCCTCAACATAAGCCTGTTCATTATTCTGCGATAAATCATTCAGAACCGAAGCAACTGCTTTAGCTCCGGCACTTGCCGTTGATGAAGATGTCAAACTGTCCCAGGCCTCCGCTGTTTTGGCATTATTCGTAGAACCACCGGCTTCATTAACAACATCAGATGCCGTCGCTGTTCCGGTAATATTCAAAGAACCATCCTCTGTCCATTCAATCGCATAACGGTTATTTTCAGCAATTTTATTTGTAAAATCACCATTAACCGTACCGTTTAAGAATTTAAATTCAGAAGTTTTACCGTTACCAACGACACCATTATCCAAAGTGACATTCATTGTTGTTTTATCGCCGATGGTAATATTGTCAGCATTGATTTTACCGTAATTATCAGCCGCAGCTACACGCAGGGCTAATTTTGAATTATCTTTAAAATCAACGGCTGTTGCATTGACGGTATTTGTACCAATATCCAAACCGCCGGCAACATTCAAATTACCGATTGTACCGGTTTGCTTATCATAGGTCAATGTGCCTTTATTAACACTCAGAGAAGCCAAATCGCCGATTGTACCTGAAACCGCCTTACTTAAAGAATGGTCAGTCTCAAAAGCCAGATTAGAACCGGAGACGTTACCGCTGACAGTAGCGGCAGCGTTTCTGAAACAGAGATTGCCATTTCCATTAACGTTACCATTAATTGTACCGCCTAAGTTAATCAGACCGCCATTAAGGTTTAATGTTCCTTGTTTCTTATCAGCCGAATTTGAAACCAAAACCTCCCCGGCATCGGCAACATTCAATATTGCATTATTCAAATTAATAGAGCCTTCGGCGCCGATTTCGTTTTCCGTACCGGAAATATTAATGGTTGCATCTGTAATATTAATATTATTTTTCGTATGTGTTCCAACATTAAGGCGGTCATCAATGCTATCCATATCCGCATGGCCTTGCATATTGATAACGGTATCAGCTCCGGAAATATCTAAATCACCGGCCGCAGACCATAAAGACGCCTCATTGGTTGAAGTTCCTTTTAATGTAATATTTCCGCCGGTAATATTCACTTTTCCGCCAAATGCAGCCATGGTTGTTGAATTCAAATTAACCGTTCCACCACTGATTTCAACGTTTCCGTTGGCAATGAGAGACATAACCTCTCCGTCTCCGTTACCGGTATATGAGGTGGTAATCGTCCCATCTGAAATATTAATATTGCCGCCACGGGTTTTAATAGAACTGGCATCTTTCAAATTAATTTCACCGCCACTGATGGTAATATCGCCTTTGGAAGTGTCTATTTCCGTGCTTCCGTTCATCGTGATTTTGCCGCCGCTGATAGTCACATTACTGGAAGTCTCTTCCGGCAAATACAAACCACCGTTGTTCTGTAATTCAAGGTTGCCTCCGGTAATGCTCAAACCCTTTCTGACAAAGATTTCAGCATTATTCATCTTAACATTTCCACCTTTAATATCGGCATTTTCGCTAACAGTTATAGTTGAGAAATAGTCACTGTTGCTGGACATATCGACAGAGGCGCCGTTATTGACAGTCAGATTTCCGTTAATGCTCATAAACGGCTTTTTGTCATCATCGCGTTTTACTGACAAACTACCGCCGCCATTAGTGGCATCGCCGACTTCCAAATTTCCCTGTACGTTAAAAATATGGCTTGTATCGGTGACCTTATCCTGCTCGGCATCGATATCGACATAGGTATTTACTTCTAAAGAAGCCTCTTCCGAGAGTTTGATATTTCCGTTATGGATATTTTCCAGACCGGTATCTTCAACAACATATTTACCGGTTGTTAAATTTGACGCATCACTCGGGAGTGATTCCGCATAAGCGTTAGTTGTACTTAGAACGGCAACTAATGCGGTTGTTATGAGTAAATTTTTTTTCATATGATTAAACTTCCTTTTCTTTAATTGCAATTAAAAGAAAACCACCTGTTTTATAAGGTGGTCGGAGAGTTCATCAATCATATTGCGTTAAATGATTCCTTTAACCTTTAGAGCCATATTTTTTCAGAGATAGTTATATGGTTCCTGAACATACGCTAAAAGCTCCCCGACCATAGATAACTATGAATCGGGGATATATTTACTACCTGCTATGATGAATAGCTGGTAATATAACGATGTTATATCCTAACACCGAACGCAATAGAGCCGATGAAAGCTCCGTACCACTTAAGGTACTAAACACAAAGTAACCCCTGTGTCTGCTTGTATGTTATAAGGCGTATAGTTAATTTGCAATTAAAAAGTAAAATTTTTGCAACATTGGTTAAACCGTGTTTTTTTGACTCTGTGCGGCAGTTTTAGTGAAAAGTGATAAATTATGCGGTTTTAAGCGATTTGTGCGTGTGCGTACAAAAAATGCAGTAAAAACAGACATAAAGTTAAAATATTGTTGCGGTTTGAAATGTTAGGGGGTATGGTTGACGTTATGAAGATTTTAATGAAAATATTTGCGGTGCTGTTGCTTTTGACAAACTGTTCCTCAATAACAGTTCCCTCTGATTTTGTGTATAAAGAAGTCGAAATACGGAACTTTACGATTGCAACATGGCAGAAGATAACTAATCCGCAGGGAGTATATAAGATTTATATTGAGGGGGACGGCTATGCGTTTAACGCTCACGGCAAAGCAACGCAAGACCCGACACCTAAAGGAGTTTTGGTAAGAGAACTTGCTTTCGGTGATAACAGCCCGAATGTTATTTATCTTTCTCGTCCATGCCAATATGTCAAAAGTCCGATTTGTTCAAAAAGACATTGGACAACCGCCCGCTTTGCACCGGAAGTGATTAATGCCGAATATGAAGCAATAAAACAAATTGCCGGAGATAATCCGGTTATTTTGGTAGGATTTTCAGGCGGAGCTCAAATTGCAGGGTTGGTTGCAACCGCAAAACATGGTTTGGATGTCAAAAAAATCATAACCATTGCCGGAAATCTCGACCACTTGGCATGGACGCAATATCACAACCTGCCGCCACTTAACGAATCAATGAATTTGGAAAGCTACCGCAAACAGTTCGCCCAAATCCCGCAAATTCATTATGTCGGCAGTGACGATAAAGTCATACCACCGGTATTGGTACGTGATTTTGTCGGTAATGATGACTTAATCATTGAAGTCAACGGAGCAAACCATAATGAAGGCTGGAAAAGTATTTATAATAAAGTCTGGGGTGAAAGATGAAAAGAACCTTATGCTTATTAATTTTCCTGCTTTTATCCGCCTCGCTTGTATCTCCTTTGAACAAATAATACCTTAGTTGATTTCTTTTAATAACATATTAGAAATAAACTGCATTTTTTGACCATATGCGGCAGTTTGTATTAAAATTGATAAATTATGCGATTTTAAACAACCTATGTGCGTACGAGTGACGTTTTCAGCATATTGACAATTTTCAAGATTAACACATCTTCGTAAACTATATTTAAAGTTTTAACTACTACATTTATCTCAGAACTTCAATATGTAGCAAATAGCAGAAGAGGTAAATATGGTACACGAAATTACATTTCCCTATTTGAATCATAGAATATCTGAAAAATCAAAAGAATGTGCAATGGAAAACATATTGTTTCACCTTATTCCATATATATTTGCTATTGATGATGAAGAAAAGTTAAAAAAATATAAGGCGATGGTTTCTTTTGACTTAATGAACAGTATCGCCGATGACAAAGAAGATTCTCTTAACTCTCTTATGTACCGTTCTAAAGTTGCAAAAAAGCAGAAATGTTCTAAAGAGCTATTTGATATTTATAAATGCGAGTACGAATCTTATATTATAAATGGAGGTGCCCAATCACTAATATATGGGTACACGTACGAGAACATAAAAAATATTATAAAAGAAGAAACTTCACCACTTTTAATAACGTATTTTTTTGTGCTAAATTTATTACGATTATATACTTACTGCCGAAATAAATTCTCTCGTAATAAAGCGAAAGAAATGGTACATAGACTGAGTTTAACTATACAAGGTTCTGAAAGTTTATTTTCAATATCCGGTTGGGGAATGACTAATATTAATGAAGCTTTGAGCCATTACCTCTCTAGAAGTCATATTATTTTTGGATATATCCACACTCTAATAACCCATAATATAATAGACATTGAAAATTTATCGTCGGCAAATGATTTAATTTCAAACACTGTTAAAAACGTCTTAGCCTCTTTTACCGAAGAAAAATGCTATAGTTTAACCTCTGAAATTATTGGCTACGCTTTATATGTAGAAAATATCCTTGGAAAAGAGAAAGGTAAACATGCTGAATCCCCAATTCAATTTATATCAATTTCTTCCAAAGCAATAAAAAAATTTGGATTTAAGGAAATCGAGCCTATTTTGAAAGGATTTACAGATAAAGAGAAAGAATTGCTTAGTCGGAAGTCTAACACAAATACGGTCAGACGGCATAAAAAAGAGCATAATTGAGCTGAGTAATCGCAAACGATAACCCTTAATACAAAATATAATACATGTTTAATGTGTATATAAATTTATTAATAATAAAATTTCCCTTATAAACTTTATAAAATTTGCATTTATCTAATTGAAAAACACATATTTTATATTTAACCATTATTAAATATTTTAATACATGTTATTAAGATATTATGTTTTTCTTAGCTCTAGTTCTATGCTTTTATTTAATGTTTCAAGTTGTGTTTTTGATATCCTAAAAGTATACAAGCGATAATGCCAGTGGCAACTGAAAGGAACTGCCATGAGAAATACGATTAGGACATTTATTCAACAAGTAATTGAAGATAATATAATTTATCAAAATTTGCTAATACGGGCTGATAAAATTCAATTACTAACCTCAGATACTAATTTTAGCAACTTTGATATATATGAGGAAATGCAGGCCTTAGAAAATATGGGGATTATTAAAATTAAAACAATCGCAAGTCAAGGACAAACGTATAGCGACCGTTCTCGTTGGATTGAATTATGTGACCAATTTACTCGCTACAATATTGATGTATTAAAACCAGAATATTTTGCTATATCCAAAATTGAAAATAGTGATTGGGCAATAAAAGCATCTATTGATACTAAAAAATGGAACTTTATTATTGAACTAAATGGTATTGATGAGAAGATAATGATAAACTTCAAATCAGCTAAGGGAGGCAGGGCAACTGAAATTATGAAATTTTGGAAAAATGCTCAAAATAATGCAAATGAATGGTGTAAATGTGGTGGAGATAATTTTTTTGCCAAACCATATGGTTCAATTAATTCATTTTTTGAGCGTTTTTGTAAAGATTTAAAGCCTTTCCTGATTGAATTCAAAAAAGGAGGATACGAAGCAAGATTTACACCTGTAGTTTATCCTGATGTCCTAAAAGCAAAAGCGATTAAAGATTTCGTCTTTTTTACAGGGAGTGACAACAGATTTCATTATGAATGCAAATTTGATAATAACGGTAAATTCCTCGGTTGGCACAAATGTTGATATTCTTGATTGCTTTGCATGAATACTTTGGCTAACTGATATGTCTGCATTGTTGCTTCATGATATTCAGGGGTAAGCAAAAGTTCGAAATTCATTGCGGAACTATCACCAATACAAAAAAACCTCCCTTGTGGAGGTTTTTTTGTATTGGTAAAGAGCCTAAGAGAGATTTGAACGAGTAGAGTTCGGAGCGGGTAGTTGGGGAGCGCGATTAAAAGAAGCGCGAGCCGTACGTCGCGAAAGGGGCCCGCGGCGGGAGCCGTGGGAATTTACAATCTCGTTGGGATCACCACTTCAAACGGCAGGTATAAAAACTGCCGTTTTTCTTTTTATAAATCAAGCACTTAACCGAGTTCGAATGTTCGTTTTTTGAACAGAGCGTTTTGGGAGAATTTTACGAACTCGTTTGATGATAATCCTTTATTTTTTTTCAATGGCTTGAGTAAGTTTGAATCTCGTTAGGTCTCGGGATTGTCTTTTTTGTTATGAGTCAGATTTGAAAATTTAAAACAATTATCCTTTATAAATAATATGTAGTAAAGAATAAAATGTCAGCAAAATTAAAAATGTAACCAGAATTATTTTTAATCTTGTCCAAAATTTTATTTTTAGAAAAACTTTTTCTTTTTGATAGGGAAAAAACGAGATAATAAGTCCACCTAAGGCTGAGAAAACAAATATAGAAACAGATGCCGAGGTACACCATAAAACAAAGCTCTTAAGAAAAAAATCTTTTGCTACAGCTGCAATCAAAGCTAAAAAAGAAAAAGGAAAAACTAAAAAAAATAAAGAAAAAAACAAGTTACTCTGAACTATGTTTAACACATATTCTTTTCCCTCCCTCCTATATAAAAGAAAAAGAATTAAGAACACTATGCATGCCGAAATAAGAGAAAAAAGATTAATTTTTACTTCCATACAATATAGCCAGATAAAATTTATTATTGTAAGAAAAAATAAATAAATTCTTGTCCCATATACGGAAGTTGTCATTTTCTGTTTGGTTTCTTTATTCATTGAATTGTATTTGCAATTTTTTTACGCATTAATAGTATTTTATAAGATTATTTGTTAATATTATGTAAAGTTTAACTCGTAAACAGTGAGTTAAGCATCACCAGTTAATAAAAAAACACCCTTGAGAAAAGGGTGTTTTTCGCATTTCATCGATGACCGTATAATTATTGAAACTACGGAATAGCCCCAATTTTATTACTAATAATATCATCACCACATAACAATAAACCTTTGTTCTTTAAGCTAGGACTTACATATGATTTTCAATTTGATTGACTCTTTACAACTAAATACCTACCTTAGATAAAAGAACTACCTATTTTAAAATGAACGAAAGAAGCTAATGATTAATCAAGAGGCAAAAGTAGAAAAATCAGCAGGATTGAATGAAAGTGAAAAAAGGTTAGTAAAACTGGGTAAAAAAGTTTTTCTTGAATTGTGGAGTTATCCGAATGTTTACTATAAACCTGGAAAAGAGCTGACTGACCTTCTAGTTGTTTGCGATAATCACGTATTGATATTCTCAGATAAGAAAATAAAATTTAATATGAATATTGATGTATCTGTTGCTTGGAAACGTTGGCATAATAAGGCTGTAATAGAATCAATACAACAATTAAGAAAAGCAGAACAAAAAATTAAAATGTTTCCAGAGAAAATTTTTCTGGATCCACAATGTAAACAGAAATTACATGTTCCTTTACCACAAGCTAAAGATATGAAAATTCACTTAATTTGCGTTGCAAATGGGGCTAAAGAGGCATGTAAAAAGCGATTTGGAGTAAATTGCACAGGCAGTCTAATGTTTACAACAGACTTAGAGAAAATGAAAAAAAGCAAAGAGTATTATAAAAAGTTGCATGAGGAAACGGAAAATAAAGTTGTTACGACAGAAAATCAATTAGCTAATGGAGAGTTTTATATTACTGATTACGATAATACAAAAACCTTTATTCATGTTTTTGATGACTTCTCATTTCCTTTTGTTTTAAATGAGTTAGATACTCTTAGAGATTTTGTTAATTATTTGGAAGAGAAAGAAATATTTATTAGAAAAGCAAAAGGAGTAAGCTATACTGGTGAAGAAGATTTGCTATACCACTATATTAGAAATTATGACGAGAGAAGACGACGTCATACTTTTGTTAATGCACCGGATAGAAAAATAAAAGAAACATTCTGCACTTTTTTCGAAGAAGATTGGAATAATTTATGGAGCAATCCCCAGTATCTTTCTAAAAAAAATGCAGATAGAATTAGTTATGTTTGGGACAGCTTAATACAAAGAACAGGTTTCGGTATACTTAGTGGAGAGACTAAATCTGAACATCCCAAAGGAAATCCACATGAGGGTGCTTTGCGATACATGGCACTTGAAGATCGAACAAGTAGAAGATTGTTATGTGAAAGATTAAAGCAAGCTTACGATAGCTATCCTATAGATATTGTCCCTAAAGATGTAGATTTACCTTATGTTAGCTTATATTATGACTATACAAATAGAGAACAGGTATATTTCTTTTTACAGCTAAAACAATTATCTACAGACTCTTATGCGACTTATAGAAAAAAACGAAGAGATTTGATTGAAGCCTACGGAATGTGTTTAAAAGCTAAGTTTGTAGATGAACTACCCCAACATCCTTTAAAAAGAATTATAGCAATCGGAATAGAACCAGTAAAATATTCAAAGACAACCTCCGAAGACATTGCTTTTATTGATTGTTCGCAATGGACAGATGAACAACAACAACGATTTAGAGAGCTACGTAATATAATGAAAATATGGAGGACGCCCTTAGATAAAGCAACTAAATTTCAGGCAAAAGAATATCCAGATGTGGTTTCTAAAAAAGTTGGAAGAAATGACCCTTGCCCCTGCCAAAGCGGTAAGAAATATAAAAAATGTTGTGGAAGGTAAAAAGGAATTAAAACGTGTGAATCATTATTTATATTCCTACAAACTCTTCTATATGAATTTTCAATATCTTGAATAAGTAAAACTTTAAAATTAATATTCTTGATTATTTTGTAAAAAAGCTTTGGCTAATCGGTAAGTTTCCATCAAGGTTTGATAATATTCTTTGGTTAGCCAAAGCTTGCAATTCGTCGCGGAACTGTTACCAATAAAAACTCCTCCCCTGAGGAAGGAGTTTTTGTACTGGCAATTTAGCTGGATTTGAACCTATAAAAATGGGTTTGACAAGTCTGAGAAGCGGTCGGAAGAACGCCGGCGAACGATAGCGCAGTAGAACAAAGCATTGCGAAGCAATGTAGCGGACAGTCTCGCTGGGATTTCAATAAAAAAAACCTCTCTCCGTTAAAGTAAGGAGAGAGGTTTAATTCATCTAAAATTATCGTTGTTTTTCCGGTAACGATAACTTTCTTTCAATGTATTTAGCAGAGCACATGCGACCGCAAAATACAATATACCCGTAAACAAGTATCGGAGACCGGAGTTTTTAAAGCCAATATAAAACTCATAAACGCTGTCTGTTTTAAATGCCAAAATGATTGCTAAGGCAATTACGGGCAAAGCCATAAGCCCCTTGCGCAAAGAGCGTAATCCGTTTTTAATGCTTCCGTTTTCCCATTCGTCACATATTTGAGAACGATAACCAGCATCAAATATTGATGAGCAATAACAAATTAATGCCAGTATAATGAAAAAGCATTCCCAACAGATGAAAATCGACAGAAGAACAAACAAATATGCCGCGATATCGATCCTTCGAAAAAGTTCTTCTCGTTTTTTAACCGCTTTAAAATAAGGAGTGAGGTCTTTTCTTGTTTCCATACCTAAACATAACGGCTACCTTTTTAGCCGGGTCTTAATTAATAATATTATTTTGCAAAGAGAGATAGCAGCTTGTAAATAAAAGTCAAATATTTTTTTCCTAAACTGTTTTTATGCCCTTTCCGGCTGATAGACTTTTTTGCCGGCGGTAACATAGCCGCGCAAAACTTCTTCGCCGGCCTCGCTTTCAATATTTCCGTAAACGGCAATTCCGCGTTTTTTGAATTCGTCGAACCAGTTCGGCTTAAATCCTTCGTCAAATCCGGTAATTTCTTCAACCCTTTGGGATGGCACCCCAAAATAAACGGCTTTTATGCCGGACCACATGATACCTCCCAAGCACATCATGCAGGGTTCGGCGGTAACATATAAACTCAGATTGGCAGAAGAAAGGTCAAAAGTGTTCAGGGCTTTTTCGGCGGCCCTGATGGCGTTCATTTCCGCATGGTTGTTGCTGCAGCCTTCGGTAACAACGCTGTTTGCCGTTTTGGCAATCAGTTTTCCCTCTGCGTTATAAACGGCGGCCAAAAACGGACCGGCTCCTTCGGCAATAAGGCTTTTCAGTTCGTTTTGCAGCTCCAGGATGATTTTTTTTGCCCGTTCAAGCTTGACCGGGTTGATTTTTTCGTTGGATACGATGTTTTTGTCCGTATTGTCTTTTGTCATTAAAGCTCCCGAATAACAATATCTGTAAATTATGCGTTTTGTTTACAATAAGACGCTCTGATTTATTTTGCAATATTTTTAAGCGGTTGAAAAAATTTCTGAAAAAATGACAAAATTGTTGAAGTGAAAAATTAATGTATTATAATTAAAAACAATTTTACTTTTCCAGAGCAGAAAATATGCAGAAACTAAGCAGAATCAAAAGCCCGGTGCTGAAACGGGCCATCATCGGTTTGGGACTGATAACGGCTTTCGGCGCCGGTTATCAGCTGAATGAGGCAAAATGGCGGCAGCTGGCCAAAGAACCGGAGAAAAAGGTCGGAGAACTTCCTCCGGTTGGTTTCCGAATGGATGAATATACGCCGGAAGGCGTTAAAATTGCCGATCTGGCTACAATAGACGCTCTGCCCTTTCGCAACCCGGATTCAACAAAATTTGCCGTGTTCCGGCTGGACAGTCTGACCGCCGATTCGTTGCAAAACGTTACCGGCCTTAAAGACGAAAAAGGCAGGCCTTTGGCCGATGCGCTGAGTTTCGGCGCAATTGAAAAGCGCAAAAGCCGGCTGGTAGAGGAATTGGATACGATTTACAGCGAAGATTTTCTGAAGACAGGAAGAGAATATTATAAGCTGGTTTGCCTGGAAGTCTACAAATGCTGTCGTTACGGCGAAAATCGGGATTTGTGGGCAAAAAGCGATGATGAACTGCGCCGGGAAGTAAATTTCGGGCAAAGCCTGATGAAAGTTAAAATGGGCGTGCTGAAAAAAATGCAGCGGCGTTCGGCCTATCCGTTGAAAGAGTTTGAGCGCGATTTTCGCCGTACGCGAATGGCACAGTCGTTGCTGCAGGAGCGGCGGATGCGGCGCGAAAACAATAATGCCGTTGCCTGTTTGGCCGCGGCGTCGGAAAGGGAACAGCGTGCCGCTTTCGAAACGCGCAAGGATTCTCTGCGCCGGTCGTTGTATGAAAAGGCTGCGGCAGAACGCCGTGCCGGTTTCGACAGCCTGCTGCGTCCGTTTAAATATATGCCGCAGACGCTTTGGAACGGTGCCGCCCGGTAAACAGTCTCTGTTTTTAAATCGGATAATATGTAAAATAAAGACTGAAGCCCATGAGCAAGCCAAGTGGCAGCACAACTTTTTCAAACGGAAAATGAGCGTGACCGCCGTTTCTCGCTTTTATCTGCCGATAAAATTTCTGCGAGAGAATATAGACAATCATACCAAGCAGCGCGCTGAACAGCATCGGATCCAGGTAGAAAATATGCCAAATGACTTTGGGCGAATAAACGATTTCGTGAAGATAAACAAAACCGAACATACTGACAGAAATGAAAATCAGCCAAAAGTTACGCCCTGCAAAATGCCAGTTCTTTTTATCAAAGAAAACAATTGTCCAATAACCGAGCAGCGTAAGCAGAGCGCCGGCCCATAAGCCGACAATTGCGTCTTCCACACCTAAATTGCGGGCAATTTCCAACGATGCGCCGATGGCAATCGTACACACGGCACAAGCGGGATTGGCCGAAGCTTGTCCGGGAACCGTAGATAAAACAGCCGCCAAAGCAAAAAACTTTATCATTATAACCTCTATATATATTAAAAACTATATATAGTATAATTGATATATATAAATATTGTCAATAGTTTTGTTTTGTTGAAAAGCTAGTCCAGTTCAATCCGCGAATTCTGGTGCCAGTTTATAAACTGCATCAGCTTCTTCTTGCTGAAAGTCAGAAACTTTGCCGACAGCTGATATCCGGTCAGATATGCTCGGGCAAAGGCAAATTTTTCCTGCCGGGTATGCGCGGCCAAATGTTTGACGTCGGGCAGGGGAATAGTTTCGTTTCGGTTTTGCGCGAGGGAGTTCAAAACGGCGTTTTTCAGAATATTGTTGGCAAAATGCTGCATTTTGAGAGCGCCGCGGCTCATGTTGCTTTTGGGCGCAAAGCCCAGAAAAGAATGTTCGTCGGCCGTGTCGTTTTCTTCCGGTTCCCGGCTGTCGTCCGCCTTGTTCTTATGCGACAGTTTATCCCAGAATTCCTCAACGGGAACCAGGCTGTATACTTTTGGCGGATTTCCTTCAATGCCGCTTTTGTCAATCTTGGCGCACATAAAAACGTTTCCTTCTCTTGAAGGCAGCCGGCAAAGCCCAAAGTCGGGTTTGGTCATCTGCAAAAATTCCTTAAAGGCGGTTTGCAGCTGATTATGATCGTCGGCCGCCGATTCAATCGAAACAAAACTGGATGCCGATGCCGTATAGGGACAGTCCGGCGCATAATTCAGAACCATCAGCCGGCTCAAAACAAGCTTTTGTTCCGCAGTGCTGTATCCGAGGCTTTTCATTTTTTCGGAAGTCAGTTTTTCCAGTTCGCGTGCTACATACGCGCCGTGACAGTGTGTAACGAAATTGGCTTTGCGGACATAACGGGCGACCGTTTCCGCCGGCAGTCGTTTTTTGCCGTTTTCGGTCGAAATTCGCGGCAGCAGGGTTTGTTCGAAAATATCCCGGATATAGGCCGGATTCAGAGTCTCCTCTTTTTCCTGCGCCGACAGTCCGGCAACAACTTCGTCGGGAGACTGCTCCAGCGCGCTGTAATACAGACAGCGGCGGGCAAGCCTG
>OGKF01001060.1_pt1 | contig 13428 bp, 12 predicted proteins | sample 1572391 | NCBI WGS metagenome assembly OGKF01 (sample SAMEA2582095, study PRJEB24529) | metagenome | biome: Human gut stool | place: China | collected 2011
CTGTAAATGCTTCCTCCCTCTCAAATCTCGCCATATCTGCATCTTCAATATCAAAAAAATTATCTGTATGCTCTGCAACATACTGATGAGCAGCAATCATAAAACCAAACGTTCCACAAGCAGGGTCGTTACATCTCTCTCCTACTTGCGGTTTCATAAGCTTTGTCATGACATCAATCAATACACGTGGAGTAAAATACTGACCTGCACCTGATTTCTTTTCATTAGCATTCTTCTCAAGTAATCCTTCATATAGATTTCCAAGTCCTTCTTCTCTCGCAGAATACCAATCAAGACTGTCTATTGTAGCTATAATCTTCTCAAGATTCTTAGGCTCATCAATATTTGTTGCTGCACCCTGATATATTTCACGAATTCTGCCTACACCATTATCCCCAAGTTCTGATAACAGCTCCTTGTAAAACTTTTTCAGTTCCACCCCACTTTTAACTTTCAATTCATCCCAACGATATTTCTCTGGAATCTGTCCTTCTGTTCCAGTTTCCTTAGCCATTTTCAAAAACAAAATATATGTTAACTCTGTAACATACTGATGATATGTGATACCATCATCTCTTAGTACATTACATAAATTCCATAATTTTGATACAATTTCTTGTGTTGTCATGCAACATTTCCTCCGTCATCATACAAATATTCATTCAATTCAAGCACAATGCTTTCAAGGTTATTCTGAAATACTTTATTTATCTTATTGAAGCCTCCATAGCTTGCAAATCTGCTGTCTTCATCAAATACCTTAATATTCATTACAGATTCCCCTAGCAGATATTTTTCAATGCGGGATATCCAGCTCTGTTCCTGCTTTGAGAAATTATGCTTTTTTCTAAGTTTCTCAACAGCTCTGTGAATACGTGCTTCATGACTAATAAGCGTTGAGCCAATTGCATAGCGTCGAATCAAACTTATAATATCTGCCATTATCTCTTCATTAGTCAATTCATAAAGTGCAGTATTCAACTGCTGTGTAGTAAATCCTTCTCTATCAAGTGTTAATCTTAAATCCTTCAAATCTTTTCTTGTCAAATCCTTAGGTCTGGTACAAATAATATTCAATGCTGCAATTTCATTACGATTATTCTGAATATAACGTGAAAATGCATTCAGATAATCTTCTGGTTTTTCTGCATTTCCATATCCACGTGAATGCTCTGTCAATACATCCTCTGCATCAGAAACTACAACAGGCCGAGAACCATTTGATTTTGTCTCCTGCAACATTTTGAATACATCTCGATAATTAAGCAAACATTTCTTAGCCTCCTGCACATCTGACTTTTCAATTTCCATAATAAACTGTGATGGATCTTTTCCATCAGTCATACTAATAAAATAATCCATCATTTTAGGTGACATATTTCGTTTCTTTCTCTGTAATTTAGCAATTATCTGATTAATCTGCTGCTCCACCTGTTTATCATCATTTATTTCAGACAGACCGTCTAATAGCTGGGTAAAGCTTGTTGTTGGATTAACCACTACAGGTTTCATCGTATTCACATCATTCAAAGAATCATATACCCCTACAGGATCGTATATTTCAAAATGCGTCTTATGTATTTTCGGACATAATCTGGTGGCACGCCCTAACATCTGTTCAAATAAAATACGTGATTTCACACGACGCATAAACACTAATGTTGTGATTTCCGGCACATCAATTCCTGTAGTCAACAAATCCACTGTTACTGCAATGCTTGGATAATTCTCGTTCTTGAAGCGTTTTATAGCCTCCTGCACTTTCTTAGGATTGCCACCTCCAACGCTACCTGTTATCTTCATAATTGCCTCGTTAGAGATTCCATATTCCGAATAAATATCTCTCAAAATTGATACAATCATATCTGCATGTTGGTCATCAACTGCATATATTAGAGTTTTTCCCTGTTCTTCTGGATTCTCAGGATCAATATCACGAGCAATTTCACTTAAAACTGTCTTATTAAAATTCTCTGTAATAACCTGTCGATTAAACTGTTCAATATCAAAATCTAATTCGTCATCCAACAATTCACTATTTGTAATTTCACCTGTCACAGGATCATAAATCATAACTGTATCACCCGATTTGTAGTGAATTCCACCTGTACTGAGTTTTGTTTCCAAATGATGAGGAGCATCATGATCTACTAAATATCCTTCTATGACAGCTTCTCTATATGTATATTTAAACACTGGTTGTCCAAAAATTTCTGTCGTCTGAAGTGCAGGTGTTGCCGTAAGTGCAATCTTCACCGCATCGAAATATTCAATCACACTTCGATATTTGCTTTGATAATCTCTTTGGTCACGATACAAAATTTCGGTGTCGCCCATTTCCTTGTCAAGAATATATCCGCGGTGTGCTTCATCTATGATAATAAGATCATAGTCTGTAACCGCCGGCATAGTTTCTCCATCATTATATAGAATACGCTTAACCAAGCTCTGAACAGTTGCCACCTGTATTCTGGTTTCTTTATCAATATTTTTATCTTCAAGTCCCTTGATATTATATATCTCATCAAGTGTCATTAAGTCTTCCAACTTTACTTCTTTGAATACATCTGATGCCTGTTCCCCAAGAGAAGTACGGTCAACAAGAAACAATATACGTTTGAATCGGTTCGTCTTTAAAAAGCGATAAATCATACCTAGTACAGTACGTGTTTTTCCTGTTCCTGTTGCCATAGCTAAAAGGGTATTCTTTTTTCCTTCAATAACTGACTGTTCTGCCGCTTTTATCGCATTTAACTGATATTCACGCAGATTTAACCCATTAGGATCTGTAAGAAAATCATATGTGAATGCCTTCAATGCTGAATTACCCTCTTGAGGATTTTTCTCCAGCAATTCTACCATTCCCATAGGACTAATCCACCCATGAAGAGCTGTCGGATTATTTGCATGGCTTCTCAAATCTAAAAACCATATTCCTGACTTTGTTTCAAGCTGCTTTAGATATGGTCTTCCGTTGGTAGCAAAAGTAAATGGTACTTTATATTCTCCCCATTCTCCAATCTGATACTCTGAATCTTCCTTACGAATATTACGCGGATATTCTTTTCCCTGATAATCAATAACAGACGGAATATCCTTATGTATTGCTTTTGCCTCAATAACACCTATCAACTTAGTGTCAACAAATAATGCATAGTCTACACGTCCACTCTGTCCTACTGTGGAATTTGTCGGCCATTCAGCGATAGCCATATTATGTCCTTTTGCCGGACGAGTTCCTTTAGAATAACGCAGATTTTCTGTATCTGCCTCCCAGCCTACTTGACGCAATTGTTCATCAATAATATATCTGGTTTCAGCTTCTGATTTAGGTCGCTGACTTGCCATTTTACCAGCCTGCTTCTGACGCTCTGATTTAGTAATAGCTTCTGCTGTACTTGCTTTTTGTTCTGCCTGTTTTGTAAGTTCTTCTGCCTGTCTCTCTTCTGCAGCTTTCTCTTCCTGTGTAACCGAAACTCTCTTATTTTCTAATTCAGGCATAATAAAATCATGATGCTGATAATTCCAATCTCCATAAGTCTGCATAAACCATTCGCAAAGACTATAAGCCATTTGAAGCAGAATTTTACATTCTGATTCAGAATCATAATTCTCATGCACAGCTTTATTTCTGGTTTTTCTAAGAGCATGTAAAATATCCGTTAAATCTCTTGTTAGCAATCCCTCTCTTTGAAGAGTATCTATTCTTGTAACTGCCGTATTATCATATGGCAATTGGATTCTGTCATAAGTAAACATTAAATTAACAATGCTCTCCCCTATCATTCCCAATTTCATAAGGCATGAATTAGGATCAGAAAAGCAATACTTTTCAGCCTGACAACCAAACGTTGATAAAACAGGAAACTCTGTTTGTAAAAAGTCAAAATTAGATTTCATAAGAGTTACCTCCTCGTTCTGTTTCTACATCCATGGAATAATCAATAATATCATCTATCCGGCAATGGAGAATATCACATATCCTAATTAACACTTCCAATCTGACAAATTGATTTTTTCCCATTTTAGCCATAGCATTGGTACTTATACCGCTCTTATGTATCAATTGCGTTTTGCTGATTTTTTTATCTATTAACAGCTTCCACAGCTTATCATAATTTACTGTCAATGTAATATTCTCCTATCCACCACAATATTCACTTAACTTCTCATAATATAGTATTATATCATGCATACTAATATTTTTTCAATCTCAACTTGAGTTTCTCAAGCACTATGAAACGCACTCCCAAACACTATAATTGCATCACCTTTTTCTGATTGTGTATTCTTTGTCTTTACTTATAATAAAATCCCGTTCCTCACCAATCCGACATCTATCTGTCCTATTCTCTTCAGTTGGAATATTCTCATTCTTTTTAACGTGATTAACATTCCATTCCTCAACATCTTTCACATAATCAGCATATTCACCTTTAGCCGCATAATAAGTACTATAAAAATCCCTTACATTATCATAACCATGTCGTTGCACAAGATGACAAATAGCGTTTCATATTATCAATCTGTTTGTTCAGTTCATATATTTGATTCTGCAACCCTCCACGCTTTCGTGCCTTAAATGCACCATTACATTCTGACAATTCTATCTCCTGCTCGCTGCGTTTATGCTCCTGCGCAAATATTGCTTCATTTTGCTTTTGTAATTCATCATATATATTCTGAAGACTTAGGTATTTTTCTGCAAGTGATGACATTGTTGGCATTTTTGGATAAGTCTTAGCCTCAATATTTCTACTTTCTTCTGGCACAATATCCAGCATCTTTTCTGCCACACCAACCGCAGCCAGCATAATGCGATTAATAAGAAGTTCAAGCACTGCAATAGCAAGCTTTATAATACTTGCAAGAAGATCCGGTCTGTCTCCATATAAATCTATGGAATACCTTACCTTTTCTGTTATTTCATTCTTCTTTATCCTTGATATGTCCTCTTCTGACACTCCGCTTACAATTGCTCTGTCAACAGTCCTGTTCCATTCCTGTCGTACCTCATTGTCAGCCTTTATTTGTTCTTCCATTGGATTATTTTTGCCTATTTTTTTAGTAGCAAGATATGGACTGTTCTTATCAAAGACTTTAAGTTTATCCTCTTCATGCAGCACAAGCTGATTTATTTCATTTGTAAAAAACACCTTTGCCTCATCAAGAAATGAATCCTGTTTAAATCTATCGACTTTTATAGAAAACTCTTTTTTCTCATAGACCTCGCCTTTTCTGATAATCTTACAGCCATTACGGATGTCACCACTTGCATCCAATATCTCTTTCTTAGTACGCACATGTTTCCCGCTTTCATCATAGAACATGTTTCTTGATGCTACCTTAACAACCGGCTTTTCCAGTTTCGTCCTCTCTGCAAATATCAGATGAATATGAAAGTTTGTCTTTCTCTTGTTATGATGCAGGGCTGCATAGCAGTCCACACCATACTTTTTCTTGAAATCCGTAGCAAAATGTTTGATAAGATAATCATGCTCATAATGATACAAGCCTTCCGGTAATGCTATAATCAGCTCTCTTGCCTCAATATATTTTCCTATCGTTCCACTTTTAGCAAATTCTTCTCTGTTGCATTTTGCAAGATCTTTCCAAAAAGAACGAAGTGGCTGTGTCGCATATATGGCATATAGATTTTCCTGTTTAATTATACTTGTTATATAATCAATTCTCCCCATGACATTATGGAGTTTCGTCATCTGTATAAATGAATGTCTTGGCATTGCTATCATCTCCTTCTTTTTATCAGCTACATTTAATTCTTCAAATGCAGCCATAGTATGGATAGGCTACAATTAACTGGACAGATTTTTTAAGGTCATATAATCTATAATAAATACACAAAGGAGCACTCATTATGACCGAACCAAAACAACGAAGAAAACCTCGTAAATATACCGATGAATTCAAACAGCAACTGGTGGAACTATATCGTTCCGGCAAACGCAGATGCGATATCTGCCGTGAATATGACATTGCTACTTCCCTGTTTGACAAATGGGTAAAGCAGGCATCCAATTCCGGCTCTTTCCATGAAAAAGATAACCGGACTCCAGAGCAGGAAGAACTGATCCGGCTTCGGAAAGAAAACCAGCAGTTAAGAATGGAAAATGATATTTTAAAACAAGCGGCGCTGATCTTAGGACGAAAGTAAATGTGATCAAAGCAAATGCTCACAAATACTCTGTATCAGCAATGTGCCGCGTCCTACAGGTAAATAGAAGCACTTATTATTATGAAGCAGCAACAAAAAAAGATGAATCAGAACTTACTGCAGACATTCAGGAAATTTTTAGAAAAAGCCGGAACCATTATGGTACACGAAAGATCAAGAAAGAACTGGTTGATTGCGGGAAACAGGTATCAAGACGCAGGATTGGACGGATCATGAAACAGGAAGGTTTGATATCAAGCTATACTACAGCTCAGTTTAAGCCGCAAAAAGACAGATGTAATGAATCAAAAGTGGCAAATGTGTTGAACCGACAATTTCAAAACCAGCCATACCGTAATGTGGTGGTAAGTGATTTAACTTATGTAAAGGTAGGAAACCACTGGAATTATATCTGTATACTGATAGACCTTTTTAACAGGGAAATCGTTGGATACAGTGCAGAAGAACATAAAACAGCAGAGCTTGTAAAACAGGCATTTAGGAAAGTAGAAGGCAATCTGTCGGAAATCCATATCTTCCACACAGACCGGGGAAATGAATTTAAAAATGAGACGATTGAGGAACTGCTAGAAACGTTTCATATAGAACGTTCCCTGAGCCATAAGAGATGTCCTTATGATAATGCAGTGGCAGAAGCTACGTTCAAGGTCATTAAAACAGAATTTGTGTGGAATGAAACATTCCATACACTAGAAGAACTGAAGATAAAACTATGGGATTATGTAAACTGGTATAATCATCACCGTATACATTCCTCCCTAGGGTATCAAACGCCTGTACAATATCGGGAAAATAACCTAAAAAAATTTGTCTGAAAAAGTGTTGACAATCCACACTGACATATGGTTCTCCTGTCTGTTCACTAAACTTAATGAAATCAGGATGTTCCATCTTCGACCTGTGAAATACACCATTACATGCTGAAATTCCTGCATTAATTGTGTTTTCTCTGTAATCGTCCCTCTCCCACTTGCTGCGATATAAGGCTGAACTACGAAATACCTCATCAATTGCCTCCGGGTCTGCTCCAGTCCGAAATGCTATCAATGCACAAAGTGCTGCATCCGCCTCTGACTGAGAACCATATTCACTGAAATCTCCTTTATCATAAAGCCGGATAAATTTCTCGCCATTCTTCTGTTTACGAAGATCACACACAATATCAAATACCGCTCTGTCACCATCACGCTTTGCACTATATTTTGCTTTCGGTTTCTTACGCATTTCTTTATCCAATGTCGTAAGGACTGCCTGTGTGCAGTCAGCTATTGGCAGACTGTTAATCGTATTTCCTGTAAAAGTTCCATATCGGTTTGTAATATTCCCGATATAAAGCTCCAATCCAATATCAGAGCGTTTCTGATAATATTCGCTATCGAGTACATATTTCTGTCTTCTGTCATCAAAGTGCACCGGAAGTTTTGTAATATCACACTGACCAATAATATGAATCCCTTTGCCACTTGGAGATACCTCTGCATAGGAAGAAAATCGGGATAACATTAGCTGCACAAATGAATCCGAAATATCCTTATTATCTATATCTAATAAGAAACAGCCCTTCGGAATCTTCATACCGATACCTGATGCCTGAAACTTGTTTTTTACCGTATCTGCCTCGTCAAAAGATACCCATGTATCCTTATGAGCATCATCTGTCCCTGTTGCTCCACCATTTGCAGAAAATGGAATCTTTGTCACTTTTCCATTCTTGGCTGGCTTTGCAGACCATAAAAACCACAGCTTTTTATTTTTCAACTCATCCACTGTCATATCTTCCATCTTTCTCACCTCCTCCATTTCCGTAACACTATTTAATGATTGATAGATGTTCTTACAAGCCATTCCTTATAGGCTTCAATCGGAACCAGAATTCTTGCTCCGATTCGTATTGTCGGGAATCCCGGTGTCTTTACCAGTTCGTATGCCTTTGGCAGACTGATTCCCATCTGTGCAGATAACTCCTGCACACTCATAGTTGTCTTTTCCATAGAATATTGCCCCTTTCTTTTTGTAATAAAATACCACCAGTTTCTCGGTGGTCTACTTCCATGCTATTGATGCTTTTCCATTGGTTGCTATTTGTTTTACGGCATTATATGCAGTCAAATCCTTAACCCCTAAGCTGTTCTTTCTGTCAAGGAGTTCTTCCTTATTCTTCAACCTGCGATTCGCCCTCTGGCGTTCTCTGTTCTTAATCTCAATCACCCTCTTTCTGTATAAAATCCAGTTGTCCCATGATTTGTGGGAAACATATTGTATGACATCCGCCGTTTTTATTCTCACTATATGTGAGATTTTATGTTTTATTTATATCACAGTTTGTTAGTTGTGTCAACATATAATCTCACATTTTATGATACAAATATTTATAAATGTGTAAAATCTCTTGTGTTTTCTAACATTATGTGATATTATTCTCACATAGGAGGTGTATTTATGTTTGATGAACGTTTGAGATTGCTTCGAAAAAAGCATGGTTATACACAGGTTTCTTTAGCAGAAACCCTTGGAGTATCAAAAGGAACTGTTGCAATGTGGGAGACCGGGAAACGTACCCCTGATTTTGAAACACTGATTAGGCTTTCAGATTTATTCGATGTGCGTACTGATTATATACTTGGGAAATCCAATGATGCCTCCTCAGCCAAGTTATCAGATGATGATATAGAACAGCTTGGTCGCTGGGAATTAGAATCGGTTTATACTAATCTTATGAAATTATATCTTTCCCTTGATTCTTTCGGTCAAAAAGATGTTGAAAACCTTATCAAATCAGAGGCTCAACGCTGCAAAGAACAGAACACCCTACAGGATGTTTCCAATATGAATGTACAAATTACTATAAAAAAATAAGGAGCAACCTCAGATGATATGCTTTCGGTTGCTCCAAAATAAATTAATTATTATTCATTTTAATAATATTATCCCTTTTATATTCAATACTATCACCAACAATATTAACAATATCATGAACTTGTATGTCCACATTAGCATTTTCGCAATTAAGGATTTGGGCAAAATCTATAAATTTGAAATCACTCAATGTGTAATTTGTAAGCGTAGCTAACTCTTTTCCCACTTCTGTAAGAGGAAACTGTTTAATTTGGATTTTTATGGTATCATCATTTTTTGATTTGAATGTTACTATTCTTCTATTATTAACAAATAATATTTTTTCTTGATTAGAAACCGAAACATTCCATACAATACTTGCATCATTGTATGCCAATCCAATTTCATTCAATAACATAATCTGTGAATAAGTAATTCCACACTTTTCCAAATAATCATCGTAATTTGGCAAAAAAATATTAAATCCAGTTGATACACAACAAGACAAAACATTGGAAAACAATTCAGCTTCTTGCTTACCGATATTTTTTAATATATCAATTGTCTTTAACGAATATGAATTTGGGTTGTTAATTTCACCAGCCATTATTTTAGCCCATATGTCTTGGACTTTTTCATCACTTATATTTCCTACTATCTCGTAAAATCTCATAAACCAATCAAAATTGTGTTGAATATCAGTCTCCTTATTATGTTCCATTTCAGCATATAATTCATCTGCCTTTTTTGCTATTTTCAAAAAGTTATTAGCTTTATAATATTCTGTATATGTCATCTTACCGGACTCAAGCAATTTATCTGCCACCTCTTGAAATCTACCAGCTTTTATTTTTTCAAACTCCTGCGTCGCGGTATTTTTTCTCAAGAATACTGCCGTAAACAGTGACCCAGTTATAACATTAACAGGAGAAAAAAATGTAGAAACATTATTTGTTATAAACTTTATTATCTCGGTTCCAGTCATAATATCCTCCATCAATCATTTTTCGTTTCAAACATATCCTGAATCTGCTCAAAAATATATTCATTATTAAACCAAAAACATTGCTTGGTCATAATATCACCATTTGGCAATTCGCTACCATTGCTCCTGGCATTTTCCGTGTCTGTATATCCTATAGATTTCAAATCATAATACACCAATGATGCATGAGGACGAATAGAAATAATCTTATTATATTCTTTCGGAGATTTGCACAATCTATATTCCTTACGCTTTGGGTTTGTATTTCTTGAGTCAGGGAAATTATTCAACATTCTATTTTTCCCTCTCTTAGTTAATATCAACGTTCCATCATCCTTTTGGTCTTTGACAAATTTGACACCATCTCTAATAATATCTCTGATATCTTCCCAACCTTTATGAATAATAGGTTCGTCTACCTGTGGAAGACTCCAAAAACGTACACCATAGAATACAAAATCATCCCCCTGCTCTTTGAAAACAGACCATAAAAACTGTCTATCTACCATTTCTTCATAGACAGTTGACTCTTCCCATTGCTCCTCCATTAATTCCTTAAAATCAAAGGCTGAAAATGAAATATCCTCGTTCATTGTCAAGTCGTCATTCACACGTAATGTCTTTACATATGTATTAGATCTTACAAATTCTTCTGCTTGCTCACTAGTAATACCAAGCATAGCAAAAGTAGTACGTGCAAACTCTGCTTTATCAATAGTTCTCTTTGTTGACCACTGTTCAAAATCATCTGGCTCCATTAATGCCTGTCTTATTTCTGTAACAGTCATTCCTATGTACGGCTTAAACCTACTTAATACGATTTCTTCAAATGTATGCTCTTTAAGTTCATCCGCATCACTAATAATAGCATCATACTGACGAATAATATCATATGTTTCCTCATCTTTATCCGGGTCATAAAGTAAGTTATTTGCATCTATGTACTCACTAAACAGCTGATTCATATATGATGGCTTAAACGAAAATGCACGTCCACCATTCTTTGTACAAGGAGACAAATAGTGTGCCTCACTCTCATGTAAATCAGAATATCTCCCTTCGTTTACACAGTCTCTAATATACCTATAGTCTTGTTCTATCATAGCCATATCGACTTCTGGAATTTTAACATATGCTGATTTATGGAATGGAAATTGAAACGGAGTTCTACCCTGATTCGTTTCATCAATATAGTATACCAACATCATCAATTTGCATTTCTCATATATATGAGAATCGCAAAATTTTTCCGGCAAACGTTCATTTCGATTAATCATTCCTAAAACAAGTCTTTCTTTCACTTTTAATCCTGCTCTAGTTTTATATATCAATGGACTAACTTTTAATTCAACTCCAACAGCACCTAAATCAGCTTGTGCTTCATTATCTCGCGGCTCATCAAAGTACACTTCTTGAACTAAAAAGCCAATCCTTCCCTTATCGCCTCTATGATATATTCCATCTTTATCCGTCCAGCCTTGAATACATTTTTCTGCATAGTACTGAAGAATATTATCTCGATGTTTTCCACATACTTCAAGTTCATAAACATCTCCAACTACACATCCCTCCAAAGCCTTTGCATGACGTAAAATATCTCTTCTGTCATGTTTATCATATTCATAAGAAAGTGACATTGTTTCCTCCTCTCTATGGCTCATTAGCCATAATACCATCGAGAACCTCTCCCATTCTTGTTATCATTGGAACTACTAATGCATTTCCCATACAAAAATATCTCATTCTTTTTGGCATTCCAGAATTAGTCCAGTCATCATCAAATCCCTGTAGTCTTTCCGCTTCAATTGGTGTTAGCAAACGAAGCCTTCCTGAGCCTGGGTCTGTTACAACATGTGTGCTTCTGTTTAATGTAGATTCACTTGTCAACATTGTTCTTCCCGGTCTATCCCAAGGGTCTGGAAACGCAACAGGACCTTCAGAAAAAGTATATTCATGACCATCTTTTGTCTTTCTTGGAATCTTCTTTGCCCCTTTTAAATATACCCATTTAGACTTTTTATCCTCGGTAATATAAAACTCCTCGTCTACATTTTCTTGCAGTATTTGTTTAATCAACACTGGTGGAATTTCATCTTCAACAATATTGCAAGTATAAATTTTCCCTTCATGCATATATCCAGCTTTATCAAATGCAAAAGCAAAATTGTCAGATATGTTAATTATCTCATCGTCTGTTTCATAAGCACCTAATGTTCCATTCACAATATCTGTATTTGAGACAATTGGAAAAGCTTGTACCATAAATCCTCTTTGTGAAAGCACATCGGCAGGTGATACTCTCTTCATACGCTGACCATATTCAGTGTCATTTCGATATGCAAATATAAAAGTCCTTCTACGTCTCTGTGCAGCACCATATGTCGCTGCATTAACAACTCTCCACTCAACCGAATAATCTAATCTAGCCAAACAGGCTAATATAATACCAAAATCCCTTCCCCTCTGACTTGCTGGAGATTTAAGCAATCGATCTACATTTTCAAAAATACAAAAAGCAGGATTTTTGGCAATAATTGTATCTCGAATCTGCCACCACAATACACCTTTCTTTCCCTCTATTCCGTGAGAAGATGCTAACGTATGAGCAACGCTATAATCTTGGCACGGAAATCCACCTACTAGTAAATTGTGGTCTGGTATAGCACTTTTATCCATTAATGAAATATCTTCACCAGTATGATATTCTCCACACAAATCTTGTAAATCTCCAAAATGCCCCACATAACAATCATGAGCCCACTGATTAACCTTATCTGGCTCCCATTGTGAAAACCAAGTAGTATTCCACCCAGTTCCTAATCTCTCCATTCCTACACGGAATCCGCCAACTCCTGCAAAGAGTTCACACATAGTTTTTTCCATTGGCATAAAAAGTCCTCCTTGGCATACAGCCATCTCACTTATTCTTCGAGTCCGAACATTATCGTGTTAGCACCATCAAATGATGGATCATTGGACTCTCGCACTTTTGCATAAAAATAGTCCGTCAATTTCTTGAACATATATTATTTATTAATTTCTTTACATTCATCCACCATAGTATTAATCGCCTTACGAATGGCTTCTGATTTTGCAACCTTCATTAATTTGCAATATGCTTCCAATCTGGCAAAGGTAGCATCATCCATTCGGATGGTATAACTCTTACCCATATTGTTATCACTTTTGGGACGTCCCATTTTTTTCATAATGCTCTCCTTTCGTGCATATTTATATTATATTTTTTGTAACACAAAAAGTCAAGGCAAAATCGAACAATCGTTCACCAAAAAAACTTCAGCTTATCTGTAATCACATTACAAATAACTGAAGTTTTTTCCAACTTTTATATATGTGCCATCCCTAAGTAGTCTCTTACTACTAAGGAATCCTCCCAACACCTTTGCCTTTA
>OGKF01001068.1_pt1 | contig 13356 bp, 7 predicted proteins | sample 1572391 | NCBI WGS metagenome assembly OGKF01 (sample SAMEA2582095, study PRJEB24529) | metagenome | biome: Human gut stool | place: China | collected 2011
GTTCTTAATGCTGCCATTGCAGGAACGACTTCCTCATGGTAAGCAACTGCCTGGTCCTTGCCGCCATCCATTGCTGCGCTCTTTTCAGTAATTTCGGTCAGTTTTGCAAGAGCCAGTTTGGTTTCTGCCAGAAGATCAGAGGTTTCTAACAGAAGCTCTGTCTGGGTGCTTACATCTGCTTCAGGGCAAGCACTCTTTACTGCGGAGATGGAAGCTGCAAGAGCAGTTGTGTATTTGATAACAGCCGGGATGATCTGCTTTCCAGCCATATCGATCATGGTCTTTGCTTCGATGTTGATAGCCTTTGCATAGCCTTCATACTCAACTTCTACTCTGGACTCCAGCTCGGTCTTTGTAAATACGCCGAATTCTTCAAACAGCTTTACAGCCTTGTCTGTGATCAGTGCCGGAATAGCATCTACCATAGACTTGATGTTTGGAAGTCCTCTTCTCTCAGCTTCTGCTACCCACTCATCGGAATAACCATTTCCATTGAATACAACTCTCTTGTGAGCTGCCAGGGTTTCCTTGATCATGTCATGTACAGCCATATCAAAGTTATCTGCCTTCTCCAGCTTGTCAGCTGCTTCCTTGAAGGCTTCAGCGATAATGGTATTTAATACTGTATTTGCAGATGCAATAGAGTCGGAAGAACCTACCATACGGAACTCGAACTTGTTTCCTGTAAATGCAAATGGGGAGGTTCTGTTTCTGTCGGTTGCGTCTTTATCAAAGTCAGGAAGGATATCAACACCTGTTTTTAAGGTTCCGCCCTGCTTGGAGTGAGTTGCCTCACCAGTATCACAAAGCTGATCGATAACATCTTCCAGCTGCTCGCCTAAGAAGATGGAGATGATTGCTGGCGGTGCCTCGTTTGCTCCCAGTCTGTGATCATTTCCTACATTGGAAGCAGATTCTCTTAACAGGTCTGCGTGGATATCTACTGCCTTGATGATGCATGCCAGAACTAACAGGAACTGGATGTTCTCATGAGGTGTATCTCCCGGGTTCATCAGGTTGGTACCGTCATCTGCTGTCAGGGACCAGTTGTTATGTTTACCGGAACCATTGACACCTGCAAATGGCTTCTCGTGAAGAAGGCATGCCAACCCGTGGCGCTCTGCCACTTTCTTCATGGTCTCCATAACGATCTGGTTATGGTCTACAGACTGATTTACACCTTCATAGATCGGTGCCAGCTCATGCTGTGCAGGAGCTACTTCGTTATGCTGTGTTTTTGCAGGAACACCTAATTTCCAAAGTTCCTTATTTAAGTCGTTCATGTAGGAACCGATACGCTCACGGATAACACCGAAGTAATGGTCATCCATTTCCTGTCCCTTTGGAGGCATTGCCCCGAAAAGAGTACGGCCGGTGTAGATCAGGTCTTTACGCTGTAAATATTTTGCGCGGTCTACAATGAAATACTCCTGCTCAGGTCCTACAGAAGGAACTACGCGCTTTGCAGTGGTATTTCCGAAAAGACGAAGGATACGCAGTGCCTGCTCGTTTACTGCCTGCATAGAACGAAGAAGTGGTGTCTTCTTATCCAGTGCCTCGCCCTTATAGGAGCAGAAAGAAGTAGGAATGCAAAGGGTAACACCGATAGCATCTTCTTTTAAGAAGGCTGGGGAAGTACAATCCCATACTGTATAACCTCTTGCCTCGAAAGTTGCTCTTAAACCACCGGATGGGAAGGAAGATGCATCAGGCTCGCCCTTGATCAGTTCCTTTCCGGAGAATTCCATGATCACTTTTCCGTCTACCGGTGCTGAAATAAAGGAGTCATGTTTCTCAGCAGTTACTCCGGTCAATGGCTGGAACCAGTGGGTAAAATGGGTTGCACCATGTTCAATGGCCCAATCCTTCATGGCATGTGCCACAACGTCTGCAATACTTGGATCCAACTCAGCTCCATCTTCGATGGTCTTTTTCAGTTTTTTGTACACACTCTTTGGCAGGCGGTCTTTCATGACTGCGTCATTAAATACGTCCTTGCCAAACATCTCTGAAACACTTACTACTTCGCTCATAGATTCTCCATCCTCTCTTGCATCATTTTTTTATGATTTCCATAAATCCTCATTCGAGATGCTTTTCTTCAGCTATTTGCAGTACATCCCTTACTATCTTTACCTGAAAACCTAATTTTTTTAAGTTTAAAGCATCAGGTAGTAAAAAAGGCGCTCTCCTGATATAGAGAACGCCTTCGTTCTTTCTTAAAATAAACCATTTCTTTTAAAATTGCAAGTGGTTTTTTAAAAAAAGATTTTGTATTGTACTAACTTATTTTGTGATACCTGCTTTATTTTCAGGCTTTGCCAACGGAGCCAAACAGTTCCATTTTTTCTTTTACAGTAGCCTTGATAGCTTCTGCGCCTGGTGCTAACAGTTTTCTTGGGTCAAAGCCCTTGCCCTGTAAGTCTTTTCCTGCTTCGATGTACTCTCTGGTTGCTGCTGCAAAGGACAGCTGGCACTCAGTATTTACATTGATCTTAGCAACGCCAAGGCTGATAGCTTTTTTGATCATGTCAGCCGGGATTCCGGTACCGCCGTGAAGAACTAATGGCATATCGCCAACTTCTTTCTTAACATTTTCCAGAACTTCAAAGTTTAATCCCTGCCAGTTAGCCGGATATTTTCCATGGATGTTGCCGATACCTGCTGCCAGGAAATCGATACCCAGGTCTGCGATTGCCTTGCACTCCTTAGGATCTGCGCACTCACCCATACCTACTACGCCGTCTTCTTCGCCGCCAATGGAGCCAACCTCAGCCTCTAAGGACAGACCCATAGCATGTGCGATCTTTACCAGTTCCTTGGTCTTTTCGATGTTTTCTTCGATCGGATAATGGGAACCGTCAAACATAATGGAGGAAAATCCTGCTTTGATACACTTATAGCAGCCCTCATAAGTACCATGATCCAGATGCAGTGCAACAGGAATGGTGATATTCAGTTCATCGATCATAGCGGATACCATAGCTGCTACGGTCTTGAAACCGGTCATGTATTTTCCTGCGCCCTCAGATACACCCAGGATAACAGGGGAATTTAATTCCTGTGCTGTTAAAAGGATGGATTTGGTCCACTCAAGGTTGTTGATATTAAACTGTCCTACTGCGTATTTGCCTGCTCTGGCTTTTTCAAGCATTTCTTTTGCTGATACTAACATTTTTATTCCTCCTTGAACATACTGCAATTTTTGCACTGTGTCCCGGATTTTCCGGACACCTGTCTTTGTTAAATATATAACTTTGTTATATTCTTAACGTACTAATTCATTATACTCTATCTTGTCCTAAAATGGAAGCTGTTTTAAGCGATTCCAAGGATATTCTTTACAGTTTCACCCATTTTATCCACATCACATTCTGTATTGTGGCGGATCACTGCGCTGCGCAGTTCTTCTACTGCCTTTGGAACCTGTGTGCCGGATACTTCAGACAGCTCATCTACTACTGCGAATTCATCCTTTCCTTCTACAGCAGACTTACCTTTAATAGCTTCTAAAACGCTGTGAGAGAACTTGTATGGGCTTGCAGTGGATGCGATCACTGTCTTGGTCTGGTCTCCTGTTTCTGCCTTGTATGCGTTGTAAACAGTAGCAGCAACACCTGTATGGGTATCAATAAGATATCCGGTATCTTCAAAGATCTTACGGATGGTCGCCTCGTTCTGTGCCTCAGTTGCAAAACCGCCTCTGAAATCAGACATGAACTGGCGCATATTCTCAGTTACAGTATAACTTCCCTTTTCAGACAGATCTTTCATTAAAGCTGCATCTGCTGCTGCGTCACAGCCTGTGCTTAAGTAGATCAGACGCTCTAAGTTACTGGAAATCAGAATATCCATGGATGGAGAGCTTGTCAGCATAAATTCTCTGTTCTTATCATAAGTTCCGGTTGTGAAAAAGTCGTAAAGAACCTTATTCTCATTGGATGCACAGATCAATTTAGCAATTGGGATTCCCATATTCTTCGCATAAAATGCTGCCAGAATATTACCAAAGTTACCGGTTGGAACTACGACATTGATTCTCTCATCTTTTCCAATAACACCATTTGCATATAATTTTGCATATGCATATACATAATAGACAATCTGTGGCACCAGACGTCCAATATTGATGGAATTCGCGGAGGAGAACTGATAACCTGCAGCTGCTAATTCCGCTGCCATTTCTTTATCACCAAAAATCTTCTTCACACCAGTCTGTGCCTGGTCAAAGTTACCATGGATACCTACAACAAATGTATTATCGCCCTTCTGTGTCACCATCTGTTTTTCCTGAATCGGGCTGACACCGTTCTTTGGATAAAATACAATGATCTTTGTTCCCTTTACATCTGCGAATCCAGCTAATGCTGCTTTTCCGGTATCCCCGGAAGTAGCTGTCAGGATTACAATATCATTTTTCACCTGATTCTTTCTCGCTGATGTGATCATTAAATGTGGCAGGATGGATAATGCCATATCTTTAAAAGCAATCGTTGAGCCATGGAACAACTCCAGATAATACGCTCCGTCCGCCTGAACCAATGGTGCGATCTCTTCTGTATCAAACTTGCTGTCATAAGCTGCATTGATACAATTCTTTAATTCTTCCTCCGTGAAGTCTGTCAAAAACTTCTTCATAACTTCATAAGCTGTTTCCTGATAAGTCATTCCTGCAAGTTCATCTACCGTCTTATCCAATGTCGGAAGCTGTTCCGGAACAAATAATCCTCCGTCCTCTGCAAGTCCTTTTAAAATAGCCTGTGAAGCTGTCACTTTTTCATTTGCATTTCTGGTGCTTGTGTACATCAATTCCATTTTCACAATCCTCTTATCCTTTTTCTCTCTTTCGCTCATTATAGATAAAACGTTCTCTCATGTCAATGCATTAAAGCATTAAATTGTCCGAAATCCCCTGAAAACGATCTGATTCTGCTTTCAACTGGTCACTGATCTGCTGGTTTGTCTCCATTTTCTTCTTGACCTTATCCATGTTTTCTACAAGGATATCGGTATTTTCCGCAGCATTTGCGATTCCTTTCGCACTCTCCTCAATCGCCGTGGAAATATCCTCTACTGACTGTTTCATCACAAGGACAACCTCTTTCAGACTGTTTGCACGCTCCTCGAAGTGATCCATGGTACTATTGACATAAGTTGCATCGGTCCGGTACTGCTCGCCTGTTTTTACGAAGCTGTCATAATCCGGCATGATCGTATCATCAATATAGGTAACAAGCTGGTTTGCGCTGTCAGAAAGCTTTTCCACCGCATCTGTGACCTGTGCGTTGATACTCTGGATATTATTCGCTGTCTCTCTTGTGGAATCTGCAAGTTTCCGGATCTCATCTGCCACAACTGCAAATCCTTTTCCTGCCTCTCCCGCTCTTGCCGCCTCAATAGAAGCATTTAACGCGAGAAGGTTTGTCTGGCTGGATACGCTTAAGATCTCTTCCGTCAGTTCATTGACATGTCTGACACTGGTACTCTCCTCGATCGCTGACTTCAGCGACTCGATGATGCCGGCGATCATCCGGCTTGTATTTTCCTGATTGTTTACTGCCTTCTGTTTTAACTCTTCGGCACGCTCCTGCATAGTGGATGCATAATCATTCATTGCCTTCGAATCATCCGCAATACTGATCACTTCATCATTTACATTTGAAATATTATCGGTCACGGTTGTAGCGGAAGAAGAAACCTCCTCCATCGTTGCAGAAAGTTCTTCCATAACAGCAGATACATCATAGGCATTCGTATTGGCTGTCTCCACACTCCTTCCGACATTCTGGACGACATCTCCGATCGCATTGGAGTTTGTTGCGATTTTTCCGAGAACTTCCTGTAAGGTGTCAAGGAACACATTCATACCGGATGCAAGTTCTGCGATCTCATCATTTCCCTTTACGGTCACACGCTTTGTCAGATCTGCATGACCGGACTGCATATCTTTGACGATCACTTTCAGTTCCTTTGACGTCTTCCTGATCGGACGAACTACTTTAAAGATCGTTATATACAACGATGCGATCAGACTCACAACAATAAGTCCGATAACGATCAGATTTGCATAATTTCCACTGTCATATACCGTACTCTGGTTTGCAACCACCCGGTCTACATCTGCATTGTAAAATTCAATATAAGACGCAAGTTCATCACTCAATTTATTTGCCGCTTTAAAAAGTTCAAGATTACAGTATTCCTGTGCCTGTGTCTTATTACCATTCTCAATACTGTCCGTCACCTTCTGGTATGCATCCGTAAAGCCCTGATAATAAGCGGTGATATTCTGCACCCTGCTCTTCTCATCCTCTGTCACTGCCATCTGATCTAACTGTTCCAGCAGACCATTGATCTCTTCCTTGGTTGCTGCGCTCTGTTCGAGCATACTGGCACGGTCATTTGTCGACTTTGTCACACACATACTGTAAGCAAGGATCTCCATTTCCTTAAATTTGTCTGAGATCTCATTCAACTGTGCTGTCTTTGTCATATAAACACTTGTGATCTCATTGCTCGCCTGATACATGGACTTTAAATTCCGATGTCCGATCACAGCAGATATAATTGCAATGATCACAAGACAGATAACAGGAATCAGGACTTTTCGGCTCATCCGGCTCTGTAACTTTACGCCTCCTGCTTTTCCGTTTTTCTTTTGTTTTCCGTTCGTTCTTTCGCTCATGTTAGTTTTCCCCTTTTCAAATTCCAATTACAATTTTGATCAGAAAATCACTTTGTAATATTATACCAAATTCTTACTTACGAAACAATATTTTACAGCATATCAAATTTATATTTTTACCATATTCTGAATCACTTTCTTACACAGCAAAACAGCAAGTGTTTTTCTGCTGAGCGAACAGTCACCATAATTTTCTTGTTCTTCCTGTTCTGTCATGTTAAAATAGCATATATCATCTCATAAGTGTAAAGTAATCATTTTATGGAAGGAAAACTATAACATGCAAACTGGAGTTTATTCTGCCCAAAAAAAGGACGGAACCGTCTATTATCGCGCGAACATTACATACCAGACAAAACACATCAGTCTCGGCAGTTTTTCATCGGAAGAAGATGCACACTCTGCCTATTTAGAAGCCTGTAACCTTTTGGAAAATGAAGCAGTCACACTTTTTAACATCCACAGTCAGATTCGCCATCTGTCCTTTGACAAAGCAGTATGTCTTTTAAACTTCCGGGATAATCATCTGTATTTTCATAACCCTATTTATCTGCGCAAAGGCTACTTCAGTTATTTTCTTTCCGATGATATGGAACTGAAATTTGACATTGATGATCTGTTTTATTATGCCGGTCATCGCATCCAGAAACGCCAGGGACATTTATTTGTAAGCGATTATGGCATGCAGTACTCCATTTTGTCCCGCTACGGGATCAAACCCTATGCAGTTACCGGCAGAGACTATCTGTTTTTTAACGGTGATACGCATGATTTCCGTTATTCCAACATTCTGAACATCAACCGTTATCATGGTGTTTTCAGCTATGAGAAAAACGGTGCTACGCATTATAAAGTTTTTATCCATATTAACGGCAATTACAAAATCGGAAGCTATGCCAGCGAAGCCAGTGCTGCCGTTGCTTATAATAAAGCTGCCGATCTTGCAAAAACATTCGGTGTGACAAAGCAGTTCCCGGAGAACTATGTAGACACGCTGAATCCAAGAGAATATGCCGAACTCTACACCCACGTAAAAATCTCAAAAAAATATATCGATTATCTGAAAACATTCGCTTAACCGCAATGCCTGAAATATCTTTACAGCCACCTCGCAACATACAAAAAGACCGTCACACAAACCTGATCGTTTATGCAACAGTCCTCCTGCTTCTGATTGTATTTTGAAATTATTTCTGATTGATATAGTTGACCAGACCTTCGCAGTCGATAATCTTCTGCATGAATGGCGGGAATGCCTGCCCCTGATAAGAAGTTCCTTTTGTCTTGTCGGTGATGACACCTGTATCAAAGTTCACTTCCACCTCATCGCCTGCTTCAATCTCTTTTGCCGCATCCGGGCACTCGATGATCGGCAATCCGATATTGATTGCATTCCGGTAAAAAATTCTCGCAAATGTCTCTGCAATGACACAGCTTACGCCTGCCGCTTTAATTGAGATCGGTGCATGTTCTCTGGAAGATCCACAGCCAAAATTCTTATTGGCTACGATAATATCTCCCTCTTTTACATTTTTCACAAAGTCCTTGTCAATGTCTTCCATACAGTGTGTTGCAAGTTCTTTCGGATCTGAAGAATTTAAGTATCTTGCCGGAATAATAACATCTGTATCGACATTGTCTCCATATTTAAATACATGACCACATGCTGCTTTCATATAATCCTCCTTGTTTTGCGAAGCAAAATGCGAACCCTCTGGTGAGCAGAGGATTTAGCCTCCCTTGTTTTACATAACCTCTTCCGGACTGGAAATCTTACCTGTGACTGCACTTGCCGCTGCAACTGCCGGGCTCGCAAGATATACTTCCGAATCCACATGTCCCATACGACCTACAAAGTTCCGGTTTGTTGTAGATACACAACGCTCGCCTGCCGCAAGGATTCCCATATATCCTCCAAGACATGGTCCACAGGTTGGTGTGCTGACAACCGCTCCTGCCTCGATAAAGGTTCTTAACAGTCCCTCTTCCATTGCCTGCAGATAAATCTTTTGTGTTGCCGGAATCACGATTACGCGAAGTCCTTTTTTCACTTTCTTGCCTTTTAACACGGAAGCTGCAATCCTAAGATCATCCATACGGCCATTGGTACAGGAACCGATCACAACCTGATCAATTTTCACATCTCCGACTTCATCGATCGTTCTTGTATTTTCAGGTAAATGCGGAAATGAAACGGTTGGTTTTAAGGTGCTTAAATCAATCGTATATTCCGCATCATATTCCGCATCCTCATCTGCTTCATAAACAACGTAAGGACGTTTGGAATGTTCTTCCATGTACTGTTTTGCAAGGTCATCCACAGGGAAAATACCGTTCTTTCCACCTGCTTCGATCGCCATATTTGCAATTGTAAAACGATCATCCATCGTCAGATACTGAATTCCATCACCCACAAATTCCATCGATTTGTAAAGTGCACCATCCACACCGATCATTCCGATAATATGTAAAATAATGTCTTTTCCACTGATCCACTTAGCCGGTTTTCCAGTCAGATTAAACTTCATTGCAGACGGAACTTTAAACCATGCCTTTCCGGTTGCCATTCCTGCCGCCATATCCGTACTTCCGACACCGGTAGAGAATGCTCCAAGTGCTCCGTAAGTACAGGTATGGGAGTCTGCACCAATGATTACATCTCCTGCCACGGTAAGTCCTTTTTCCGGGAGCAGCGCATGTTCAATTCCCATCTCCCCTACATCAAAATAGTTGGTAATGTCATGTCTGCACGCAAATTCCCGCACGCATTTACAGTGCTCTGCTGATTTAATATCCTTGTTTGGAACAAAATGATCCAAAACCAGTGCTACTTTATCTTTATCAAACACACCGTCCACTTTCATCTTATCCATCTCATGGATAGCCACCGGTGATGTAATGTCATTTCCAAGAACTAAATCCAATTCTGCCTCGATCAACTGTCCTGCACTCACAGATGGAAGCCCTGCATGTGCCGCCAGGATTTTCTGCGTCATTGTCATTCCCATGATAAAATCCTCCTTCACGTAATTATTCCGATTCCCTGCTGTTATCATAAATCATCAAAACAATTACTCTGTTTATATTCCCGTGATATTCTCATTTCTCACGGTTCCTTTTACTTGTATTCATTGTAGCATAGGTAATATTATAATACAAATACATAATAAACATATTTACCATAACTATCTTTTATGATATAATATGCGTACGCAATGAGCAGTGCCAATCGAGAATATACAGACCGGACATGCTTGCATGGTAAGGTCTGTATATATCGAGAGTGATAGGGCGAATGCCCGTCAGCCAGAAAAATCTCTGATTTTTCTGGCATGCACTGCGGACAAAAACTCACTCAATAATACATTTATCAGATAACAAAAAGGAGTTTTTATGAATCAGAATTTATCCTCTTACCGTATTTTTTATACAGTTGCAAACACCGGAAATATCTCAAAAGCTGCAAAGGAGCTTTATATCAGCCAGCCTGCGATCAGTAAATCCATCCAGAAGCTGGAGGAAAGCGTTGGCTGCAAACTTTTTTCCAGAAGTTCCCGCGGCGTTGTTCTGACCGATGAGGGAAAACTGCTCTATGAGCATGTCAGTGAAGCGTTTGAGACCCTGACTATGGGCGAAGAAAAATTAAAACGTTCCATCGAGCTCGGTGTCGGACACTTAAAAATCGGTGTCAGCTCCACGCTCTGCAAATATCTGCTTCTGCCTTACCTGAAAGAATTTATCCGGCAGAACCCGCATATTTCCATTTCCATCTCCTGCCAGTCCACCAATGATACCTTAAAACTGCTGGAAGATAACAAAATTGATATCGGTCTGATCGGGAAACCGGAAAATCTGAAAAATATTCATTTTGACTTTTTGGAGGAAATTGAAGACATTTTCGTTGCAGCCAAAGATTATCTGCGAAACCTGAAAGCAAGAGGGATTCAGAAAGATCATATTTTACAGAGTTCCACGCTCATGCTGCTTGATAAAAACAATATGACAAGACAGTACATTGATGATTATTTACAGGAAAATCAGATTATCATCAAAGATTCCATCGATATTTCTGACATGGATCTTCTGATCGATTTTGCCCGCATCGGTGTCGGTGTTGCATGTGTCATCAAGAACTTTGTCCGGGAAGATTTGGAAAACGGAACTCTCATGGAAATTCCACTTGGCTTTCCAATCCACAAACGTGAAGTCGGTTTTGCATACAAGACAACAACCAAGCCTTCTAAATCACTTGCGGAATTTATTCATTTTTACAAGACTTACCGGTAGGACGCTGATGCGCGCAAGCTTTAGCTTGCATAATTCTTCTGCGCATCAGTCGCATCCTTGTGGAGCATTTTTCTTGCATAGGAAGCAATTTCCTATGCAAGAAAAAACGCCGTGGCAGCTGCCACGGCATTTTTTCTTATCTCATAACAATATTCACGATACGTCCCGGTACATAAATCTCTTTTACGATATTTCCCGTGAGTTTATCTGCAATCGCTTCTTTTGCTTTTGCAATGACATCCTCTTTTGCATCGTCTTTTCCAATGGAAAGTGTTCCCTTGGTCTTGCCATTGATCTGTACTGCGATTTCCACAGAACTCTCAACGGTCTTAGCCTCGTCAAATTCAGGCCAGGCTGTCTGATAAACTTTTCCTTCGAAACCTGCAATCTGCCATAACTCCTCAGTGATATGTGGAGCAACTGGGTTCAATAAAGTAATTAATGTTTTAAATTCTCCCCTTGTGATCGCATTTTTCTTATAAAAGTCATTGATAAGTGCCATCATTGCTGCAATTGCAGTATTATATTTCAGATTTTCAAAATCACTGCTTACCTTCTTGATCGTCTGATGCATCTTTGTCTCCATATCAGCGGAGTAACCTTCTTCGTCAGTCATAAGATCCTGTAATTTCCATACACGCTCCAAGAAACGACGGCAGCCTTTGACGCCATCTTCCGACCAGGAAGCGCTTAAATCGAAAGCTCCGATGAACATCTCGTAAGTTCTCAAAGTATCTGCACCGTATTCTCTTACAATATCATCCGGATTTACGACATTTCCTCTGGATTTTGACATCTTCTCACCGTTCTCACCGAGGATCATACCGTGGGAAGTTCTCTTCTGATATGGTTCCGGGCAAGGAACAACACCCTCATCATAGAGAAATTTATGCCAGAATCTGGAGTACAGTAAATGTAAGGTTGTATGCTCCATGCCACCGTTATACCAGTCAACCGGCATCCAGTATTTTAATGCTTCCGGGCTTGCAAGTGCTTCATCGTTGTGTGGATCGGTATATCTTAAGAAATACCAGGAGGATCCTGCCCACTGAGGCATGGGATCTGTCTCACGTTTCGCTGCAGCACCGCATTTCGGGCATGTGCAGTTTACGAAAGAATCAATCTTTGCAAGTGGGGACTGTCCGTCTTCACCCGGCTCGAAGTCCTTTACATCCGGCAGGCGCAGCGGAAGTTCGTTCTCCGGAACTGCCACAACACCGCAGTTCGGGCAGTGAATAAGCGGGATTGGCTCACCCCAGTATCTCTGGCGGTTGAATGCCCAGTCTTTCATCTTATACTGAACACCGGCTTTTCCGATTCCTTTTTTCTCCAGTTCTTCCAACATACGCTCAATAGAATCTTTCTTCTTTGCATATCCGTTCAGGAAATCGGAGTTTACCATTTCGCCGTCGCCTGTATAGGCTTCTTTGGAAATATCTCCACCTTTAATGACTTCAATGATGTCGATGCCGAATTTCTTTGCAAAATCATAGTCACGCTGGTCATGAGCAGGTACTGCCATGATAGCACCTGTACCATATCCCATCATTACATAGTCAGCAATGTAGATCGGGATTTTCTTACCGTTAACCGGGTTGATTCCCTCAAGTCCCTGGATTCTCACACCTGTTTTATCTTTTACAAGCTGAGTTCTCTCAAACTCTGTTTTCTTTGCACACTCATTACGATATGCAGTGATCTCATCCATGTTTGTGATTTTATCTGCATATTTGTCAATGATTGGATGTTCCGGTGCGATTACCATGAATGTTACACCAAACAGAGTATCCGGTCTGGTTGTATAGATTTCAAGTTTCTCATCGATTCCGTCAACATCGAAGTTAACGAATGCACCTTTTGATTTACCAATCCAGTGGATCTGCTGCTGTTTTACATTATCCGGATAGTCTACATCTTTCAGACCTTCCAGAAGCTTATCTGCATACTGGGTGATTCTTAAATACCATACATCTTTTGATTTCTGAACAACATCGCTGTGGCAGATATCACATTTACCGCCCTGGCTGTCTTCATTGGAAAGGACTACTTTACAGTGCGGGCAGTAATTAACCAGTGTTCTGTCTCTGAATACAAGACCTTTTTCGAACATTTTCAGGAAAATCCACTGTGTCCATTTGTAGTAGTCTTCATCTGTTGTATCGATCACACGGTTCCAGTCAAAGGAAAATCCAACTTTCTTTAACTGGTTTGAGAATCTCTTGATGTTCTCATCTGTGATGATACGTGGATGTGTTCCGGTCTTTACTGCGTAGTTCTCTGTCGGGAGACCAAATGCATCAAATCCGATCGGGAAAAGTACATTATAGCCTTCCATACGACGTTTTCTGGAAATAACCTCCAGACTGGAATATGCTTTGATATGT
>OGKF01001071.1_pt1 | contig 13311 bp, 12 predicted proteins | sample 1572391 | NCBI WGS metagenome assembly OGKF01 (sample SAMEA2582095, study PRJEB24529) | metagenome | biome: Human gut stool | place: China | collected 2011
CATCTTGGCGGTATCCACCAGAGATTCGCCCAGAACATCCAGAAACAGTTCCATATACGCTCCTAAAAACGACCGTTCGTCGCTTCATTTTAGTAAATTGCAAATTGGTTGCATTTTTGAACAGGGATGATTATACACGATATTCTCTCCAATTGCAATACCAAAATGCAAATTAGTTGCAAATTTATTTTTGAAGCCTGTGCCGCAGCGGTGACATTGCCCATAACAGAAAGGACCCCAGAAAAATCCGCAGACTTTTCCGGGGTTCCGTAAAAACTATTTTAAATATCAGCCCTTCATCGGTACAAAGCCCACAAGGTCTTTTACCACCTCGCCGCCGATGATCAGGCCGGCCACCGAGGGTACAAAGGCATTGGAGCCCGGCACCGAACGGCGCTGGGTGCACTTGCGCTGGGTGCCCGGAGGGCAGATGCAGTGATACTTGCAGCTGATGTCGTCATCCTCGATGGGGGTCATGGCAGGCTCCTTGGAGTAGACCACCTTCAGGTGCTTGATCCTGCGCTTGCGGCACTCGGTGCGCATCACCTTGGCCAGCGGGCAGACCGAGGTCTTGTAGATATCGGTCACTTCAAAGCGGGTCGGGTCCATCTTGTTGCCTGCGCCCATGGAGCAGATGATGGGGGTGCCTGCCTCCTTGCACTTCATCACCAGCGCCAGCTTGCCGGTAACGGTGTCAATGGCATCCACCACATAGTCGTACTGGGTAAAGTCGAACTGGTCCTGTGTTTCCGGACCAAAGAAGCACCGGTGGGTGGTCACCCTGATGTCCGGGTCAATGTCGTGGATGCGCTGCGCAGCCACATCTACCTTATATTGCCCTACCGTGCTGCGGGTGGCGATGATCTGGCGGTTGAGATTGGTCAGGCAGACCTTATCATCATCGATCAGATCCAGTGCCCCCACGCCGCTGCGCGCCAGCGCTTCCACCGTGTAGCCGCCCACGCCGCCGATGCCGAACACCGCCACGCGGGAATTGTGCAGTTTTTCCATAGCTTCCGCGCCCAGCAGCAACTGCGTGCGGGAATACTGATTTTGCATTTTGTTCTCCTTGTTACTTTTCCACTCTCGTAATGGTGCCGCCGCCCAGCACGGTGTCGCCCTGATACAGCACCACGGCCTGACCGGGCGTAGGGGCGCGCTGGGGCTGGTCAAATTCCAGCCGGAAGCCGCGCTCCGCCGGGTAGACGGTGGCGGCCTGCTCCACCTGATGGTACCGGGTGCGGGCTGTGACCCGCAGCGGCCCGGTCAGCTCCGGAATGGCGATCCAGTTCACCTCGTCCGCATACACGATGCGGTCGAACAGCATCTCCTCCGGCCCTACCGTGACGGTGTTTGCCTGCATGTCCTTGCCGCAGACGTACACAGGTGCCCCCATGGCAAGGCCCAGCCCCTTGCGCTGGCCGATGGTGTACCGCACCGCGCCGTTGTGGGTGCCCACCACCCTGCCGCTCTCGTCCAGAAAATCACCTGCCGGGTAGTGTTTGCCGGTGAAGTCCTCCATAAAGCGGGCATAGTCGCCATCCGGCACGAAGCAGATGTCCTGACTGTCATGCTTGCGGGCATTGACAAATTTGTGCTGCTCCGCGATCTCGCGCACCTCAGTCTTGTGCAGGCCGCCCAGCGGCAGACGGATATGCGCCAGCTGCTCCTGAGTGAGGTTGTAGAGCACGTAGCTCTGGTCCTTGCCCTCGTCCAGCCCCTTTTTGAGCAGGAAACGGCCGGTGGCCTCGTCCTGCTCCACCCGGGCATAGTGGCCCGTGACCACATACTCCATGCCGTGTGCCCGGGCCCAGTCCAGCAGATGGCGGAACTTCATATATTTATTGCAGTCGATGCAGGGGTTCGGCGTGCCGCCCGCCTCATACACGCGGACGAATTTTTCAATGATCTGTTCCCGGAAGTCGGCCGTGAAATCCAGCACCTCGTACGGGATATCCATGGAAAACGCCACCTCTGCTGCGTCCTCGATGTCCTTTTCCGAGCAGCAGGTGTGAAAGCCGGACTGTCCCAGCGTTTCGTTGCGGGTGAGCCGCATGGTGATGCCGGTGCAGTCATAGCCTGCCTGCTGCATGAGCCATGCCGCCACCGAGCTGTCCACGCCGCCGCTCATGGCAATGAGGGCACTCGGCTTTGAATCAGGGGTCTGTGTGGTCATAAGTTCTCCTTTGGTGCATTCAACACACTAAAACAGTAGTATAATAGTAGCTCTGAAAAAAGAGCTTGTCAAGACGCAGCGAGCTGCTGCACTGCGGCCAGCAGGGCTTGCCGCTCGTTGGGATATTCTTCCCGGATCACACCGTCCAGCAGCGCTTCCAGCACTTTGCGGATGCCCGGCCCCGCCGGGACGCCTGCCGCCATCAGGTCGCGGCCATTCACAGCCAGCTGGCTGACGCGGCAGCATACGCCGTCCGTGTCCAATTGTTCGGCCAATTCGGAAAGTGCAGCAAAATCAGCCGCCCGTTCCGGCTGCAGGGCTGTGCCCAGTGCAGCAATGCGCTGCACGGTACACAAGTTATATTTGCCCAGTAGTCGGCGGGCGTAGATGATAAAGCCGGGTGTGACGGTAGTTTCTCTGAGGACCGTCCGCTGGGGTGGGACCCTGTTGCCGAAGGCAATAGGGCGGGCGATGGAATGGCCCGAATCGTGTCCGAAGAGAAAGCTACCGTCACACCCTCTGGCTTCCCGCACCAGCACCGCCGTCTCTTCGATCCGGTTGTTGGAGCAGCGCAGGCGCCTGAGGGTGCGGCGGGTGCCGTCCTCGCCAAGGCTCAGCAGCAGCGCCGCCAGCCGGATGGGCAGGTTTTCTGCACCCGCCGGGCAGGCATCCACCACCGGCTTTGCCGCCGCCAGTGCCTCCGATGAAAGCTCCGGCAGAATAACAAGCAGTATTTTTTTGTCAAGATATGCCGCAGGGGCGGGTGCGCTCAGCAGTTTTGCAAGCTCTTCCTCGATGCGCTCCACCGATACGCAGTCCAGATGGGCACACAGCTCCTGTGCCGCCTGCGCCGTGGGCGGGTCGATGGCAAAGCCAAACCGGGCTGCGAAGCGGTACAGCCGCAGGATGCGCAGCGCGTCCTCGGTGAACCGCTGGCGGGGCACACCCACCGCCCGTACGATGCCGCTTTGCAGGTCGGCCTGCCCGCCAAAGGGGTCCACAAGGCCCTCTTTTTCATTGTAGGCCATGGCGTTGATGGTAAGATCCCGCCGGGCCAGATCCTCCCGCACATCCGGCACAAAGTGCACCTCGTCCGGGTGGCGGCCATCTGTGTAGGTGCCTTCTGTACGGAAGGTGGTGATCTCGTAAAGGGCACCGCTCTGCTTCACCGTTACCGTGCCGTGCTGCAGGCCGGTGGGGATGCACCGCTGCGCGCCGAACAGCTCCATCACCTGCTGCGGCAGAGCACTGGTGCACAGGTCCCAGTCGTGCGGTGTAAGGCCCAGCAGACTGTCCCGCACGCAGCCGCCCACCACGTAGGCTGCATAGCCCGCCCTGTGCAGGGTGTCCAGCAGCTCTGCCGCACCCTCGTCCATCCGGATGGTCATGGCTGTGCCTCCTCGTACTGCAGGGTGATGCTTTTGCCGTCAAAGCCGCACTCCGCCGCCGGGAAGATGCTCTGTGCCTGCGCGGCATATTCCTCCGGGTCGGTGATCATGGGGGAATAATGGGTCAGCCAAAGCCGCTTTGCTCTCGCCTGCGCGGCAAGGGATGCGCTCTGCCCAAAGGTGCTGTGCCCCCACTGACGGGCCTGGTCTTCCTGCTCCGGAAGGGCATAGGTGGCATCGCATATCAGCAGGTCTGCGTCATGCGCCGCCTGCAAATAATACGGGCAGGGGGCCGTATCGCCGGAAAATACCACGCTCAACCCCTTGCGCGGGGTGCCCAGCACCTGCGCAGGCTGCACCGTTCTGCCCTCCACGGCAACGCTCTGCCCTTTCTGCAGCAGCTTCCATTGCTGCACCGGCACCCCCAGCGCCCGGGCCTGCTCCGGCGAGAATTTGCCTGCACGGGGCAGCTCCAGCCGGTAGCCAAGGCTTTTTACCCGGTGCTTTGTGACAAACGGCACCAGCCGCGCACCGGCAGGCCAGCCCTCGCTCAGCGCATCCAGCGCCAGCGGCTGGCCCGGCATAAGCATCTGCGGCTTCACCGGATAGGGCAGCGGGCCGGTCAGTGCCCGCACCGCCGCCCAGATATCCGGCAGGCCCTCCGGACCCAGCAGCGCAAGCGGCCTTGTGCGGCTCTGCGCCCCCAGAGTCTGCAAAAGGCCCGGCAGACCAAAGATGTGATCGCCATGGTAGTGGGTCAGGCAGATGGCATCTGCCCGCATCAGGTTCACGCCTGCCCGGTGTGCCGCTGCCTGAGTTCCCTCGCCGCAGTCCCAGAGCAGGCCGTGCCCGCCGCAGGCTGCAAACGCAGCCGAAAGCGCCCGGTCCGGCAGTGGCATGGTAGCCGCAGTGCCCAGCAGTGTAATGGTCAGCATAAAATCGTTCTCCCTGCACAGTAGATTTCGATATTTTATTGTACCACAGCCCAGCACGTTGCACAATCACTGCTGGCCGCGCATAGCATGGGCCAGCACAGCAAAAAGGAGGGCGTGGCAGGATGCGGCACAAAAAGGGCAGTTCGTTTTCCGGCAGATACCGCCGCAGCGGTCGGTTTTTGCGCTGGCTTGTGCTTGCCGCGTTGATCCTGCTTGTGCTGGCGTGCTGCTACGGGTGTGCGGTGCAGAAGCTGGTGTATTCTTCCCGCGGGACCATGATCTTTCTGCCCAGCGGGTTTTGAAAAAATGGGAGCATCCTGCTGCACAGAACGCTCCCATTTTTCTTTTTACTTTCCATCCGAATAGGGCAGCTGGCCGGTCAGGGTCAGCGTTTCGGCAAGCTCGTCCTCCGAGCGGAACCGCCACGCCGCCGCTCCCACGGCCACATAGCAGGCATCGGCACGACCCTCCGGTGTAACGGCAAGGATCATCGTTTCACCGTCGCCCACCGCCGTTACCATGCCATCCGCACTTACAGTTGCCACGCCCGGATTGCTGCTGAACCATGTCATCGTTCCGTTTTTGGTGCCTGCAGCCTGCGCGGTCAGCTTCTGACTGGCTCCCACTGCCTGCAGCAGCATGGCGTTTTTGCTCATCTGCACCCGTCCGATCTCCGATGTGACCGTTACCGTGCAGCGCAGCACCTGCCCGGCTGTGGTCAGTGCGCTGATGACGGCCTTGCCGGACCCCTGCGCCTTTACGGTACCGTTTGTGCTTACCGATGCCACCGCCGGGTTGCTGCTGACCCACTGCCGCACATAGGTAAACCCGCCTTTGTTCTGTTCCAGCTTCAGCTGTTTCGTCGGGTCAGGCTCCTGCTCTGTAATGGTAAGCGTCAGATCGCTGGTGTTCAGCACCAGGCGGCTGGCTGTGCTTTTGCGCACTGTGATGGTACAGGTGGTCTTTTCGCCGCGCTCATTGCGGGCCGTGACGGCCGCAGTGCCCTCGGCATGGCCGGTCACCTTGCCGGTGCCGTCCACCGATGCCACTGCCGGATCACTGGAAGTCCAGATCAGAAAGAAGTAGTCGTTGGGTGCCTGCACATTCAGGTAGGCCACCGGGGCCGGGTCTCCTTCGGTGATATCCAGCGTCAGTTCGGCAGTGTCCAATGTCATGCCGCTGTCCGGCAGCGGCTGCTCCTGCGCAGCATAGGCCGAAAACGCCCCGGCTGCAAACAGTTCTGCGCACAGCACCACTGCATAAACACACGCTTTGAACCCCTGCTTCATGGGCTTTGCCCTCCCCGCCTGCTTTGCTGCAAGATCCTTTAAATATTCCTGTCTCCGTATTATTTTACACGCAGTGCAAAACCGGGTCAAGTTTTTTACCCATTCTGCCGGGCAGCTGAGCCTTATTTTGTGGAGAATAATAAAATCCGCTTTTCAATTTTGTACAAAACGCCGCCGCACCCGGCAAACCGGATGCGGCGGCGCTGTTCTGCTTTTGAATTTTCAGCTTAGTAGTTGATCTTTTTCAGCTCAAAGTAGCTCTGCGGATGTGCGCACACCGGGCACTTGAGCGGTGCGGACTTGCCGATATAGGTGTAGCCGCAGTTCCGGCACTGCCATACCTGCTGCTCCTCGCGGGCAAAGACCTTGTTGTTTTTCAGGTTTTCAGCCAGCGCACGGTAGCGCTCCTCGTGCTCTTTCTCGATCTGTGCCACCATGGTGAACAGTGCTGCGATCTGAGGGAAGCCCTCTTCTTTGGCCTCCTTGGCCATGCGGGGGTACATCTCGGTCCACTCGTCGTGCTCACCGCCTGCTGCCATGTCCAGACAAGTCAGGGTATCGGGGATCGCGCCGCCGCACAGCAGCTTGAACCAGATCTTTGCGTGCTCCTTCTCATTGCCGGCGGTCTCCTCAAAGATCGCGGCCAGCTGCTCGTAGCCTTCTTTTTTTGCCATGCTGGCAAAGAAGGTGTACTTGTTGCGTGCCTGGCTCTCGCCTGCAAACGCTTCCATCAGATTTTTCTCGGTTTTGGTACCCTTCAGTTCCATGATGCTCTCCTTTCAAAAACGGATCTTCTGTCAGGATCGACCGATCCCGGCTCTATCATTCAGCCCGGCGGTAATTTTTTCGCCTGCGGCTCAGGTTCTGAACAGAGTATACCATATTTTTTGATAGAAATCAAGAATAGTTCCTATTTATTCCGAGAATATTTCTCAGTTATGCTGTTTCAGTGCACACACAGCAATGCTCAGGGCGCTCCACGCTGCCTGATACATCAGCACCGTTGCCACCGACAGCTCCCAGATGCTGCCTGCACTGGTGAGCAGCGCTGCAATGATAATGGAGAACAGCACCGAGACCATCTGTACCGTGGTGGCGCTGCTCTCGGCGTTCTGGGCCTGATCCGCAGCCTGCAGGCCGCCGGTCAGGCTGGCAAACGCCTTGAGATGGATCATGCAGCAGGTGTCCTCCGGGTCTTCCGGTGCGGCCTTGATGGCGTTGCACTGCTCCTGATCCAGCACGGTGATCATGCCTTCCGGCAGGCGGTATGCTTCGGTAATGTGGTGTGCAGTCAGACTGGGGTCCTGGCATGTGACCAGCAGGCGGATGTTCTCCTTTTGCAGCACGGCAAGGCCGCGGGCCACATTGCGCCCGCCCACATATTTCAGCACGAACATAGCGTGCAGATTGCCGGACACAGCCAGATACAAAATTTGCAGCTCGCCGTTCTTCGAGTGCTGCATCTCGTATTCCTCGTCCGGCAGCGGCACGCCCTCCTGCTCCAGATAGCGGCGGGTACCCATGAGGATGCGGTTGTTATCGCACCAGGCGGAAAAGCCCAGCCCATGGTGCTGCTCCAGATCCTTGACCGGGAACAGGATGTCTGTGCGTTCCTCAACGATCTGGCGGAACAGCCCCTTCAGGGTGCCGTGGCTCTCGTTCAACACGCTGGCCGCGTACAGGATGGCGCGGTCGATGCGGCCACCCTTGAAGATGCGGATATCCTCCAGCTGTGCGCTGTCAGCGGTGAACAGGTCGTCTGCATCGATCTGCAGCGTATCAATGCCGCCCAGCTGCTCAATGGCCTGCCAACCGGGCACGACTGCGCCCACAGCCGCAGCCGCACGCTGCAGCCGTAGCGAGGCAACACCCGCGATCAGGGTAGAAGAAAGCGGTGCGCCCATGCACAGCACAGCTGCCATGGCAGCCGCAGCTTTGTTCCAGCCGGCACCTGCCAGCAGGAACAGCACACCGCTGAGCAGGGCAACGCCCAGCAGGATGTACGAAACTTTGCGGGCACGGCGCTCACTTGCGCGTTCGCTCAAGCTCTGCTCCACAAAGCCGTCAGCTTCCTTCATCGGGCGGCTCAGCAGCACCCAGGGGTCCTTCTGTTCCAGATCCCGTGCAAGGGCACGCAGCAGGTCTTTATCCTTGGCGCGGTAGGCGCCCTCGAACTCCACACCATTGGTCACCAGCTCATAGCCGCCCTTGACAGCAGCCAGCATCACCCGGCTGCCCAGCAGCGCAAGGAACAGCCCCAGCGCGGCCATGCCGCTGAGCAGCGAGATGCCGGTGGTGCCGCGGTAAACATTTGCGTTCAGCATGGCTGTGACCGCCTGCACCAGCGCTGCCACTGCGGCCAGCGCCGGCATCGTCTCGGAAGAAGACCGTCCGCGCAGGCCGTTCAGGCCGTCGCGCAGCACCGGGAAGCCCACGCACAGGCTTGCTGCCAGCAGCAGCAGGTTTGCACCATAGAATGCCACCGGGGCAGCATCCGGGTCCAGCGCCGCCATGGCGGGCAGCAGTCCATCCGACACCAAACCAAAATGCAGCAGCACCACAGCCAGAATGCCGCCCAGCACGCAGCGCAGCGTCAGCTCTGCACTCATACGGTGCAGCTTATCCGCCGTAGCCTCCGGCTCGGTCAGCTCCGTTTCTGCATGTTCCTCCGGAGACACCGCGTCCTCCGCCTCAGCTTTCAGTTCCGGCTGTGGCGCAGCGGGTGCCTTCTCCGGTGCCTGCTGCGGCTCTTCACCGTCCAGCGGCAGCAGTGGCAGGCTCATGGTGTCCTCTTTTGCGGCAGGCTCCTCTGCCGGGGCCAAAGGTGCCTGCGGTGCGTCCTCGCTCTGCGCCTTGCCAAAGAAATCGGCCACCGGCTGCTCCGTTTTTTCCGGCTGCGGCACAGGTTCCTGCTGCAGCTCCGGTGCCGTCTCCTTTACCGCTGCAAACACAGCCGCGGGCAGCGGTGCACCGGACGGTTTCTTTTTGCTTTCAGCCGGTTCAGTTTCTGCTGCCGGGGCTGCTTCGGCTCTCGGTGCAGGCTTTTCCGGCTTCTGGTCGCTCAGGCCGTTGATCATCGCCTTGAGCTGTGCCATCTCCTGCTGCTCCTGCTCTTCCTGCGGCAGCAGCACCTCCGGCGCATTCTTGGGGTGCCGAAGAGGCTTTGCCGTGCTGTGCTGCTCTGCGGGTCTTGCCGCCGGGACAGCGCTCTGCCGGGGTGTTTCCGGCTTCACTGCCGCCGGGGGTTCCGCCGTTTGCGGTGCAGATTTTTCCTCCGGCTTTTTGGCAGGTGCTTCCGGCTGTGCATCCTCTGCTTCCTTTTCCAGAAAAGGCCACGGGGCCAGTTCCTGTTCCGGGTCTGCCTCCGGCTTCAGCATCAGTTCCAGATCCGCTTCCGGTTCCGGCTGCGCATCCTCACCCAGCCGCACCTCACCGGTTGGCATTTCCTGCGGCTGCTCTGCTGCAGCTTCGTCAGTCTCCTGCTTTTCCTTACCACGGCCAAACAGGCCAAACCGTTTCTGCAGCTTTTCCTCCGGCTGGTTTTCGTCCCTCCGGGTCATCTCCTCCGGGATATCCACCGCCGTGGTGCTGAAAAAGGAGCGGAACTTTTCATCCGGGGTCATTTCCCGGCCATTATTTTTATCTTTCGGCATTCTTGTCCCTCCTGTAATTCAAATTGAGGTTCCGGCCCGAATGCCGGATCATGCCTGCTGTGCTGCGCGCTGGGACTGGATCTCGTACAGAATAATGCCCGCAGCCACCGACACGTTGTAGCTGTCCACACCGGTGCCCGGTGCTGCCATATCCAGCCGCACCACGCCGTCGCACAGCTTTTTCACCAGCTGCGAAACACCGCTGCCCTCGCTGCCCAGCACCAGTGCAATGGGGCCGGTCAGGTTGTTCCTGCGCAGAGACACGCCGTCCATATCGGCACAGTAGACGAACACACCCTGCTCCTTCAGGCGGCGGATGGTCTCGCCGATGTTGGCCACACGAGCCACCGGCAGGCGTTCTGCGGCACCTGCGCTGGACTTGATGACGGTAGGCGTGACCGATGCGCCGCCGCGCTTTGGGATCACGATGCCATGCGCACCGCACAGCAGAGCACTGCGCATCACGGCACCCAGATTGTGCGGGTCTTCAATGCCATCGCTCAGCACCAGAAAAGGTGCCTCGCCCTTGTCCTTGGCTGCTGCCATCAGGTCGTCTACCGTCACGTATTCGATCTCGCTGGCAAATGCCGCCACACCCTGATGGCTCTCGGTGCCGGTCATCAGGCGCAGCTTGTTGGGGTGCACCCGCTTCACCGTGGCACCCGCTTCCTTTGCCAATGCGGTATAGTAAGCCGCCACGGCCGGAGCCATGCCCTCAGCAATGAGCACGGTGTCCACGCCGGAACCGCTTTTCAGCAGTTCGGTCACCGGATTTTTGCCATAAACAAGGCTCTCGTTCTTCTGCAGCGGCTCTTCCGGGCTGCGGCGCGGACGGCGCGGCTGGTTCTTTTCTTCCATGATGATTTTCTCCTTCCGTTGTATCACCGGAAGGTGCTGTGCACACCCTCCAAAAGGCGCGCCGCACTCTGGGCCGCGCACCGGTATGATCTGAAGCTGATAACTCATTTTGAAGTATAGCATAAGCCGACCTTGTTTGCCAGCAAATTACCGTTTTTTATCCGCGTCCTGCAAAAGTTTTTCTGTTCGTGGTGCCGGAGACCGTTTCCGCTTTTTTGCAGAAATGTTCTGCCGCCCTGCATCAGCTTTACCCGGCTGCTGGGTAGATATCCCTCTGTTTTGCCGGAGAAAAAAGTTTTCCACAAAAACGCGGTATACAATCCGTAGAAGAGCGATTATTTTTCCACATGTTGAAAACCCTGTGGAGAAAGTTCAAAAGTCCAGCTTTAAAGCCTGTTTTGCCTGTGGAATTCCACACTTTCCACAAGGTTTTCCACTTTTTGGTTCGACCTTTTTTGATTTCCTGCGTACAATTTGTAGAATACAAGTCGGAAATATGACAATTTTTTGAACTGCATCCTGTCCGCTTTTGCCAAATTGCCCAATATCATTTTGACGAATGTGGATCTGTGTTGAAAATCCGTCCTTCATCAAGCTTTCTGTCTTTCGGCCGCTTGTTGCGCATTATATGGAAATTTGTTGCATTCTATCGAGTATACGCGCTTCTGGCAGTACCCCCCTGCACCCTGCCAGAAGCAGAATCCCCGCATTGTTACAGGAAAAACACCGGTTTGGATTGATTTTGGCCGCTGTTTGGGGTATACTAATTCTGTAGGTTCGTTAAACCGTGCACAAAGCGGATATGAAACGAGCAAGACCCCAATGATTTTGTGGAGGTAATGAATAATGTTGGTAAATGCAACCGAAATGCTGATCAAAGCACGTGATGGCCACTACGGTGTGCCTCAGTTCAACATCAACAATCTGGAGTGGACCAAGTCCGTTCTGACCGCCTGCGAGGAAATGAAGAGCCCTGTGATCCTGGGTGTTTCCGAGGGTGCCGGCAAGTACATGACCGGTTTCAAGACCGTCGCTGCCATGGTCAGCGCAATGGTCGATTCCATGGGCATCACCGTTCCCGTTGCCCTGCATCTGGATCACGGCACCTATGAGGGCTGCAAGGCCTGCATCGAGGCCGGCTTCTCTTCCATCATGTTCGATGGCAGCCACTACTCCATCGAGGAGAATGTGGAAAAGACCAAGGAGCTGGTGGCTCTGGCACACGCTAAGGGCCTGAGCATCGAAGCAGAGGTCGGTTCCATCGGCGGTGTCGAGGACGGCGTTGTGGGTGCCGGCGAGATTGCAGACCCCGAAGAGTGCGCAAAGATCACCGCTCTGGGCATTGACTTCCTGGCTGCCGGCATCGGCAACATCCATGGTGTCTACCCGGCAAACTGGAAGGGTCTGGACTTCGAGGCTCTGGACCGCATCCACAAGGCCACCAATAACATTCCTCTGGTCCTGCACGGCGGCACCGGCATCCCCGACGAGATGATCGCAAAGGCCATCAGTCTGGGTGTCTCCAAGATCAACATCAACACCGAGTGCCAGCTGGTCTTTGCTGAGGCTACCCGTAAGTACATCGAGGCCGGCAAGGATCTGCAGGGCAAGGGCTTCGACCCCCGCAAGCTGCTGGCTCCCGGTGCAAAGGCCATCGAGGACAAGTGCAAGGAGAAGATCGAGCTGTTCGGCTGCGCCGGCAAGGGCTAAGCAGAAGCTCGTATCCTGACCGGTACACCACCCAATAAAGTATGCGCCCCCGTCACGTTGTATACACAATGCGGCGGGGGCGCTTTTTACTTTATATGCGAGCACTCAGACGCGGGTCTTTTCCATATCTCCAAAAATGTATTGCATACAGTCCTGCACCCAGAAGCAGGCAAAAAATCGAATAGCTAAGGATCGGAAGCCTCAGCAGTACGATCTTACCCGCGATCTGGGTAAAGAACCAGCCCGTTCCATACAGGGTCACGATATAAAGCACCAGCCATGTAGCATATTTCAGCCAATGCTCTCGTGGCGGAAAGCCTACCTGCTCCATCATCCGGCGGAACAGTGCACAAAAAGCCGTCACTGCAACAACAAGCTGCATCAGATAGCCTACAGAAAGTTCAAAAACCCAATCGCCAATTACCGGGTAAAGCAGCAGCCCTTCCACGCCCCACTCAAAGAAGAAATACAGCGGTGCAAGAAACCAGAAGTAATCCGCAGCTCTCAGTGTTTTCAAACTTGGCTTGACCTCCTCTACAAAGGTTTTTGCATCCGAAATCGAATCGAACAGTTCCTGATTTTCCGCATTGGCTTGGATGGAAATATCAAGCAGATCGTTGCGCACAAGTTCAATCCCGCAGAAGTCCCAGCTGACCCGACGAAGATAGCGGATCACTTCCTTAAGCTGCTCCTGACTTTTTTCTGTCAGCAGTCTGGTACGCATTCGGTTCGCTTTTCTCAGTGCAAAATACTTATTCATCTGGCTCCTCCTTAAAAATTTTTTCCACCAGCTGGCATAGCTGGCTCCAATCTTGTCGGAATTCAAGAAGCGCCTGCCGCCCTTCTTCCGTTACAACGTAGTATTTCCGGCTCGGTCCCTTGGGGGAGGGTCTGCGTTCCACCGTGACCTTTCCCTGCTGTTCCAGCCGCAGTAGCAGCGGATAGAGTGTACTTTCACTCAAGTCAGAAAACCCGACCTGTTTTAGATGCATCACGATCTCATAGCCATAGGTCGGCTCTCTGCTAATGAATTTCAGAACACAGAATTCCAAAACGCCCTTGAGCAATTGTGTGTTGTTTTCCACTGGATACCTCCTTTTGCCTATTATGTAATACATAGTAGCTTATCTATATTGTATTGCATAGTAGTGTTTTTGTCAAGTCCTGTCCTGTTATCATTTCGACCAAAATCCGCTCCATATTTTTGTGCAACAAAAAAGCCCTGAGACTTTCATCTCAGAGCTTTCTGTTCAAGTCGGCGACTACCTATTTTCACAAGCCGTTTCCAGCTAACTATCTTCG
>OGKF01001075.1_pt1 | contig 13255 bp, 8 predicted proteins | sample 1572391 | NCBI WGS metagenome assembly OGKF01 (sample SAMEA2582095, study PRJEB24529) | metagenome | biome: Human gut stool | place: China | collected 2011
AAGCAGCATCGAAGTTCTTCAGCCCATCGGTGAACAGACCGAAAGTACAACAGATATAAACTCTTCGGGCATTCATGGCTTTTAACTGTCTGGCGGTATCCAGCATGCTTCCTCCCGAAGAGATCATATCGTCGATGATAATGATATCTTTGCCGTCAATGTTGTCACCTAAGAATTCATGAGCCACAATAGGATTTTTGCCGTTGACAATGGTGGAGTAGTCACGTCTCTTATAGAACATACCCGTATCTACACCGAGGACGCTGGCAAAATAGATGGCACGGTCCAAAGCGCCCTCGTCCGGGCTGATGACTAACAGATGGTCTTTGTCCACGATCAGATCATCCTCGGAATTTAACAGTGATTTAATGAACTGATAGGGGGTAGTAAAGTTATCAAAGCCGTTCAGAGGTGTGGAATTCTGAACCCGGGGATCGGGGGCATCAAAGGTAATAAAGTTATCGATTCCCATATCTCTTAATTCTTCCAGTGCATAGGCACAGTCCAGGGATTCCCGGCCGCTGCGGCGATGTTGTCTGCCCTCGTAGAGGAAAGGCATGATCACATTGATCCTGTGGGCCTTGCCCGCAGCGGCCGCGATCACACGCTTTAAATCCTGAAAATGGTCATCAGGAGACATAAGATTCTCGTATGGTCCGATGCTGTAGGTAAGACTGTAGTTACATACATCAACCATCAGATAGATATCGTCACCACGTACAGATTCCATGATCGTACATTTCGCCTCACCGGAACCGAAACGTGCTGTCTGGACCGGTATCAGATAGGAATCTCTCTGATAACCCTCAAATGCAAAAGAATCAAGCTCTTCGTGGCTGCGCTCTTTACGCCACTGTATCAGCCATTCATTTACTTTTTCACCCAGATCCTTACAGCTGATCAGAGGGATCAGACCAAGTCTGCCCACCGGAAGTGTAGTTAAATCTTTAGTTGTTGCCTGTGCCATGTTTTATTTTCCTCCTAAAAAAATTTTCTGTATACGGATATCCTTTCCTTCCAGCTTCACCATACGGTAGTTGCTGGCGATTCTCGAAAAGGTTCGTTCGGAATAAGTATCCGAGAAATTTTCCAGTTTCAGATTTGTTGATATGATCGTAGACTTCCTGCGCATGATGCGTTCATTTATGCACAAAAACAACTGGGAAGAGACAAAGCTGTTTGTAAGTTCAGTTCCCAGGTCGTCGATGATCAGCAGATCGCTGTCAAATACAAATTCCTGTCCTTCTGTTTTATCTCTGGAGAATTTGGAGTCTGCCAGCAGTTCAAACAGATCAAATGCGGAAAAGTACATAACGCAATGTGCTGATTCCAGAAGATCATGAGCAATACAGTGAGAAAGAAAAGTCTTACCCACACCGGTATCACCGTAAAGAAACAGATTCTCAAAGGAACTGTCAAAATTTCTCACAAAACCTCTGGCAATATCATAAGCTCTCCGGGCCGTCTCTCTTTCTGTCAGTCCGGTAGCTTCGTTCTTCATTGTATCAGAATAATAATCAAAAGAAAAGTGGTCAAAGTTTTCTTTTTTGAGAATTTCTTTTAAATTGGACTGCGTATAGAGCAGTTCTATCTCTGCTTTCTTAAAACAGGTACATTTTTGGCTTCCGACGTAACCGGTATCCTGACAGACCGGACACTTATATGGAAGTTCCAGATAATCCTCCGGATATGAGTTACATACCAGCAGGGCATTGCGCTCTTGGGACAGAAGAGAGATTGCAGCTTTAAGGTCCTCAAGACCTGATGATTCTCCGCTTAAGAGTGCTCTTGCTTTTTTTGCGCTTAAGGTGGCAACCTCTTCATCTATTTCGTGGATGCGCGGGATTTTTTTATAAATCTCCTGAGTACGCTCCTCCAGAATACGTCTGTTCTGAGACTGGGTCTTGCTGTATTCCCGCATGATCGTATCATACTGATAATTCTGTAAAGGCATGATTTCACACCCTTTCGTTTGTTTTTTTGTAGCTGTTCAGTGACTTTCAGACGATTATGTCACTGCCGTTACTGATTCAGTAATTTCTTTTCATATTCGTTAAAGTCGTACTGTCGCTGATGGAAATTGTTAAACCGGTTTGATGCAGCCGGTTTGGAAGCTGCTTTTCGCTGGGTATTCTTTTCCAGCTTCTGGCGCTGATGCTGAGCATCGAGGAGCCGGACATCTGCAAGTGTACGGACATTTTTATCTTTCCATCCGGAAAGGATTTTATCTGCATACTGGAAACTTGGCTGTCCGGTAGAGAGAACTGTACGGCTGCAGGCTTCCTGGATGATATCCATGGTAAAACCATAATCATTCAGCCAGGTGTTCATAAGAGAAATCTCTGTATCTACCGGATTTCGTCCGCTGATTCCCATTGATTTAAAAATAGTAAAGTATTCTTTGGCATAACGGGAATTTGCCTCTTTTGCCATGGTGACAGTGGTGATTCCCTCATCTGCCCAGGCAAGAGCAACGGTTTCTATGTAACGCATACTCTTATGCCCGCGGCTGACACTGTATTCGATCAGGTACTCGATCAGATCAGGCGAGAATTTCAGCTCATCATAGAAAAATAGGATCTTTTTCATCTCGGTAGGAGTGAGCGTTTTGCCGAGATACTGTTCTGCGATATAGAGGAGCTGTACGATCTCATCATTTTGCTTTAATTCTTTTACACGGTCAGGAGACAGTGCAGTGGCTGATCTGGTGGTCTGCTTCACAGGCTGTGCCGGCGCAGAAGAAGTCTGGGGTTCTGTTTTTGTGACAGGGGCTGCCGAAACAGTTGTGTCGGAAGCAGCAGATTTTACAGGTGGTACATTCAATATGATATCTGCTATATCTTCGTTATTTCTGTAGGTTAAAGTAAGGAGTTTTTCTTTCTCCCAGTATTTCAGAGCGCGGATAATGTCACGTTCTGTACAGAAGAAATGATCAGCCATCTGCTCCAGACTGAAGGGTACAGAGGTGTCAGAAAGAAGCCTCAGAAGATAGATATATACTTTCACAAATTCTCCATTGGCCCCAGGCATATAGTTGTCTATGAAATTGTTGGTTAATACAGTTACTTCCGCATTGCGGGAATTCTGTAAAGTGATCATAGCCATGAATTTCCACTCTCTTTCATAATAATAAGATGTTAGGGTCAAAAGGTATTTTGCCCCTAACCTGATATCCACGAATTGCTCCGCTGCAAAGCAGCTCCCACAATTCTCAAACATTCGAAATCCGCTGATTTACTACGTAAATCGCTACTTTCTCATGTTTGGCGGGTCCCAAGTTCAAAAGTCTTATCGTGCAAGCACGAACGACTTTTTGACCTTTTGACCCTGATATCATAATAATAAGATGTCAGAGTAAAAAAAGATATTTTTCCTCTGACTTGATATCTATGAATTATAGCACAACATTTTTTAAAAGAGAATAGGGGATTTTTGTCGAAGATTTCATCCACATTTGAATGTGGATAATGTGGATAATGTGGAAAGGTGAAAAATGGTATATATTATTGGAAACCTGAAAAATGTTGAATTTCAGGGAAAAACGGAGTATTACGGGGACGAATAATGTCGAATTATGTTAAGTGATTTATGCACATATACATCCACATATGCAGGCAGATGAAAATGTGTATAACGATGTGGAAAATGTGGATAAGTGATCTGAACTGTTATAAATAAAGGAAGAACTGAGGGGGATAAAATGTTTATAACTTTTTAATGGAAATTGTCGACAGAGACACAAGTGTTCAGTATCTTCTATTGCTATAAGTTGGGCGTTTGTAAAAAACAGGACAATTCTGAAAAATTATTTTCCGAATTGTCCTGTGTAAATTGCTGATATTTATGTCAGGCAGAAACATTATTTACCCAGCAGATGCTCCCCGATATTTACAACATCTCCGGCTCCCATGGTGATGAGCAGATCACCCTCCTGGCAGTTGGAGAGCAGATAATTCTCAATCTCATCAAAGGTAGGGAAATACTCGCAGGGAGTTCCCAGTTCCTGAATACGCTTCTGCAGATCTTCAGAAGAAATTCCCAGAGTATCGGTTTCTCTTGCTGCATAAATATCCGCAACTACCACATGATCTGCCAGGCTGAGTGCTTTGGCAAACTCCGGAAGCAGAGCTTTGGTACGGGTATATGTATGTGGCTGGAATACACACCACAGTTTCTTGTGCGGATAATTTTTAGCCGCTGACAGTGTAGCCGCGATCTCCTGTGGATGGTGTGCGTAATCATCGATAATGGTCACGCCGCCGATCTCACCTTTTTTCTCAAATCTGCGGTCTGTTCCCTTAAAGTTTTTAAGACCGGACATAATAGCGTCAAAGCCAATGCCCAGTTCCATAGCTACTGCAATGGCTGCCAGGGAATTGTATACATTGTGCTCGCCTGTTACACCTAAGGTAATGCGGTTGACGATCTCACCCTGGACAACCAGGTCGTAGGAAGGTCTTGCAAATTCATCATAGGTGATATTCTGGGCTGTATACATGCTGGAAAGGTCTTTTCCGAAAGTTACGATACGGCATGGTAAGCCGGATGTGATTTCGTTTATGTTTTCGATACTGCTGTTGATGACTAAAAGTCCGCCTTTTGGAAGTTTTTCTGCAAATAAGCGGAAGGAATGACGGATGTCGTTAATGTCTTTGAAGAAGTCCAAGTGGTCTTCTTCAATGTTCAAGATCACTTCTATGGTTGGATAGAAGGATAAGAAGCTGTTGGTGTACTCGCAGGCTTCTGTTACAAACAGGTCCGGTCCGCCTACGCGGATGTTGCCGCCGATGTCTTTTAAAATGCCGCCTACGGAAATAGTAGGGTCAGTGTCAGCTGCTAAAAGAATGTCTGTGATCATGGATGTGGTGGTTGTCTTTCCATGGGTTCCGGAAACTGCAACAGACTCTTTGTAGTTGCGCATTAATTCGCCTAAGAGTTCTGCTCTGGTAAGCATTGGGATGTTCTTGTCTTTTGCTGCCTTGAATTCCGGATTGTCCGGGTGGATAGCTGCAGTATAGACTACAACCTGGATGCCTGGCTCGGCTTCAATGTTAGAGGCTTTCTGGCCGTAGTAAATTCTGGCGCCCTTTTCTTCCAGGTGACGGGTTAAAGGGGACTCTTTTGAGTCGGAACCGGTAATAGTGAAGCCTTCTTCTAAGAGGATCTCAGCAAGACCGCTCATACTGATACCGCCGATGCCGATGAAATGGATGTGGATCGGGGTGGTGAAATCTATTTGATACATGGTGTGTCCTTTCTACGCGCTCTACTGTCTGCTTCGCAGACGGGTTGTTCGTTAATGGGCTTGAAAAAAACAAATGCCGCTTTCGCGGCGCTTGTTTTTTTCGGCACCCATTACATTATAACCACATTTACCCTGAAATGCTACTGGATTTTCTGTCAAATGTACTGCCAGCTTTATGCTTTTTTCCTTTGTACCTGCATAAAAACTTGCTGTTTTCCAGATTTATGCTATATTAAATTTGAACGTTATTCTTAGGAAAATGTATCATGATCAGACCTTTTTATAAATTATATACTTTGCAGGAATTTGCCCGTGCAGACCTTTTATGGCTGTAACCAGATGCTTTTTACCTGTATCATGTATACAACTTTATTCTACTTGATTTTCTATGATCTTATGGTCTGGAACTGAGCTTTTTACTCTTAAGTTTCCGTTCATTGTATCCCCAAAACAAACTAAATAAAGGCTGAAAAACAGGGGGAGCTGTGAAACTGCAGATATGCAGATAGAACCAGTGCCGTTTTATCAGCGAAAAAGGAGAACACAATGAAAACAACAACTGCAAATCCCGTAACTTCTGAGATGTCCCGTTCACGGACCACTTTTATGGTGAAGTTAGCTCTTATGGTTGCCATTATCTTTGTCATGGCATTTTCACCTCTTGGTTATCTGCGTACCCCGGGACTTACCATTACCTTTTTAACTGTGCCTGTTGCTGTAGGCGCCATTATCCTTGGTCCAACAGCCGGCGCCATCTGCGGCGGCGCTTTTGGTCTGACCAGTGCCATTATGGCTCTTACCGGTGGTTCTGCTTTCAGCGCAGCTTTATTACAGATCAACCCATTTGGTCTTTTATTTACTTTATTAGTTCCCCGTATCCTGGAGGGATGGCTGTGCGGCCTGATCTTCGCTGCTCTTAAGAAAGTTTCCAAAAACGGAGCTTTCGTTATTGCAAGCCTTTCCTGCCCGCTGTTAAACACCCTGCTGTTTATGAGTTCCCTGGTACTGTTCTTCTTCCATACAGAATACATCCAGAACATTGCTTCCGGACTTGGAACTTCCAATCCACTGTTCTTTGTTGTCCTGTTTGTAGGTATTCAGGGTGCTATTGAAGCTGTTGTATGCACCATTCTTGGAAGTGCTGTTTCCAGAGCACTGACAGCTGCTTTAAAGAAATAACTTAATTTAACATGAAAATACGATTTCCCGGGCAGTTTTGTCCGGGAAAAATATTATAAAGATGTATAAGGAGATTTGTTTATTATGAAATTATTTCCGCCTTTGAAAGAGATTTCTATTACCGAAATTGAAGGGCTCCGCATAGGAAATGCCCAGGACTTAAATGCCATGACTGGTGTCACTGTGCTTCGTTTTGATGAGGGAGCCAAGGCCGGCTGCGATATCAGCGGCGGAGGTCCGGCTTCCAGAGAAACACCTCTTACTTCCCCTGTTACGGCTGATAATCCTATTAATGCCATTGTATTATCCGGCGGCTCTGCTTTTGGTCTTGCTGCCAGCGACGGTGTTATGCGTTATCTGGAGGAACATGGAATTGGCTATGATACCGGCTTTGCAAAAGTACCCTTAGTGTGCCAGTCCTGTATTTATGACCTGGGGATCGGCCGGGCAGATGTGCGGCCGGATGCTGCCATGGGATATGCGGCATGTGAAGATGCGGAAAAGAACCAGCCTGAAAGCGGTATCATCGGTGCTGGAACCGGAGCCAGTGTTGGAAAGATCTGCGGACGGGAATATGCCACAAAAACAGGTCTTGGAATTTATGCTGTCAGCGCAGGAAGCCTGAAAGTTGCCGCTGTCGTTGTTTTAAATGCCCTGGGTGATATTTATGATCCATCTACCGGCGAAAAGATCGCAGGACCAAAACTTCCTGGTATGGACGGCTTTGCAGACTCCAGAGAAGCACTTTACAAACTGAGCCAGCAGACCGATCTGTTCCGTGCTAAAAATTCCAATACTACCATTGGTGCCATTATCACAAACGGTGAGTTCTCCAAGGCTGAGTTAAATAAGATCGCCTCCATGACCCGCAGCGCTTATTCCCGCTGCATCAATCCGGTAGGAACCATGGCAGACGGCGATTCTATTTATGCTGCTTCCTGCGGCCCAAGAGTGCCTGCAGATGTAAATATGACCGGAACACTGGCTGCGGAAGTAATGGCAGAAGCCATTCAGATAGCTGTAAAGGCTGCGAAATAAGAATGCGTTTTCCTTTCCTATCTTGGTGGGGATAAATCTTCCCAAAATACAAAACCCGCCAGTGGCGGTTTCAAACAAATCTCATATATTTTCCCCCGCCTGCAGATCACAGACGGGGGATATTTTTATACCTTAGTCATCCTCTTCCGGTGCTAATTCCGTTGTCTCATGCTCAGGAGGCATGATCTTAGAAAATACGATAAATCCGATGAAAGCTGCTACCAGGCCAGGAATGATCGGCTGGCTGAACTTAATGCCAAAGAGCACGCCTCCGGAAATATGCTCCAGATAAACAACAACGATTGTTCCTGCAAGCAGGGACGCAATGGTTCCTGCCTTGGAAGCTTTCTTCCAGTAATGTCCCATAACATATGGGAAGAAGGAACCGGCTGCACGTAAGGTAAAGCAGAACATCAGGATAGAAACAATGCTCTGGGTATTAAACAGTGCAATAAACATAGATGCAACACCTACCAGACACATAACGATCTTTGTTACGTTCATAACAGACTGGCTGGAAGCATCCGGTTTTAATACTGCTTTGTAAATATCATTTGCGAAAATAGATCCGGCACCTAACAGGTCAGAGTCGGAACTGGACATGGTTGCGGAAATGATGCCTGCAAACAGCAGACCGCAGATCAGTGCCGGCATGGTGTTCATAGCCAGTACCGGAAGGGCGTAACGGGCGCCTACAGAAGCAAATTTATCTGCGCTGAACTTGCCCATGTTGATCAGTGCCAGTGTAATGATACCTAAAATAGTAGGAACAAATGCGTAAATAAAGTTTACAAGAGCTGCCAGCCATGCGCCGCCCTTTGCTGCTTTCTCATCTTTTGCAGCATAGAAACGGGATACTGCTTCCTGTCCAACAGAGAAGGTTGCTGTATACATAACAACCAGGGAAATAATGCCAAATACATCATAGCCCTTAAACATGCTCAATGTTCCCGGCTCAATGTTTGCAGTTACGCTGCTCCAGCCACCTGCGTAATTTAATGCGAAAGGAATTGCAATGATCATACCGATGACGATCAGGAATACCTGCACAAAGTCAGTCAGTGTAACACTCCACAAGCCGCCCATAATGGAATAAGCAGTAACTACCACTGCCACGATCACAACTGCCACCTGGTAATCAATATTTAACATGGTGGAAAGGATAACCGCTGAGGCAATAAACTGTCCTGCTGTCAGTCCTACCAAAGGAAGCAGCATGATGATCGCTGTGATCAGACCACATTCCTTGCCATAACGTCTGCGGAAATATTCCGGAACGGTCTTAACAGTAGCCGCACGGAATTTCGGTGCAATAAAACTTAAGATTACAAAGGCAATACCCATGGTGGTAATATACCAGGAAGCACTCAGTCCAAAGCCGGACATACCATTCTGTACAACACCCAGGGAACTGCCACCGCCGATCTCCGTTGCAGCCAGTGTTCCTGCCATTAAAAGGGGACCTAATCGTCTTCCTGCTACCATAAAGTCTGTGTTGCTTGTGATCTTGGTGGAAGAATACCAGCCGATCCATAACATAAACAGAAGATACACGACCACAATAGCCGTTACAATAATGTTAGTTCCCATACACATTACCTCCTATGTACGCCCCCGTATTAAGAGCCGCTTTTTATGTATTTATATTAGCACAATCTTTACTTGTTGAAAATATAAAAATCCTGTTAAATTTTATAAATTAAAAATAAAAAAATACCCCTCTGCAGCCTCTTAACGATCAACTGCAAAGGGATATCTGTTTTTAATTCAAATAGGATTTAGAAAATATTACTTATTGCCTTTCAAGTACTCATCAATACCTCTGGCGCCTGCTTTACCAGCTTCCATTGCAAGGATAACGGTTGCTGCGCCTGTTACAGCGTCGCCGCCTGCGTATACGCCTTCCTTGGTGGTCTTGCCGTTGGTTTCATCAGCGATGATGCATTTCCACTTGTTGGTCTCCAGTCCTTCTGTGGTAGAGGAGATCAGTGGGTTTGGAGAAGTACCAAGGGACATGATAACGGTATCTACGTCGATGGTGTAATCAGAACCTTCTACCTCTACTGGTCTGCGGCGTCCGGAAGCATCTGGCTCGCCCAGTTCCATCTTACGTACTACCATGCCGGTTACCCAGTCATTTTCATCAGTTAAGATTTCTACAGGGTTGGTCAGAAGGTCGAAGATAACGCCTTCTTCTTTTGCATGATGAACTTCCTCAGCACGGGCTGGAAGCTCTGCTTCACTTCTTCTGTATACAACATGTACTTCTGCGCCCAGACGAAGAGCGGTTCTTGCAGCATCCATTGCTACGTTTCCGCCGCCTACGATGGCAACTTTCTTGCCTAAGTAGATCGGGGTGTCATAGTCATCGCGGAATGCCTTCATCAGGTTGCTTCTGGTCAGGTACTCATTTGCGGATAATACGCCGTTTGCGTTCTCACCAGGGATACCCATGAACTTAGGAAGTCCGGCACCGGAACCGATAAATACAGCCTTGAAGCCTTCCTCTTCCATCAGTTCGTCAATGGTAACGGACTTGCCGATGATAACGTCTGTTTCGATCTTAACGCCTAATTTCTTAACGTTCTCTACTTCCGGACGTACAACTCTGGTCTTTGGAAGACGGAACTCAGGAATACCATAAGTAAGAACGCCGCCTGGCTCATGAAGTGCCTCGAAAATGGTTACTTCGTAGCCCAGTTTTGCAAGATCTCCTGCACAGGTCAGACCGGAAGGACCGGAACCGATCACAGCTACCTTGATACCATTGGTGGTCTCTGGCTTAGCCGGTACAACGCCGTTCTCTCTGGACCAGTCTGCTACGAAACGCTCCAGTTTACCGATGGAAATAGGATCGCCCTTAAAGCCGCGGATACATTTTCCTTCACACTGGCTCTCCTGTGGACAAACACGTCCGCAGACTGCTGGCAGTGCACTGGACTCAGCGATAGTTGCTGCTGCGTCTTTGAACTTGCCTTCTTTTACTTCTGAAATGAATTTTGGAATGTTGATAGATACAGGGCAGCCCTTAACGCACTGTGCGTTCTTGCAGTTTAAGCAGCGGGTTGCTTCTTCCTGTGCTTCTTCCTGGTTATATCCAAGACATACTTCCTCAAAATTAGTAGCTCTTACCTTTGGATCCTGTTCTCTTACAGGTACTCTCTTTAATACGTCCATTATTCTTCACCTCCGCAGTTTCCGCATCCGCCGTGATGTGTCTTGCCTTCCTGGAATTTCAGGATCGCACGGCCTTCTTCTGTCTTATACATCTGCTGGCGTTTCATTGCCTGATCAAAATCTACCAGATGTCCGTCAAATTCCGGTCCGTCTACGCAGGCGAATTTGATTTCGTCGCCAACCTGTAAACGGCAGGCACCACACATACCTGTACCATCAACCATAATCGGGTTCATGCTGACAATTGTAGGAATTCCCAATTCTTTTGTCAACAGACAGACAAACTTCATCATAATCAGAGGTCCGATTGCGATACAACGGTCATACTTTTTGCCCTGATTGTTTACTAAATCCTTTAATACATCTGTACCCATGCCTTTTCTGACATAGCTTCCATCATCGGTTGTAATGTAAAGATTACCGGCTACAGCTTCCATCTCTTTTTCAAGGATGAGTAAATCTTTATTTTTTGCACCCACAATAACATCGGCATCAATGCCATGTTCATGCAGCCATTTTACCTGTGGGTAAACCGGTGCTGTACCAACACCACCTGCTACAAACACAAGCTTCTTTTTCTTTAATTCTTCAATATCTTCTCCAATTAATTCTGAAGGACATCCGAGTGGTCCTACGAAATCTTCAAAAGCATCTCCCGCCTTTAAATGTGCCATCTTTTCTGTAGATGCGCCCACTGTCTGGAACACAATTGTAACAATGCCCTTTTCACGGTCAAAGTCGCAAATAGTAAGAGGAATTCTCTCTCCTTTTTCGTCCATCTTTACAATGATGAACTGACCCGGCTGGCAGTGTCTGGCAACTCTTGGCGCCTCAACATCCATCAGGTAAATTTTGTCTGCTAATTTCTCAGCTTTCTGAATCTTATACATCTTAGTACCCCTTTCAATTTATATTCCGTGTATATAAAAGACACGTTTATAACATAGTAAATCGCGGCATTGCTACCTTTTTAATAAGAAGATGCCTGATATGCGCCTTCTGTTCCTGTAATCTGGTAACATTTCCCATTTTTAATGCCTACCCCGTAGTTTCCCTCTGTCGTGGTCTGTGTGCCGGATTTTAAATCCACCCGGATCTGATACAGTTCCGTATCGTTAATTGTGACATTTCCCACATAAGAAAAGACTGCCGCCGCACCATTTGGTGCTGTCTGCTCATCTGCATTGAGCATCCCAAGTTCTTTCATGCGGTCTTTTAAAATCTCTAACGCTTCTGTATACGTATAGGATTTTTGTGGATTCACAATATAATTCTTCCTTGCAACAGAACTTACCAGATCATGTTCATCAACTGCAACAGCTGATACAACAATATTGCCTTCCGGCATTGAAAAAGGCTCTGTATAAGCCTGTGAATCTGTTGTCGGTGTCGTTCCGTATGTTGTGTAATAAATTTTCGTGCCATCTGCAGCATCAATGGAAATTTTTTCTCCATATTCATAAGTGCCTGATGACGGACTGATGACCGGCGCATCCGGCTTCTGATAGTTAATAGTATAGTCAAATTCCGCAACCGGACTATATACACCGATTGTATTGACCGCAACGGCTTTCAACGCCGTAATACCACCTTCAAGCGCAATCGCTTCTGTATACTGTGTACTGCTGCTGTCCGGCTGTGTACCGTCTGTTGTATAATAAATTGTACAGGAATCCTCTGCAAATAAAGAAACCTGTAATTCCCTTTGATACTGTCCCGGTGTTTCGGATACAGTCGGTGCCTGTACTTCATACTGGGATAACAACTTCTGGGCATCTGTTCCCTGATACTGTGCAATCAATTTATTCAAGGCATCGCCGTCTTCTTTATCCGCATAAAACTGTGCCAGTGCAGATAATGCATTCTCATTATTTTTATCTACCTGCAAAATCGCAAGCAGCATATCCAATGCCTGCTGTTCTTCTTTATCCTGCTGATAGCACTGATAAAGTGCATACATCATATCTACATTTTTTTTACCTTCACCGGTCTGATAAGCTTTGGCAAAATATTGCTTTGCATTATGATAATCCTGTTTTTTTAACAATTCCATGGCTTTTTGATAATTATAAGAATAGTACTTGCGGTTGGAAATCCCCCATACGGTAATTCCTGCAATCACTGCGACGGTCACTGCCGCCACAATTCCCACAATCAGTATTTTCTTTTTTTTATCTGCTTTCAAAGCCGTTTTGGATGTTTTTTTCGATAAATCTGTTTCCGGCTTATCAGTGTCCTGCTTACCGTTCCCCGGTTTATCCATTCCGGGGTGTACTTTTACCGGTTCTATTACCTGTGTTTCTAAAGACACCTTTGTTTCTGTCGCAGCTTTTTTCTCCATGGCGGCTTTCTGCATGCTTTTCTGCTGTTTTTCCTTCTCCGCCTGTCTTGCCTGAAGCTGGATATCTACTAAATCCGGCAAAACCTGAGTCTTCATCTGGGCAGCATCTTTTTTCCCTGCATTTCCCGCGGCTGTAGAACGGACAGGTATTTCCTGTTTTCCCATTGCAGCCTTTGCTACATTGGTTTCTTCTTCTACCAGCTTTTCAATGGATTTTGCAAGTTCTATATCAATCTCTTCTTTATTATCGTTACTCACTGAGCCTAAATCAGTAC
>OGKF01001090.1_pt1 | contig 13122 bp, 10 predicted proteins | sample 1572391 | NCBI WGS metagenome assembly OGKF01 (sample SAMEA2582095, study PRJEB24529) | metagenome | biome: Human gut stool | place: China | collected 2011
CGACGTGCTCGATTCCGAACCGGAAATCCAGGACAAGCCCGACGCCAAGACGTTGGACGGCCTGCACGAGAAGATCGAATTCCGCAATGTACACTTCTCCTACGACGGCAGCCGGGAGGTGATCGACGGCATCTCGTTCGACATCCGGCGAGGAGAAACAGTGGCTCTGGTCGGTCCTTCGGGCGGCGGCAAATCGACCCTCAGCGAGCTGATCCCCCGCTTCTACGACACTACGGGCGGCGACATCCTGATCGACGGGGTTTCGATCCGCGACTACACGCAGGAGAGCCTGCGTGCCCACATGAGCATCGTTGCGCAAGATACCGTGCTGTTCAACGACACCATCGAAAACAACATCGCCATGGGACGCCGGGGAGCGACGCACGAAGAGATCGTCGCTGCGGCCAAAATCGCCAACGCCCACGACTTCATCATGGAGTGTCCGTCGGGCTACGACACCAACATCGGCGACCGGGGCGTCAAACTCTCGGGAGGCCAGCGCCAGCGGCTTTCGATCGCACGCGCCGTGCTGAAAAACCCCGAGATACTGATCCTCGACGAGGCCACCTCCTCCATCGACACCCGCACCGAGGCTCTGGTGCAGCGCGGCATGGATGGCCTCATGTACGGCCGCACCAGCTTCGTCATCGCCCACCGCCTCTCCACCGTCCGCAACGCGGACTGCATCGTGGTGCTCGAGCAGGGCCGCATCATTGAACGCGGCAGCCACGACGAGCTGATCGCCAAGAAGGGCAAGTATTACCAGCTCTACACCGGCAATCTGGCCGAGAACTAAAGAAGAAAGCAAAGGGACCCCGGCAGCGCTGCCGGGGTCCCTTTGTTTTCTATTAGTTCAGATCGTGCTTTTTGCAGAGCTTCTTGCTCACCCAGTACATCCCGGCCCAGATGGCGATGGCGAGGATGAGGTACACCGGATCCCGCAGCGAGCTGACCAGCGACTGGCCGAAGAGGGCCATCATCGCCACCATCACAGCCTTGCCGACCAGAAGGGTGAGCAGATAGCGCTTCTCGTCAAAATCCGAGATGCCGAAGGCCAGATGCAGAAACGCCGTGGGCGTGAAGGGCAGGACCGCCAGCATGAAGAGGGTGGCGGTATCCACATGGCTGACCCACTGCTGGGCCTTTTTCAGCTTTTCAGAGCGGGAGGCCAGCTTCCAGAAAAAGCGCTTGACCACCCGCCGCCAGAACAGGAACACCACCGTGCCTCCGGCAGCAACGCCGACCCAGCTGTAGACAAAGCCCAGCAGCCCGCCGTGGGCTGCGACGTTGAGGGCCACGATGGCGATGAGGGGCAGCGGCGGGAAGATGGACTCCACCATCGCCAGAAGGATAGGTGCCACCGGCCCCAGCCCCTCAAAGCTGTCCAGCAATGTCTTCCAGAATTCCAGCGTACCCAGCTGATGTATCCCGTCGATGAGCGTCATTTCCATCGTGCCCGTACCCTTCCTTTCGCTTCCGACCATTATTGAATCATAGTATATCCATCATCTATGACCGGGAGATGAACAAAATCTGAGTAATTTTGCCATTTTACAGCCTCATCTCTCCTATAACAACGGAACAGGCCCTCGTTTTCCTGCACGATATTCTCTTTTTATGGATTCCGGGCCGCTTCGGCGGCCTGCTTTTCGGCCTTGATGCGCTGGCGTTCCAGATACTGGGCGCGCTGCCTTTTCCAGTTGGCCAGAGAGGCATCGTCCGGCATCTGGATGCAGCGGGCGAAGGCCCAGTGCAGGCCATCCCGGCGCGACATCCGGTATTTCTGGAACACGCCCCGGCCGGCCTCGCCGCCCTTGCCCGCGCAGACGGGGCACTGGGACAGGGTATACCAACCGCTGCTCCCCTTTTTCAGCCAGACGTCGTCCGGCTGCAGGGCCGTGCTGCAGACCGGGCAGACCATCGTGCCGATGACCGGGTCCAACTTCCATGTGGACTGTTCCAGATAGCCCCGGAACACCTTGAAATCCCGGTAGTCGCCCGGCGTCGGGCAGAGATTCTGGTGCAGCGTCTCGTCCTCAGTGGGGTAAGCAGCCAGCCCGGCCCGCAGGTCCAGCCTGCGGCAGATGTCGGCGGTGTAGAGGGTATCAGACAGGGCATCGTGGAAGGGTCGCTCCATCGGGATACCCATCCGGGTGACGACGCTCTCCAGCTTCATCCCCTCGCCCTCTTTGCGGGGATGCTCCCGCAGGAAGATCTGCTGCAGGTCATACCAGACCGTCGGGCGGCTCTCGTCGAGGTTGCACAGGAAGAGGTTCTGCTTGAGCACCGGCACATCGTCCAGCCCCCACTCGGCAAACTCGGCATCGGGGCCGCACCATTTCATGAAGCGGCGGAGACCCTGAAGGATGGGTTCGCCCTTGTCGAGGTCCTCCTGCGTCAGACCGGTGACTTTGGCGATGTGGTGCTGCAGACTGCGGAAGATGCGGGGACGAAGATGGATGGAGAAGGTATCCAGCACATTGGCGTCCTCGTCGATCTTGACAGCGCCGATCTCGATGATCTCGCCCCGGAGCGTCTGCTGGACGCCATGGTAATTGAAGGTAAAGGGCTTATAGCCGATATTCCACTCCAGATCGAACAAAACTAAGTTGCGCGGCATTTGCGTTTGGTATCCTTTCACAAAATGAACTTCTCGATGGCCTCAGCCACGCCGTCGTGGTTGTTGTCGGCCACCGTCACATAGTCGGCGGCCTCCTTGACGGGCGGCTCGGCGTTCTGCATGGCCACGCCCACACCGGCATAGCGGATCATGGAGCGGTCGTTGAGGCCGTCGCCGCAGGCCATCAGGTTGTCGCGGGTCAGGCCCATCTCTTCCAGCAGGCCCGCAAGGCTCACGTCCTTGGCGACGCCCAGCGGCACGGCCTCGATGAAGAAGGGGCTAGACGGGTAGAGGTCGATCTTGCCTTCGAATACCTTCCGGCCTGCTGCCAGCACCTCGTCGCGGCGGGCGGGGTCGAGGGTGATGAGCATCTTGCAGATGGGGTAGTCCACATAGGCGGCGAGGTCCTCCACCCTTTGCATGGGCAGCCCGCAGGTGAAGCACTCCTTCAGCGCCCACGGGTCCTCAGGGCTTTCGGAGACGACGCCCTGCTCATTGTATGTGACGATGGCCACCTTCTGCTCCTTGGCAAAGGCGCAGAGGGCCGGCACCATCTCAGGATCCAGCCACTGGCTGTAGAGCGTCCTGCCGGTGGCACAGTCGGTGATGGAGCCGCCGTTGTAGGAGAGGATGCAGCCCCCCTTCTTGTCCAGCTCCAGTTCCCGTGCCAGCGGCACCACGCCCGCCGTGGGACGGCCCGAAGCCAGCACGATGGTCACACCCTTGGCGGCGGCAGCGTCCAGCGCCGTCCGGGTGGCGGGGGTAACGACCTTCTGGTCGTTGGTCAGGGTGCCGTCGAGGTCGAGCGCCAGCACACGGATCTCTTTCTTTTCCATTTCCTGCCTCACTTATCTGGAACAGGCCGGAACACGCCGCCCTGTCGCTGTTTTTGGTCATACGATGTTTATTGTACAACGGATGCAGCGTCCTGCGCAAGACTCTGGCCGAGATTTCTCCGAAATTCCCGGTTTGTTTGAAAATACAAACTGTAGTTTGCTGCCGGCACCCTGTTCGGCTCCGCCGGCTTCAAGCTGCTGTCCAGCAGCGACGCTAAGAAGGTCTGCCCCCAGACCACCGCCGCTGTCCTGCGCATGAAGGACTGCACCATGGAGACCGTCAGCAAGGTGCAGGAGCAGGCCGGTGACATCCTCGAGGAACTGGTCATCCTCAAGAGCATGACCAGCCTCATCCCCGAGGAAAGGGCGCAGAAGGCGCTGGCCGAGAAGCATCAACTCCCTCCGGAATCCCAAAAATACCGGCCGTGCAGCTGCACAGCCGGTATTTTTATGTCCAAATATTACACTTTATTCAAGGCCGATCTGCCGGGCATACTCTTCCAGCAGCTCCCGCTCGAGGAAGGGGGTCTTGACGCCCTCGCGGTCGCGGTAGGTCTCGTGGCCCTTGCCGATGACGGCGATGAGGTCGCCCTCCTGTGCGTGGTCCACGGCATAGTGCAGCGCATCGAGGCGGTCGGGGATCTCCACGAACTTGGCGTCGGGGTTGCCCTTATTCATGCCCACGCGGATGTCGGCGAGGATGTCCTCCACCTTCTCAAAGCGGTTGTTGTCCTCGGTGAGGATGGAGAAGTCGGCCATCTTGGCGCAGATCTCGCCCATGCCGTAGCGGCGCAGCTTGGAGCGGTTGCCGCCGCAGCCGAACACCACCACGAGACGGTGGGGCTTGTAGGCCCGCAGGGTGGTCAGCAGGCTCTCGGTGGAGACCTCGTTGTGGGCGTAGTCCAGCAGGATGGTGAACTTCCTGCTGATGGGTACCAGCTCGACGCGGCCCTTGACCACGCAGCGGCCCAGGCCCTCGTGGATGGCCTCATCCGGCAGGCCCAGCACCTTGCCCACGGTGAGGGCAGCCAGCGCGTTGTAGACGCTGAACTCGCCGGGCATATTGACTTTGACGTCCATATCGTCCTTGCCGGAGACATGGAACTGGACGCCGAGGAAGTCGTGGGTGCGCAGCAGCTGGTAAGTACCGGCGCGGTAGTCGGCCTTTTCATCGCAGCCGTAAGTCACCAGCTTGCAGGTGTGGCCATCCAGCAGGGCCTCGGTGTTCTCGTCGTCGATGTTCACGACGCCGGTGGTGCAGCGCCGGAAGAGCTGTCCCTTCCAGCTGCGGTACTCCTCGAAGGTCTTGTGCTCACCGGGGCCGATGTGGTCGGGCGAGAGATTCGTAAAGACGCCGACGTCGTAGTGGATGCCCGCCACGCGGTCCATCATGAGGCCCTGACTGGACACCTCCATCAGAGCCGTGTCGCAGCCCGCGTCCAGAAACTCCCGGAAGGTCTTCTGCAGCTCATAGCTCTCGGGGGTAGTGTTGGCCGTCTCCTGATGGTGGCCGAGGAAGTAGATGCCGTTGGTGCCGATCATGCCCACCTTGCGGCCTGCGGCCTCCAGCACGCTCTTGATCATATGGGTGGTGGTGGTCTTGCCCTTGGTGCCGGTGACGCCGATCATGGTCATCCGGCGGGAGGGGTTGCCGAAGAGATTGCCGCTCATGAGGGCCAGCGCATAGCGGCTGCTCTCCACCTTCAGCACGGTGACGCCGGGGACGGCAGAGAGGTCGATGTCGTGCTGGATGACCAGCGCCGTGACCCCCTCGGCCGCGCACTGGGCGGCATAGTCATGGCTGTCCCGCTGGGTGCCCACGATGCAGACGAAGAGCCGCCCCGGGGCTGCCTTGCGGCTGTCGTAGATGATGTCCTCGATGTCAAGCTCAAGGCTGCCCTGCACCAGCGTATAGGGCACGCCCTCCAACAGTTGTTCCAGTTTCATGGTTCAGATGCTCCTTATTGCTGTTCTGCCGCTGCGGCAGTGGGTTCATCGGCAGGCGCGGCGTCCGCGCCCTCCGTGTCGGGTTCGGGGTCGGAGGCTTCCTCCGGCTGAGGCTCCGGCTGTGCCGGGGCCTCAGCCTGCACCGGGGCGATATAGCCCGAGGGCAGAGTCGGCTCTCCCTGTGCGAAGCGGAATTTGCGGGTGGACGAGGCGCTCAGGTGGCTCAGGTCCAGCATCCCGGTGTCGGTGGGCGAGCAGCCCTTGCCGTCCTCGTCCAGCAGGACGTATTTTGCCAGCCGGAGCTTATAGTCCAGCTCGTTCAGGGTGCCCAGAAGCACGCTGATGCGGCCCTGATACAGGAACGCCATCTGCTCGGGGTCTTTGAACTCGATGCGGGTGACGTCCGCCCCCAGACCGCTGCTGTCCAGCGCGGTCAGCAGGGTATTCAGGGAGTCGAGGCGCTTATCGGCGGGGGCTGCTGCCTCACTGGACGCGGCGCTGTCCGACGCCGCCGGCGTATCTGCTGCAAATTCCAGCTGGACGCCCGGCGTCGCAGACTCTGGCTCGCCGCCGTAGAGGACGGGCAGCTCCGGCTGGGCGGCGGTCTTATCCAGAATTTTCAGTCCGGCGGAGAGGCTCAGCCAGCCTCCGGAGGTCTGCATGGCGTAGGCGGCGGTGGCCGCATCGGCCCGCACCACCACCGTGTTGGGGTAATCCCGCTCCACATGGATGTTCTCCAGCAGAGGGAACTGCCGCTCCAGCGCGGCGGACTTCTCCGCCGGGTCGAAGCTGAAGATGTTCTCCTCGGCGTGGACCCCCAGCGCCTCCAGAATTTCGGTGCTGGAATAGCCGCCCACCTCGCTCACCACTGCTCCGTCGGACACCACCTGCAGGGTATTGATCTTGAAAAGCATGGTCACAGTGAGGTAAACGCCCACTCCGATGACACAGAGCAGCAGCGCCAGCGCAGTCAGGCGGCGGATGGCCCTGCGGCGGCGGATGGCGGCCCGGGTCAGGCGGCGCTTCTTTTTGCCCTCCCGCCGGGCCGGGCTGCGAAGGTTCGCTTCGGTGGGGCGGTAGCGGCCATTGCTCTGTGCACTGCCGGGCCGCTGGCTGCTGCGGGGATATTGCTGTGTGTTCTGGCTGCGGGGCCTCTGGCCCTGCTGCCGGGCCGGACGGCGGGCCTGTCCTGCCCGGCTCTGGCCGTTGGGGCGGCGGGCCGTCTGCTGAGGGAACCGGATGCTGTTGTCCCCGCAGTGCTCGAAGCTCCCATCCCCACCGGAGAAGTCCAGCGTCTGCTCCTGATAACCCTGCGGCCGGGTGCGGCGCTGCGGGGCGGAGGCACGCCGGTCCTGTGTCCAGTCGTAGGCTCTGCGGGAGCCGTTCTGGGCCTGCGGCCTGCGGGGCCGGGCGCTGTGCTGCGGCCCGGCACGGCGGTCATTTCGGTTTTGGGTCATGGTGCGGCGCAGCCTCCTTTCCGTCTGATTTTATCACAAGAGGGCCGTCGAATCAATCACGGGGTCTTGACCAGCTTGAGCAGGGCGTCCACGATCCGGTCAAGGCTGTCGTCCACCGAGAGGCTGCGGGCATTCCGGCCCATCGCCGCCAGCTTGCCCGGCTCAGACAGCAGGCCGGAGACGGTGGAGATGAGCTTCTCACCGGTCAGGTCCTTTTCCTCGATGACCACAGCGGCCCCGGCCTTCTGCAGCTCCATGGCGTTGTAATACTGGTGGTTCTCGGCCACATTAGGGCTGGGGATGAGGACGGCAGCCCGGCCCTCGGCTTCCAGCTCGGCCAGCGTCAGGGCACCGGCACGGCTGATGACGAGGTCGGCAGCGGCCAGCAGCTCGGGCATATTGTTGATGTATTCCTTCACCTCGAGGCTCTCGCCGGGGGCGAAGCCCTTTTCCTTCTCAAGATCTTTGAACAGCTCCACGCCGTACTGTCCGGTGGCGTGGATGTGGAGCACAGGCTTATTTTCCTTCTGCTCCCATGCGCAGAGGTCGGCCACCACCTCGTTGACCCGGCGCGCACCCAGACTGCCGCCGAAGGAGAGGATGACGGTGCGGCTGCCTGCGCCCAGCTGGGCGCGGATGGCGTCCCGCTCCCCGGCCTTCTCGAACACCTCGGGCCGGACCGGGTTGCCCACCACCTGCGTCTTTTCGGGGGCGCCCAGCTTCTCCACAGCGGCAGGCACGGCGGCAAAGACGATGTCCACATCGGGGGCCAGCAGCTTGTTGGTCACGCCGGGGAAGGCGTTCTGCTCGTGGATGGCGGTCTTGATGCCCTTCTTGGCGGCGCAGCGCACCACCGGGCCGGAGACATAGCCGCCGCAGCCGATGACAAGGTCGGGCTGGACCTCCTTCATCATCGCCTTGGCCTTCGGGCCGGAAAGGGCCAGATTCCAGAGGGTGATGAGGTTCCGTCTGATGTTGTTGAGGGAGAGCTTCCGCTGAAAGCCGGTGATCTCGATGTGGTGGAAGGGGTAGCCCGCCTGCGTCACGAGGCGGTATTCCATCCCCTCCTTCCGGCCTGCAAAGTGTATCTCGGCGGACGGGTCGGCCTTTTTGATGGCTCCCGCGATGGCCAGAGCCGGGTTGATGTGTCCGGCCGTACCGCCGGCTGCGATGAGTACACGCATGATGATTTCCTCCTTGAACGGTCAGAGGCCCATATCGGGTCTGAGTACAATGGTGTTATCCGGTCTCTTTTCCTGCTGCTCCCGCAGGGCGCGGCGGTTCTCCCGCTCGAGGCGGGCGCGCTCGCCGCCCCGGCCGATGTTGATCATCACGCCCATCTCGGCCAGCAGCAGGATGAGGCTGGTGCCGCCGGAAGAGAAGAAGGGCAGCGAGATGCCGGTGTTGGGCAGGGTGTTGGTGACGACCGCGATGTTGCAGAACACCTGCCACGCGATCTGGGCCATGATGCCGATGCCCACCAGCGTACAGTAGCGGTTCTCGGCGTGGAACGCCATCCACAGCCCCTGCACGAGGAAGAGGACGAAGAGCAGGATGACCACCACAGCCCCCACGAACCCCAGCTCCTCGCAGACGACGCTGAAGATGAAGTCGTTGGTGCTCTCGGGGAGCCAGAGCTGCTTTTCGATGCTGTTGCCGAGGCCGAGGCCCGTCACGCCGCCGGAGCCGATGGCGTAAAGGCTCTGCAGGGTCTGGTCGGTCATCTTGGTAAGGTCATGCGTCCAGCCGTCGAGGCGGCTCTGCAGGTAGGGGATGGAGTCGATATGCCCCAGCAGCGTCTGCAACAGGCTCGCGCCGAGGCCGGCACACGCCCATGTGATGACGCCGCCGCTGCCGCCCAGCATGAGGATGGTGCCCACGATGGCCGTCGTCAGGACGATGCCCGACATATGCGGCTCCAGCACCAGCAGGCCGACCACCGGGACAAGGGGCAGCAGCGGGATGACCAGCTCCCGCACGATGCGCTGGTAGAGCCATTTCCGTACCGGGATCCGGCGGGGCGAGGAGGGGTCGAGCTTTTCCAGATGGGGCGCTTTCGCGGCCAGATGGGCAGTGAGCAGGATCATCTCGAACTTGGCGATCTCCGACACCTGAACCGTGACACCGGCCACACGCAGCCAGCGGCGGCAGCCGTTCAGGGGTGCACTGAAGAGCACCGCGATGAGCATGAGGATGCAGAGGAGATAGCCCGGCCAGACCAGCCTGCGCAGGAAGCGGTGGTCGATGCGGGAGAAGAGCAGCATCGCCCCCAGACCCAGCCCCAGACAGAACATCTGGGACTCGATGTAGTAGAAGCTGTCTCCCATCCGCAGGTAGCCCGTGGTGTAGCTGGCACTGAACAGCATGATCAGCCCGAACACGATGATGACCGCCAGCGTCGCCAGCCAGTTGATGAGCACATGCGGCCATGGGCCGGGGTCTTTCTGGACGATGGTGATCGGCTCAGACTTTTTTCTTCGGATGGTCGCCATCCGCACTCCCTCCTTATGGGCCGCTCAACTGGCCCGCGCCGCCTGCAAGGTCAGCGCGAGGCCCAGCAGGGCCAGAACTCCAAAGATATAAAAGATATTCACCGGGTCAAAGCCCCGCTTCTCGAGCCAGCGGTGGAGCGGCGCGGTGCCGAACAGCTGCCGCCGCCCGCCGGAGGCCTTCCATACAATGATCTGCAAAGCCACCATGCCGCCCTCCAGCCAGTAGGGCAGAGCCAGCGGAAGAGTCAGCCCGGGCCAGCCGATGCTCAGGGGCACACAGCCCAGCGCACCGGCCAGAAACTGGCATCCCACCGCGCCGGGGCAGAGCTTTGCGGGGTAAAAGTTCCAGAGCAGAAAGGCCATCAAGGCCCCGGCCAGCGCCGCCGGGAGGACGCCCAGCGGGAACCAGCCCAGAAGCGTCATGGCCGTCATGAGGCCCAGCATGGCGATGAAGGCGCAGCCGCAGACCGTGCCGTCCATCCCGTCGGCGGTGCGGACGCTCTCGGCCAGTGCCACGAGGAGCGCCAGCCAGACCGCCGGGGCCAGCGGCCCGAAGGTGCAGTAGCCAAGGCCCGGGACGGCCAGCCCATCGGGCAGGCAGTCGTTCAGCCCCAGCAGGGCCAGCACCAGCGTGCCGGAGGCCGCCTCCAGCCCCAGCCGCACCGGACGGCGCAGCCCCAGCGGCGAGCGGTGCCGCAGCCGGGCCAGATCGTCCGCGAGGCCCACGCCCCCGAAGCAGAGCGCCCCGAAGAGGGCGATGAGCAGCCGGGTGATCAGCAGGTTCTCGCTGCCCAGCAGCTCGGGCTGGGCGACGCAGGCCGCCGTCCAGCCGACACCCACCGCCGCCATCGTGCCCATCATGAGGCACAGCCCGCCCATCGTGGGCGGCTCGGCCTCCTTCTGAGGCTGCTGCCGGCCGTGGAACGCCCGGAGCAGCGGGGTCATTAAATTCCCGAGCGCCGCCGTGAGGAAAAAACCCAGCGTCGAGGCGACGATCAAGGCAAAACGAATCATAATAATACTCCAAGTATTTCTTTACTTCCCGCAGACGGGATAGAACAGGGCCAGCGCCCTTTCCAGCGCCATGCCGCGGCTGGCCTTGACCAGCAAAGCGTCTCCGGCCTCCATCCGGGCCAGCAGGGCGTCGGCCGCCTGCTGGTAGTCCCCGGCGTGGACCACGTCGGCAAGGCCCGCTGCCTTTGCGGCCCGGGCCGTCCGTGCAGCCTCGGGGCCGTAGGTGATGAGGGCGGTCAGCCCGGCCCCGGCTGCCTGACGGCCCAGTTCCTCGTGGGCAGAGGCGCTCATCTCCCCCAGCTCCAGCATATCGCCCAGCAGGGCAAAGCGGCGCTTGCAGGGGTACTCCCTGAACATGGCCAGCGCGGCTTTCATGCTGTCGGGGTTGGCGTTGTAGCAGTCCTCAATGACATCCATGCTGCCCGCGTGGACCACCTTCTGGCGCATACCGGTCTGCTCGAAATCGGCCAGCCCTGCGATAACGCCCTCGGGCGCGAGGCCCAGACGGGTGGCGGCGGCATACGCGGCCAGCGCATTCGCCACGTTGTGACGGCCCATGGCGGGGATGGTCACTTCATAGCGGCCTGCGGCCCTGTCGCAGAGGGTGAAGGCCATGCCGTCCCCCTCCTGCCGGACATTGAGGGCACAGACGTCGGCGCTCTCGTCACCGATGCTGAACCACACCGGACGGACATGGCCGGGCAGAGCAGCTTTGCGGAGGAAGGAGTCGTCGCCGTTCAGCACGAGGGGCGAGCCCTCCGCAAGGCCCGCGCAAATCTCCAGCTTCGCCTTGCAGATGTTCTCCTGACTGCCCAGATTGCCGATGTGGGACACGCCGATGCAGGTGATGATGCCCACATCGGGCCGGGCACAGCGGGCAAGACGCTCGATCTCGCCTGCGTGGCTCATGCCCATCTCCACCACGGCGTATTCGGTCTCCCTCCCGATGCGGAACAGGGTGCGGGGCAGGCCCAGCTCGTTGTTCTGGTTGCCCTCGGTCTTGATGGTATCCCCGAAGCCCGCGATGGCGGCATAGGTCATCTGCTTGGTGGTGGTCTTGCCCACGCTGCCGGTGACGCCCACCACCTTGGGGTGGAACTGGCTGCGGTAGTTCGCCCCCATGACCATCATGGCGTGGTAGCTGTCGGGGCTGATGACCGCCTTTTCTGCCGGGACCCCCTCCACCGGGTGGTTCAGCACGACATAGGCTGCCCCCTCTTCCAGCGCCTTGGCCGCGAAATCGTGGCCGTCGAACCGCTCGCCCGGAAAAGCCACGAAGATGCAGCCGGGGCAGACCTCGCGGCTGTCGGTGGTCACAAGGCCGATGGGCTGGCCGTCGGCGAAGCCCTCGGGGGCAAGGCCCTTCAAAAGCAGATCTGCTGCGATATGTTCCATAGATCATTCTCCCCTTATTAAGATGATGTAACGACTTCCGAAAGCCTCTCCCTTCGGGAGAGCCTCCGTCTGTTACCCGCAGGTGATGGTAACGACGGTGCCCTTCTGGACACTGGCGCCTGCGGCTTCGCTCTGGCTCTGCACCGTTCCGGTGCTGTCCCCTGCCACCTGACAGTTCAGCCCGGCGGCGGTCAGCATCTGGCGGGCAAAGTCGGCGCTCTTGCCGCTGACATCCGGCACCTCGGTGTGACTGCCGGAATAGGTATCGGTATACAGATAGATGGTGGTGCCGCTGGCCACCTCCGCTCCCGCATGGGGGTACTGGTAGGTGACGACAGCAGCGGTCTGGCTGCTCTCGCTCTCCACCAGCTGGTGCTTGAGGCCCTTGTTGTTCAGGGCGACCTGCGCGTTGCTCCACTCCTTGCTCACGAGGTTGGGCACCTTCACGGTGGTCTGGCTGCGGTCGATGCCGTCGGTGGCGATGCCCAGATAGGGGGCGATTTCACTGATGATGTTGCCGACCACAGGCGCAGCCAGAATGGAGGAGTAGTCGGTGCGGGCGTTGTTGGGGTCGTCCAGCATGACGTAGACCAGGATCTCCGGGTCGTTGGCGGGCAGGACCGCTGCGAAGGAGGCGACCTTCTTGTAGTCGCCGTCGGCGCGGCGCTCCATGTTCAGCTGCTCGGAGGTGCCGGATTTGCCGCCGATGCGGTAGCCTGCGACGTAGGCGTTGGAACCGCCGCCGCTGGTGGAGCCGTCGCCCACCTCGTACTCCATGATCTGGCGGATGGTCTCGCTGGCGCTCTTGCTGATGACCTGACGGCGGACGTTCGCGCCGACCTCCTCGACCACATTGCCGTTCTGGTCGGTGATCTTATCCACCACATGGGGGGTGACGAGGTAGCCGCCGTTGACTGCTGCCGAGATGGCAGTACAGACCTGCAGCGGGGTCACGGCCATGGCCTGACCGAAGGCGGAGGATGCAAGCTCTACCTCCCCCAGCTGGTTCTTGGTGTAATACTTCATCATGCCCGTCTCATTGGGCAGATCCACGCCGGTGCGCTCGGTGAAGCCGAAGGCGTCGAAATAGTCATAAAAGACGCTGGAACCGAGCCGCTGCCCCAGCTGGATGAAGTAGATGTTGCAGCTGTTGCGGAGGGCCTCGGCGAGGTTCTGGACCCCGTGGGACTTCTTTCCGGCGCAGTGGTAAGTCTCCTTCGCCACGCCGTAAGCACCGGAGCAGTTGAAGGTGGTGTAATAGGTGGCCTTGCCCGAGTCCACACCCATGGCGGCCGTGATGACCTTGAAGACGCTTCCGGGGTAGTACAGCTCGGTGATGGTCTTGTTCTTCCACTGGATGT
>OGKF01001096.1_pt1 | contig 13100 bp, 13 predicted proteins | sample 1572391 | NCBI WGS metagenome assembly OGKF01 (sample SAMEA2582095, study PRJEB24529) | metagenome | biome: Human gut stool | place: China | collected 2011
CCAGCCTGCTCAATCTGGTCAAGACCAGCGAGACCCGCGCCCGGGAGCTGACCGGCGAGGACCGCACTTAAGTCTCTGTGAAACTAGTGTAAATTATGCTCTGTTTTGCTTGCATCTGCGTGCAAAAAATGTTATAAACAAAACAGAACATTTTCATCGTGCTTTTTATTCATAAAACGATCTCAAGGAGGAACACATCCATGTCCAATAAGATTTCCCGCCGCACCTTCCTCAAGTGCACCGGCGCTTCCGCCGCCGCTCTGGGCGCTGCTGCCATGCTGGGCGGCTGCGGCTCCAGCACCAGCGATGCCATCGAGGTCAAGGTGGGCGATAAGGTCAGCAACTGGAACAATCTGGGCGTCCAGCTCACCAGCGTCTTCATCATGAGCACCACCCCCGACCTGCCCGACCACGAGTACGTCGCCGTCCTCATCACTGCGGTCAACCGCTCCGGCGCGACCACCTTCAACATCGGCGCACAGAACCTCGCCGAGCTGGATGCGGCCTACCCTCTTGACAATGAGGCCACCAAGATCGACGTCGCCCGCCAGTATTTCCACGCTCTGGCTGCCTCCACCACCGACTTCACCGCCACCTGTGACGGTGCCGAGGCCGAGGTGGGCGCTTACATCCAGCTCTACAACGCCGACGCCCAGAGCTTCTCTGAGTCCACCAACCTGCCCCCGCAGGGTTCCGGCTATATCGAGCTGATCTGCTGCGTCCCCACCGGCTGGCAGAAGCTGAACGTCACCTTCGTTCCCACCTTCGTGGCCAACAAGAGCCTGACCTTCGCCCTCAGCTCCTCTGATATTGCGCAGGCCTAAAGGCGTTTTTACCGGACGAAATTCCGTCCCACGGGCAGACTCTTCCCCACAAAAATTTTGTGAAAACCATTGACATCTGCTCATTTTTCGCCTATTGTATAGGCAAGACGCCCTTCGGGGCAGTACAATGATTTCTGTGTTTCTACATAAAGGAGGAACGATTATGTCCTTAGAATTCAATCGCCGCTCTTTCCTGAAGTACAGCGCCGCCGCTGCCGTGGCCGTGGCGGGTTCCAGCCTGCTGACCGGCTGTGGTGAGGATGAGTACCAGAAGACCGGTAAAATCGGCAGCACCCTGAAGCTGATGGGCACCTTCAAGACCTATAAGAGCACGGACGATGCCGCCAAGGCACCTGCTTATGATAGCACTAAGTCCGAATTCACCTGCACCGTCAACATCAAGTGCACCACCGATAAGGTTCCTCTTTGCGTGACTAGGGGTAACTTCGAGCTTACTGTAAACAGCACTGGCAAGAGCAAGGATGACGTAGACTATCTGGATACTGCCATCACTGTCAAGCGTCAGGGTGCAGGCTCTTCTGGCGGAAAGTTCGATTTGACGACTGATGACGGTGCACAGGATTTCGATATTACTGTTACTGGCGTTACTCTTAAGGATGGCGACACCGTCGAGCTGAAGTACTGGCCCCGCATTCAGGCCAGCAGCGGCAATAGCGGCTACACCCGTGCTTTCTGCACTTGGAAGATGACCGCCAAGAAGGATACCTCCGGCAAGATCATCCTCGAGTGATCTCATTTCCGCACTCCACGCCCAAGGCTCACGCCTTGGGCGTTTTTGTTCGCCTCACTTCGTCGATATGCTAAATTCAGGGCAAAGAATTTTAGCAGTTTTATGTCTTGTGCACAGGGGGCTTTTCCTGCTACAATAGGGACATACCAACCGGGGAGCGCAGCGGCCGGGCAAGTGCCGCCGCGCTGTTTCCTTTTGAGGGATGGGCGTCCTGCCTGATTTCACAAGAACAGGAGTGTGCAGTTTATGATCAATATGGTAAAGCTTCCCACCAACAAGAGCAGTCTGTTCCTGCGCGTGGCAAAGGGCCACTTTGCCACCAGCCACAGCCACATCAACTACTACATCGACGTCACCACCCAGAAAGCCCGCCTCTCGGAGGCCAAGGCCGTCGCCAAGGAGCTGGTGGCCGCCTATCAGCACAGCACCATCGTGGACACCGTGCTCTGTCTGGACGGCACGCAGGTCATCGGCACCTGTCTGGCCAACGAGCTGACCAAGGACGGCTTCGCCAATATGAACGCCCACCAGACCATCTACGTCATCACCCCCGAGTATACCAGCGGCAGCCAGATCATCCTCCGCGACAACCTCGCCCCGATGGTCAAGGGCAAGCACGTCCTCATTCTGGCCGCCTCCATCACCACCGGCTACACCGCGCAGGCGGCCATCGAGGCCGTCAACTACTACGGCGGCGCTGTGGCGGGCCTGTCGGCCATCTTTGCCACCACCCACGAGTGTCTGGGCATCCCGGTCACATCCATCTTCGACCCCTCCAGCCTGCCCGACTACGCCAGCTTCGACAGCCGCGACTGCCCCATGTGCAAGGCGGGCCAGCACATCGACGCGCTGGTGAACAGCTTCGGCTACTCGGCCCTCTGAACTCTGCCCCTTCCTCCCTCTTTCTCCCCGCTGTGCAGCGTGCATGGCGGGGAGTTTTTGCATCCGCGCCTTCTTTCTGCGATTTCGCCAAAAATCGCAGTCCATTTCCGTCCGATTGCATAAAATCCAGTCTCCCCTCTGCTCTTTTGGGCCAGAGTATGCTATACTGTTGTCAGGTAATAAACGGCGGTCGACCGCCGCAGAAAAAGGGGTAAATGAATCATGAAGGAATACGCATTCGGCATCGACCTCGGCGGCACGACCGCCAAGGTCGGCCTGTTCACCACCTCGGGCGCACTGCTGGAAAAGTGGGAAGTCCCCACCGACACCTCGAGCGCCGGTGAGCACATCCTCGAGAATCTGGCTGATGCCATCCACGCCAAGATGGCTGAGAAGGAGATCCCCGCCGAGCAGGTGGAGGGCGTCGGCATCGGCGTGCCCGGCCCTGTGCTGGACAGCCGCGTCGTCCCCATCATCTGCGCCAACCTCGGCGGCTGGGGCGAGCGGAACGTCTCGGCCCAGCTGTCCGGCCTGCTGGACGGCATGAAGGTTTTAGTGGGCAACGACGCCAATGTCGCCGCTCTGGGTGAGATCTGGATGGGCACGGCCAAGGGCTGCCGCAGCGCCGTCATGGTCACGCTGGGCACCGGCGTGGGCGGCGGCGTCATCGTCAACGGCAAGGTCATCGACGGCGCACACGGTGCCGGCGGTGAGATCGGCCACATCACCGTCAACCGTCACGAGACGGCCACCTGCGGCTGCGGCAAGCACGGCTGCCTCGAGCAGTATTCCAGCGCCACCGGCGTCGTCCGCTGCATGAAGAAGCTGCTGGACGAGAACCCCGACGCCGACTGCGTCCTGCGCGGCAGGGATTTTGAGGCCAAGGACGTCTTCGACGCCGCCCGCAATGGCGACGCCCTCGCCGCCCGCGAGGTGGATGAGATGACCGATACCCTCGGCATGGCTCTGGCCACCATCGCCGCCACCACCGACCCCGAGATGTTCCTTGTGGGCGGCGGCGTGTCCCGCGCAGGCGACGTCCTCTTCGACCCGCTGGTGGAGCACTTCAAGACCTACGCCTTCAAGTCCTGCCGCGAAACGCCCATCAAGGCCGCAAGCCTCGGCAACGACGCCGGCATCTACGGCGCAGTGCGGCTCATCGTGGGCGAATGATCTTTCTTTTTCAAGCAATAAAAATAAGGGGCTGCTGCAAAGTACAACCTCTCAGTCTCGCTGTCGCTCGACAGCTCCCCTTGTAGGGGAGCCTCTGGCGAAGAGATGAGGCTTTCCGCCTTGCCAAGGCCTCCCCTCGATAGGGGAGGTGGCACGGCGAAGCCGTGACGGAGAGGTTGCTTGCAGCAGCCCCTTATTTTATCGCAGAATTACAGCGTATCTTCCCCCGGCAGCTGGTTCCACAGGCGGTAGTAGACGCCCTTCCTGGCCAGCAGCTCGTCGTGGGTACCGGACTCCTCGATGCCCTCCGCACCCAGCACGAGGATGCGGTCATAGTCCTTGATGGTGGTCAGGCGGTGGGCGATGGTCAGGGTGGTGCGGCCATGGGCCAGCTTCTCAAGGCTCCGGCCCACCAGGATCTCACTTTCGTTGTCGAGGGCGCTGGTGGCCTCGTCGAGGATGAGGATGGGCGGGTTCTTCAGGAAGACCCGGGCGATGGCGATGCGCTGCTTCTGGCCGCCCGAGAGCTTGACGCCGCGCTCGCCGACATAGGTGTCGAAGCCGTCCTTCAGGGCGCGGATAAACCGCTCTGCGCCCGCCAGACGGGCCGCCTCAACGATCTCCTCCCGGGTCGCGCCGGGCTTGCCGTAAGCAATGTTGTCCGCCACAGAGCCGCTGAAGAGGTAGACCTCCTGCTGGACGATGCCGATGTCCTCCCGCAGGCTCTTGAGGGTGACGTGCTGGATGTCCTGCCCGTCGATGAGGATGCGGCCTCCCGTCACCTCGTAGAAGCGGGGGATGAGGTTGCACAGGGTCGTCTTGCCGCCGCCGGAAGGCCCGACCAGCGCCAGACGCTCCCCGGCCCGGATGTCGAGGCTGACATGGTGCAGCACCTTGTTGTGGTCGTCGGGGTACTCGAAGCTGACGTCCTCGAACCGGATGGCGCCCGGGCCGGGCTGCAGGGGCTTGGCATCCTCAGCGTCCTTGATGGTGACGGGGGTGTCCATGATCTCCGCAAAGCGCTCGATGCCGGTCATGCCCCGCTGGAACTGCTCGGCGAACTCCACGATGCGGCGGATGGTGGCGATGAGGGTGGTGACATAGAGCATATAAGCCACGAGGTCGCCGGCGGTGATCTTTCCGTAGACCAGCGACAGGCCGCCCGCAAGGATGACCACCAGATACATCAGGCCGTCGAACAGACGGGTGGAGGTGTTGAAGGCCGCCATCGCGTAGTAGCCCAGCGTCTTGATGTGCTCAAAGTCCTTGTTGCCCTTGGCGAATTTCTCCCGCTCCTCGTCCTCGGCGGCGAAGGCCTTCACGACGCCCTGACCCAGCAGGCTGTCTTCTATGGTGGCGTTCAGCTCACCGATCTGGATGCGCTGCTGGCGGAACCGGGCGCGCAGGCGCTGGTTCAGCTTGACGGACACGATGCCCATCAGCGGCACACAGGCAAACACCGCCAGCGTCAGGGGCACGCTGGCCTGACACAGGATGAGGAAGGAGGCTATGATCTTGATGCCCGCGATGAAAAATTCCTCGGGGCAGTGGTGGGCAAACTCGGTCACATCGAACAGGTCGTTGGTGATGCGGCCCATGATGGTGCCGACCTTGGTGTTGTTGTAGTAGGTATGGTCGAGCTTGAGCAGGTGGTCGAAGGCGTCCCGGCGCATATCCGTCTCGATGTGGACGCCCATGATGTGGCCGATGCCGGACATAAAATACTGCGCTGCACCGTCGATGATGCAGAGCACGAAGTACACCGCTGCCAGCTTGAGCACGATGCCCGCCGTGAGGGTGATGCCCACGCCCATGGCGGAGTTGGTGATGGTGCTCATGATCTTGGGCAGGATGATGTCGCACAGGGTGGTCATCGCCGCGCAGAACAGGTCGATGAACAGGGTCATTTTGTACTTTACCAGATAGGGCAGGAAGCGCCGGATGAGTGCGCCGCTGCTGGTGTGCCGCGCTGCGGGGTCTTTGATGTTTTGCATTGGTTCCTCCATTTTTTATAGCGGACTTGCCCTCTCCGTCACGCCTGACGGCTTGGGGCAGGCTCTCCTTCGTACAACCTCTCAGTCTGCTTCGCAGCCAGCTCCCCTTGTAGGGGAGCCTCTGGCGAAGAGATGAAGTTTTCCGCCATGCCAAGGCCTCCCCTCGATAGGGGAGGTGGCACGCCGTCAGGCGTGACGGAGGGGTTTTCCAAAAAAGAGTATAAAGGAACAAGATTATGGATCTCAACGAATGGAACGCCCGCCTCCACGGGCTGGTCATCTTCCGCGCACTGCTGGACGATGACGTTATTGCAAAGCTTGTAGAACTCACCGACCAAATGGCGGCAGCCCCCCGGAGCACAGGGGCAGTATGCGGCGCTGCGGCCTCCTTTGAAGCCGCCCTCTTCGAGCACACCACCAACTTCGGCGAATATCTCTCCGCTGCCGTCCTCGAGGCCGAGACGGTCTGCGTCCGGCAGGCAGCAGTGAGCGAGGTGCCGCCCGTCCTTCAGAAGGCACTGGACGGTGAGCTGGACTTTTTGCAGCAGCTGTGCGGCCTGACGCTGGACGAGCTGCTGGAAGCTGCCGACCCGCTGCCCTTCCTGCCCCGGTGGGAGACGAAGGACATCGACCTCCACGCCGCCTACGCCCAGCGGATGAGCGAGGTGGGCAAAAAGGGCTATGGGATGTTCGCCAAGCACCACGTCTTTACCGTCGAGAACGGACAGCTGGTGCCGGTGCGCTACCCCGACCCCCAGCGCCTCGACGAGCTGCCGGGCTACGAGCAGGAGCGGGAAAAGGTCATCGCCAACACCCGCGCCCTGCTGGCCGGGATGCCTGCCAACAATGTGCTGCTCTACGGCGACGCCGGTACCGGCAAGTCCAGCACCGTCAAGGCCATCGCCAACGAGTTTGCCGCCGACGGACTGCGGCTGGTGGAGGTCAAGAAGAACCAGCTCTACCAGATCCCCGACCTGATGGACAAGCTGGCCGCGAACCCGCTGAAGTTCGTCCTCTTCATCGACGACCTGAGCTTCACGGCCAACGACGACAACTTCGCGGCCCTGAAAGCCATCCTCGAAGGCAGTGTGGGCGGACGGGCCAAAAATATCGCCGTCTACGCCACCTCCAACCGCCGCCACCTCATCAAGGAGACGCTCTCCGACCGCTCGGGTGACGACATCCACGAGGCCGACACTCGTCAGGAGCTGATGAGCCTTTCGGCCCGCTTCGGCCTCACCGTCACCTTCCAGCGGCCCGAAAAAGCCCGCTTCGAAGTCATCCTCACCGAGCTGGCCAAGCAGCACGGCATCGAGATGCCCCACGACCAGCTGCTGACCAAGGCCGAGGCCTTCGCCATCCGGGCCGGAGGCCGCAGCCCCCGCGTTGCCAAGCAGTTCATCGAACAGTGCGCCGCCGGTGTGCAGAAATAACGCCGCTGTCCTCTCTCAGATTCTGGAGAGTTCATTCATGGAATCCCTCTGGACGCACTCCCTGTACAGCTTCCGGAGCACACCCTCCGCATTTTGAAGGAAATCGGCGGTCTCGTACTGCACGAAGACCCACCCCTTGTCCGAAACAAGGATCTTCCCTTCCTCGAAGCGCACCACAAAATCCCGGAACTCAAAGCTGAGGTCGTTATCGGCCTCGTTGATGGAGGTGTCGGTGAGCGCTTGTCTCAGGTTCAGACAGAGCTGGTATTCCTCTTTCGAGCGAAGCCAGAGTTCCGGCGTTTCTGCACTGTGTTCCAGCTGAAACCGGCTGGTGAGGCCTTTTACGAAGCAGCTCTCCCGTGCTGCAATGGGCCGGTTCAGCTGCTTCCATTCCCGGATCTCGAAGCGGTAATAAAGGGTCTGCTCTGTCCCTTTCCGTGCCCGAAACTCCGTGATGTCGCCCCGGCAGACCGGGCTGCACTTCGTGACCTCGCCGTAGTACCGGACGCCCGCCTGCGGGCCGAATACATATTGGGACTGGTAAAGGGCGACACTGCGGACCGAAAAGGCTTCGTCTCCCAGCTGCTCCGCCGGGATATAATAGAACCGATGCCTCCGGCATATATCCAGCTGCTGCGGGCTGCGCACCGTCCCGACCAGCACATCCCGCACCGCCCAGTCCACCGCGTTCAGCTTTGCTTCCAGTCGCTCCGAATGCAGGTCCATCCACTGCCGCCTCCTCTCGTGAGCGCTCTCACCAAACAGCGTCCACATCCGACATCCCATAGATTTGTTCCATTATAGCATATCCTCCCTCTCCTTTTGGAGGATTCCATTCCCGCAGTTCAATTTTATCACCCTGCACAAAATTCAGCGATAAAATTTTACGTCTTCACTCTTTCGGGGCAGCACCGTCTGACCTCAAACAAGAAAAACGCAGCGGCATTCCATTCCATGCCGCTGCGTTTTCCATTTGAGAAATTCTGACAAATAAAAATCCGCTTTCCGCAGCCCCCAGCATCCAGAAAACTGGGCACATATCACAGTCTGGGACGCTGGTCCTTCTGTTTATTCTCTGGGCTGTCACAGGGGAAGGTCCGGTCCGGAGGCCAGATGGATAAAAGCACGCATCTCCCGGGTACAGCACTTATCGCGGTGGTAGAACATCTGGCGGTACATGGTGAGCCGGAAGTCCGACACCTCCAGAATCCGCAGTCCCCCCCTTGCAGCGGACTCCGTCACCGCAAAACGGGGCAGCAGCGAAATGCCGGAGGAACGTTCCAACATTTTAATAATAAAGGCAGTATCACTGATCTCCAGCGCCGGGGTCAGCTCGATCTGCCGGGAGGCCAGAAAGTTATCAAAGGTGTGGCGGTAGTTGGCATTGCGCTCTGTGAGGAAAAAGGGCTTGTCCAGCAGTTCCTCCACCCGGTAGGGGCCTGGGTGGCCCAGGTCCAAGCCCGGAGAGGCCACGAACACCACCTCCTCCGGCACCTCGTTGCACTTGTGCCAGCTGTTGGAGTAGCGAGGCTCATCCAGAATGCAGATCAGATCCACATCTCCTCGCTCCATTTTTTCGATCAGTTCCTCCGGGGAGCCGGTGGTGACACGCAGGCTCACCCCGGGGTTTTCCCGTCGGAACTGCCGCATCAGCCCGGGCAGACGGAAAAAACAGAGAGACTCCAGAGTGCCGATATGCAGGCATCCGTTCAGGTCCGTATCGTCGCTCATGGCCTGACAGGCATTGTGGATGGTATCCAGAATGGAATGGGCATATTCCAAGAAACGATGTCCCTGTGCAGTCAATATTACCCGCTTGCCCATGCGATCAAACAGCCGCACGCCCAATTCTTCTTCCAGTGTCTTGATCTGCACCGTCACGGCAGACTGAGAATAGCCCAGACTTTCCGCAGCCTTGGAAAAGCTCTGGAACTGGGCCGCACGGATCAAAGTGTTCAGCTGACGCACTTCCATGGCAAAGCTCCTTTACTATTAAGATTTTTAAACTATAAATTTATTTTTATGAATTTGAATCATGTGTATGTATATGTTAAACTAAATGTGTCAACACGTCAAGGTTTATTTTGACGTTTCAGAAAATCGGTCGAATGCTTTGAGGGGAAAGAGAGCACCGCAGGGCACCTGACCGAGTGGAAAAAAGGAGGAAAATTCTCTATGGAAAAGAAAAAAGCGAAGCTCGGATTGCTGCCGAAGCTGGTCATCGCCATTGTGCTGGGCATCATCATCGGCCAGTTCTTCCCGGTGTGGTTCTGCCGCGTGGTCGTTACCGCATCTGGAATCTTCAGCTCGTTCCTGAAGTTCATCATCCCTCTGATGATCGTAGCCTATGTTACCATGGGTATCGCTGATTTGAAGAGCGGCGCAGGTAAGCTGCTCATCATCACTGTGGCACTGGCCTACGGTTCCACCCTGATCGCTGGCTCTGCATCCTATCTGGTGTCTGCCAACCTGTTCCCTAGCTTTATGAGCGAAGGTGCTCTGGAGCAGATCGCTGCAACTGCTGACAACTCTCTGGCCAGCTACCTCTCCATCTCCATCCCCCCGATCCTTGACACTCTCTCTGCTGTTGTTCTGGCCTTTGTGATGGGCCTGTGCCTGTCCACCCTGCGGGGCAAGACCATCGGCGATACCCTTTATAATGGCATGAAGGATTTCTCCGGCATCATCGATCAGGTCCTGCACTCTATCATCATCCCTCTTCTGCCTCTGTACGTCTGCGGCACCTTTATCGACATGACCAAGTCCGGCAAGACCTTTGCCATTCTGGGCATCCTGTGGAAGGTGTTCCTTGTGGTCATCATCATGCATCTGGTCTGCATCTTCCTGCAGTTCTGCGTTGCAGGTGCTGTGAGCCACAAGAGCCCCCTCAAGATGATCCGCAACCAGATCCCCGGCTACACCACCGCTCTGGGCACCCAGTCCTCTGCTGCTACCATCCCTGTCAACCTGCAGTGTGCAGCTGCTGACGGCATCAGCGAGCAGATCCGCAACTTCGTGGTTCCTCTGTGCGCCAACATCCACATGGCAGGCTCCATGATCACCATCACCGCCTGCGCTACCGCTGTCTGCCTGATGAACCAGCTGCCCATCAGCCTGAGCATCGTGGTTCCTTTCATCATGACTCTGGGCGTTGCCATGGTGGCTTCTCCCGGCGCTCCCGGCGGCTCCATCATGACCGCTCTGCCCTTCCTGTACATGGTCTTTGGTGCTGAGGCCGGCGACCCCAATGGCCCCATCTGCGCTATCATGGTGGCACTGTACATCACTCAGGACTCCTTCGGCACTGCCTGCAACGTTTCCGGCGACAACGCCATCGGCGTCATCGTGGAGACCATCTACCAGAAGTTTATCAACAAGAGCGAAGCCAAGGTCTGAAACGGTTTTCCGCCCAGACCTTCTGACTGACAGGAGTGATATCCCATGGCATTTATCAGTGTATTCGATGTTCTTGGTCCCAATATGATCGGGCCCTCCAGCTCTCATACTGCCGGTGCGGAGATCATTGCCTATTTGGCCCAGAAGATGATTGCCCCGCCCTTAAAGCGGGTAGACTTCACCCTCTACGGCTCCTTTGCCAAGACCTATCACGGCCACGGCACCGACCGTGCGCTGCTGGGCGGTATCATGGGCTTCTCTGCCGATGATACCCGCATCCGGGACTCTTTCGCCATTGCCACCGAGCGGGGTCTGGCTTACAGCTTTACCCCCAACGAGACCGAGACCGACATCTACCCCAACACGGTGGATATCCGTATGGAGAACGAGGCCGGGCAGGTCATGACCGTGCGAGGCGAGTCTCTGGGCGGCGGCAAGGTCCGCATCGTGGGCATCAACGGCGTGGCAGTAGACTTCTCCGGTGAGTACAATGCCCTCATCGTGGTGCAGCGTGATAAGCCCGGCGTGGTGGCACATATCACCAAGATCCTCAGTGAGCGGGGCGTGAATATTGCCTTCATGCGTCTGTTCCGTGAAGGAAAGGGACACAAAGCCTATACCATCGTGGAATCGGACCAGCATCTGCCGGAGGGCGTAGCCCAGCTGCTGCTGGAGAACCCCAATATCAACGACGTGATGGTCGTGCAGCCGTAAGGAGGGACAGACTGGATGAACATGGATTTTAACTCCGCAGAAAAGCTGCTGGAGCTGTGTGAGCAAAACCAGCTGCCTATTTCTGAAGTAATGCGTCAGCGTGAGTGCATTCTGGGCGAAATGCCCCGGGATGCCGCCGACCACCGCATGAACAAAGCATGGGAGATCATGCGGACCTCTGCCACTCAGCCCCTGAAAAAGCCCATCAAGTCCATGGGCGGACTCATTGGCGGCGAGGCCAAAAAGCTGGAGGCTCATTACGGTCGCAAAAAGAGCATCTGCGGTGACGTGCTGGGCAAGGCCATGACCTACGCCATGGCAGTGATGGAGGTAAACGCCTCCATGGGGCTGATCGTGGCGGCTCCCACTGCAGGTTCTGCAGGCGTGGTGCCGGGCATGATGCTGGCCCTTCAGGAGTGCTACCGCATCTCCGACCAGCGCATCATAGACGCTCTGTACAACGCCGGTGCTGTGGGCTATCTGGCTATGCGAAATGCCACGGTGGCAGGTGCTGTAGGCGGCTGTCAGGCTGAGATAGGCATTGCGTCTGCCATGGCAGCCTCTGCAGCCGTGGAACTCATGGGGGGTTCCCCCCAGCAGTGTCTAGATGCAGCCTCTACCGTGCTGATGAACATGCTGGGTCTGGTATGTGACCCGGTGGGCGGTCTGGTGGAATACCCCTGCCAGAACCGCAACGCTGCCGGTGTAGCCAACGCCTTGGTGGCAGCAGAGATGGCCCTCAGCGGCATCCACCAGCTGATCCCCTTTGATCAAATGCTGGATACCATGTACACCGTGGGCCGCCATCTGCCTGCCGAACTGCGGGAGACCGCCTTGGGCGGCTGCGCTGCTACCCCTGCCGCCTGTGCCGCTTGCGGCCGCTGCGGCTAAAACAACCCCTAAGCCATGTAAAAGGGGCTGTTGCAAAATAGTCCCAACGAAAAAAATGAGATAGACTTCCCCCAAAGGGGTTGCCTATCTCATTTTTTCGTTGTAAGCTGAAACTGCAATGAACCAACTACAACAAGAACAGTATACAGGAAAGGGCGGCATATATCAACAGCTGACCCTACCAATAAGCGAAAATATTTTAATAGAGGAACATGAACCGGTGTATGTAGCCAACGCCCAGCTTGAGGAACTGGATTACAGGAAACGGTATCAGGCGTATATGGAACCGCTGGAGCATGAGGATGGTTTTCTTTGTGCAGGTGGGAGAAAGCTCCTCTTTACACATTCCAGTTCCAAAAAGGAAAACGGATTTGTTACCACCACGGACTATTACCGCTGCAAAGATTGCTCCGGCTGCGAACTCCGAAGCAAGTGTTTCAAATCCTCCGACGGGGTGAAAAACAAAGAGATCCGAATGTGTACAGAATCTGCCGAACACAGAAAAATCGCTTTTGAAAACCTTCTTTCTGAGCGTGGCGCACTTCTGCGGATAAATCGTTCCATTCAGGTAGAGGGGGCATTCGGCGTACTCAAGAGCAATCGTAAATTCAAGCGCTTCCTGATGCGGGGAAAGACCAACATTTCAACAGAACTCTTTCTTCTCTGTCTCGCCTTTGACCTCCAGAAGTTCTTTTCCAAATTGCAACGCGGAAAGCGAAACTCTCATCTTTTTCCACTCAAAAAAGAGTAGCTTTTTTCGGAACTGAAAATGTAAAAAGCTGAGCACCTGTTTTTTACACGGATGCTCAGCTTTGCTGTACCTGTTTTTGAAATCGGCCTTTGAGTTTTCAACATTCTGCCCTATTTGTACGGTGAATGCGGCGGTTTTCAACATTTTGAAGGGGTGCTATCTTGCAACAGCCCTGTTTTCCATTTGAGAAATTCTGACAAATAAAAATCCGCTGTCGAATGACAGCGGATTTTTGAGTGGAGCATTGTCCACAGCACTCGAACCCAACACTTCCTCACGGGTGACCGTTTT
>OGKF01001103.1_pt1 | contig 13053 bp, 9 predicted proteins | sample 1572391 | NCBI WGS metagenome assembly OGKF01 (sample SAMEA2582095, study PRJEB24529) | metagenome | biome: Human gut stool | place: China | collected 2011
GAAAGTATCCATTGATCAGCAAGTGTATATGGAGCCTGCTTGGCTTCTGCATCATAACCTTCCATATTCATCAAAGCAAAACGTGATGCGTTCCAGATCTTATTAGCAAAATTGCGTGTTGCTTCTACGCGTTCCCAGTAAAAACGCATATCATTACCAGGAGTATTGCCTGTGATCAGCATAAACCTTAAAGTATCAGCGCCGTACTTTTCAATAACTTCCAGCGGATCGATACCATTGCCGAGTGATTTACTCATTTTACGTCCCTGGCTGTCACGCACTAAACCATGAATAAAGACTTTATCAAAAGGAATATCCTTCATAAACTCCATACCCATAATCAGCATTCTCGCAACCCAGAAGAAAATGATATCATAACCTGTCACCAAAACACTGGTTGGATAAAATTGCTTTAACAAATCTGTTTTTTCAGGCCAGCCCATAGTAGAGAACGGCCATAAAGCTGAACTGAACCATGTGTCCAAAGCATCTTCATCCTGATGTACCGCACCACCGCATTTCGGACATTTATCAATATCAACGCGCGATGCAATAACTTCGCCGCAAGCATCACAATACCACACAGGAATCCGGTGCCCCCACCAAATCTGACGGGAAATACACCAATCACGAATGTTTTCCATCCAGCCGGTATAAGTTTTGGTAAACCGTTCTGGAACAAACTGTGTTCTGCCGTCTTCAACACAATCTACAGCCGCCTTTACCAACGGCTCCATTTTTACAAACCACTGTTTGGAAACCAACGGCTCTATTACACTGCGACAGCGCTGACAATGGCCTACAGCATGATTATGCTCTTCTATTTTTACTAAGTAACCTTTTTCCTGCAGTTCGTGTACCAGATTTTTACGACATTCATAACGTTCCTGGCCTGCAAATTTGCCGGCCTCTTCAGTCATATAGCCATCCATACCGATAACTACGATACTCTCTAAATTATGACGCATACCCATTTCAAAATCATTAGGATCATGAGCAGGAGTAATTTTTACAGCACCTGTACCAAATTCTAAATCGACATAACTGTCAGCAATAATGGGGATCTGACGTTCGGTTAAGGGCAGCTGCAGCATTTTACCGACCAGATGACCATAGCGCGGATCTTCAGGATTGACTGCAACAGCAGTATCACCCAGCATCGTTTCAGGCCGTGTAGTGGCTATCGTAAGATAAGTTTCCATCTCACCAACAACAGGATAGCGGACATACCACAAATTTCCGGCATCATCTTCATGTTCAACTTCAATATCACTTAAAGCAGTATTGCAGTTAACACACCAGTTAGTAATACGGCTGCCCTGATAAATAAGCCCTTTTTCGTACAAAGAAACAAAAACCTCACGAACTGCCTGTGAACAGCCCTCATCCATAGTGAAACGTTTGCGTTCCCAGTCGCAGGAAACACCCAGGCTTTTTAACTGCTCTATGATACGGTCACCATATTTATCTTTCCATTCCCAGACACGTTTAATAAATTCTTCACGGCCCAAGTCATACCTGGTCTTTCCTTCTTCTTTTTTTAAAACTTCCTCTACTTTGATCTGAGTAGCCAACCCCGCATGATCATAACCGGGCATCCATAAAGTATTATCGCCCATCATCCTATGCCAGCGAATCAAAATATCCTGTAAAGTATTATCTAACGCATGTCCCATATGCAGCTGACCGGTAATATTCGGTGGGGGGATAACAATACTAAACGGCTTTTTATCTGCTTCTACCTCAGCATGGAAATAACGGTGTTCTTCCCAATATTTATACCATTTTTTCTCGACCGAAGCCGGATCATAAACTTTAGGAATATTGTGTTCTTCTGCCATTTTACTGCCTCCTAAAAATAAATAAAGTCCTGTTCCAAATTAAGAACAGGACGAAAAACTCCGCGGTACCACCTATTTTCCCAGACTTAAATCAAAGTTTAGTCCGGACACTTGAAACGCGTAACGTGCGCTAACGGATAAACCTACTTTGATTTCAGCCTACCGACTCACGGACGACTTCAAAGCCATAAAGCTAGGTACGTTGCAGCCTGGCATACCCTCTCTGTGAGCTCTGTACTTTTACTACTTCCGGTCATCGTCATTTCAAATATAAATTTAGGTAGCTATAATATTATCAATTGCCGCTCACAGTGTCAAGCATTTCTTCTCGAATCAGCTATTTGTAAAAACAAAATTCTATTATTACTCAGAAACGCCAGCCTGAGACAGCTCAGGGTTTTCAATACCTTCGATACCGCCTATGTTGCCACGCAGAACGGCCCCCGGCTCAACAACTAAACTTCCCGCTTTAATATCACCGTTTAAAACTCCAGAGGCTAAAATCTCTAAAGTGCCGCGGGCCACTATATTACCTGTAACATTCCCGGCCACAGTAACATTTTCCCCAAAAATATTCGCTTCTATCACACCGTTGGGCCCGATTAAAACATCGTTCTCCGAAACAATAATGCCTTTAAAGTGGCCATCAATACGCGATGCGCCCTTAGTCTGCAAATTGCCGCACAGGATCGAATTTCTTCCAAGCAAAAACTCAAATTCTTCCAAAGGCAAGGTGCTGACTGCTACTACATCTTTTTTATTTTTCCCAAACATAGTTTTCTCCTTTTATTATCTTACTAATTCCAACGGATCTGTTGTCTGCCCGTTGACCAACACTTCAAAATGCACATGCGGCCCAGTACTATACCCGCTGCTGCCAACATAACCGATGACATCACCTTTACTTACGCTTTGCCCTGCCTGAACTGCCAATTTACTCATATGACCATAAGCTGTTTCGTAACCATATCCATGCTGAATCCTTACATAACGGCCATAACCGGACACCCAGCCAGCCTCTTCAATAGTGCCAGACGCGCTGGCATAAACCGGAGCTCCATAGTCATTGGCAATATCAACTCCCGGATGCCAGTCATAAGAACGATTACCGAAAGGATCGCTGCGTCCGCCAAAATATGAAGTAATAGTCCCTCCATTAGTTGGCCAAAGTGTCGGCAGCGCTGCTTTGCGCTGGTTCAACTCGCGTAATCTGCCAAGTAAATCATTCAACGTAGCTTTTCTATCTTTGACCTTTTCCTGCAGCACCTTGTTCTGCGCAGCATAGATATCAACAGCTTCTACTTTAGCCGCCTGAGGTCCGCCTTGTCCAAGATACTGACTGCGGTCGATCCCGGAACGTGAAGGCTGCACTGCGCCTTCACCAAGCTCTCGCCGAACCGCCTCTTCCAGTTTGGAAAGCTCTGCCATTTCTTTTTCAATAGCTTCATTTTCCTGCAAAAGCTGACCTATTTTCTGTTCCTGAACAGCTTTTTCACTCCTGTAGGTCAACAGTTCCTGTTGATCCTGATGTGCCTTGTACAAAATATGCGAAGACTGAAAAAGAACACCTGCACCAAGTAAACAGAGCAAACCGCAAACAATACCAACCTTTTTCAACAGGCTGAGGCGAAAATGGATGCTCCTGGGTTCGTGCCCTTTATGAGGTATCAACATAATCGTATATACTGAATCAGACTCTTTTCTTTGTCTCTTTATCGGTTCCAATATTCTGCGCTCCTTTGATCCCTGACAACTTCAAACTTTTAAACTCAAACATATATTATTTTCTCACATCAGCCATAAAAATACTATACCTTTAAAAATTTTTTATATAAAAACGCTATAAAAAATTCAGTAAACATGCCATTGCCAACACATCTGCCATATTTGTGAACAATATGAAAAATAAAAACGCAGGCAAAAGCCTGCGTTTTTAAAGTAAACATCAAACTACAGCACAGTCATTACATTCTGCTGCCGATCTGGTATATCAGCAAAGCCATGCAATATGCCAAGCCTGTTTGATATAGGAGGGCAAAGAAAGTCCAATGCCAGCTGCCCATCTCGCGCCTGATCGCGCCAATAGCAGCAAAACACGGAGATGCCAGCAATGTAAAAATCATAAATGCATACGCACTGGCAGGCGTGAACATGCTTTGAATAGTGGTAATCAAAGTCGGATCTTCTTCGGTAGCTTCAGCAACTCCAGCCAAGATACCAAATGTAGAAACAACTACTTCTTTAGCTAAGAAGCCCGTAATTGCTGCGAAAGCAGTCTGCCAGCTGTCAAAGCCAAGTGGAGCAAACACAGGTGCCAGATAATGACCGATAACAGCCATCATACTGTCCTGAGCATCAACCATTTCAAACGAAAAATCAAAGGATTGCAATAACCACACCAATCCAGAGGCCAGGAAAATTATCGTGCCGGCTTTAACAATAAAACCGCGGGCACGTTCCCAAGTATGAATAAGAATATCTTTTGCCCGCGGCCAGTGATATGCAGGCAATTCCATAACAAAGTTCGCCGGTTCACCGGCAAAAGCCTTGGTTTTTTTCAACAGAATACCTGAAACTACAACCATCACTATACCCCAGAGATACATCGAAGGACCGACCCAAGACTGCTCTGGAAAAAAAGCTGCCGCAAACAGAGCAAACACCGGAAGTTTAGCATTACAAGGAATAAACGGCGTCAGCATAATCGTCAGTTTACGATCACGTTCATTTTCAATCGTACGTGCTGCCATGATACCGGGAACACTGCAGCCGGTACCGATCAACATCGGAATAAACGACTTGCCTGAAAGCCCGAATTGCCTGAAAATACGATCCATAATAAAAGCAACACGTGCCATATAGCCACAGTCTTCCAGGAAAGACAAAAATAAGAACAAAAGGCAAATCTGCGGTACAAAGCCAAGTACGGCGCCAACACCGCCAATGATTCCATCAAGTACGAGCCCTGACATAACTTCAGAAGCGCCAGCTGCTTCCAGCAAAGCACCTGCGTATTCACTGATGCCTTCAAATAATTCTTCCATCCAGCCGATAGTTTCATCGCCCAAGGTCTGGATACAAATATAATAAACAGCCCACATGATGCCTAAAAATATAGGTAATCCCAAAACACGGTTAGTTACAATACGATCTATTTTTTCTGAAACAGTATTTGCATAATCAACATTGGCACTTTTATAACAGCTGCGCAGCATTGAGTCTATTTTCTGATAACGTCCGGAAGCGATGATACTTGCCGCATCATCATCAGCCTGCTGTTCAAAACGGGTAATCAAGACCTCTAGTTTGTCAAACACACCTTGAGATAATTTCAGTTTTTCAAGCAGCTGCCCATCACGTTCCAATACCTTGACTAATTGCCAGCGGCGTTCTATATGCGGCATAGGCGCTACCATTTCGCCAATTTCCTGCAATACGCGTTCAACTTCTTCTGAAAAGCTGTTGGGGTCTTTTCTGTCACATTGTGTTTGAGCAATCTGCACCGCCCTTGCCACGAGCTGTTCCACACCTTCACCGCTGGTAGCTGTAATCGGCACAACCGGGCACCCTAACTCTTTAGAGAGCAGCTCCGTGTCCAGTACATCACCGTTAGCTCTGACAAGATCCATCATATTGAGCGCAACTACAACTTTACAGCCCATTTCCAAAAGCTGCATCGTTAAATACAGATTACGTTCCAGGTTCGATCCATCAACTATATTAACTATAACATCAGGATTTTCTTCCAAAAGATAATTACGGGTTATTACTTCCTCCGGAGAATACGGAGATAAAGAATAAATACCCGGCAGATCCATGACCTCAAAGCCATCATGTTTTTTAAGTTTGCCGCCCTTACGTTCAACGGTTACACCAGGCCAGTTTCCAACGTATTGTTTACTGCCTGTAAGATTATTAAATAGTGTGGTTTTACCGCTGTTTGGATTGCCCACTAGTGCTAATGTCTTACTCAAAATAGTCCCTCCTCGAATCAACTTTCACTAACTTTAAATCAAAATTTATTCCACCAGAATGTTCTGCGCATCTGCTTTGCGCAGCGAAAGCTCATAGCTGCGTACAGTTACTTCTAATGGATCTCCCAGTGGCGCGACTCTTCTGACGGTCACCGGTGTCCCCTTTGTCAAACCCATATCAACAATTCTGCGTTTCAAAGGTCCGGTGGCACAAACTTTTTTGATAGTTACGGTAGAACCGATAGGAACTTCTTTTAATGTCATCATACTTTTGCCCTCCTCACATTAGCTTACGCTAACTAGCCCACTTTCAAAAAGTTAGCTTTCGCTAACCTCTTAAAGTTTACTACTGCTAACTTATTTTGTCAACAACAATTTATTGCTTCTGATATTTTCACAATATTTCAACAAAATTATTTACCTGTACAATGATTTTATTATCCCTTTAAACTTTTAAATTTAAAGTTTTTTCAAAAAAACAGGACAGCATGTTTTAATCTGCTGTCCTTATAATGATTGAATAATAATATTTATATTTTTTTATACAAAATACGAATGGAATTCAAAACGCAGAGTATGGAAACACCAGTGTCGGCGAAGACAGCCGCCCACATAGACGCATAGCCTGCCAACCCAGCAGCCATGATAATAATCTTAATTGCCAAAGCAAAAAATACATTCTGCCAGGCAATTCTGGTTGTTTCCTTCGCTAGGGCAATTGCCTGAGGAATAGCCTGCATTTCCGAGTTCATAAATACAACATCTGCTGCCTCAATAGCAGCATCAGCACCACTGCCCATGGCAGCGCCAACATCGGCGCCTGCTAAAACGGGAGCGTCATTTATACCATCACCGACAAACATCACTCCACCATATTGTTTGCGTAAGCGGCCCAACTCATTGAGTTTATCCTGCGGCAGAAGCTTAGCTCTTACTTCGTCAATTCCAGCAGCACGTGCCACTGCCTGTGCGCTTTCTGCCGCATCACCTGTAAGCATGGCTGTAGTTAAATTCATCTTTTTAAGGGAGGTAACAGCAGCTACTGCATCCTCTTTCAATGTATCATCAATAATTATTTGTCCTAAATACTTTCCTTCTCTGGCAACCAGCACTTCCGTACCATAATTATCTTCTTCCCTAACAGAAAAATCAATTTCAAACCGTTCTAACAATTTTTTATTGCCACACAAAATTTTTCCATCTGAAACCTCGACAACTAATCCTTCACCGGCAATTTCTTCAAATGTTTGCGGCCGTTCGAGTTTCAACTCACGTTCTTTGGCCGCATTTACTATACTTGTAGCAATCGGATGACTGGAAACAAGTTCTGCGGAGGCACAAAGCTTCAACAGCTCATCTTCTTCCATGCCACTTACCGGAACCAGCTTTTGAACAACAAAATTCCCTTTGGTCACAGTACCTGTTTTATCCATAACCACTGCTTTAACATTTTTCAGGGCTTCTATTGTAACGCCGCCCTTAAAAAGAATTCCATATTTCGAGCCGGCTCCAATGCCTGAAAAAAACGCCAAAGGCACGCTCAGCACCAGTGCACATGGGCAGCTGATAACCAGAAATGTTAAGGCTGTATAAGTCCAATATTCCCAATTTCCTGTTATAAAGCCGGGTATCACAGCAGTTAAAACAGCTACTGCCACAACAAACGGAGTATAGATACGCGCAAAACGTGTTATAAACCTGTCTAACTGTGGTTTGCTGGCAGCAGCATTTTCTACAGAGTCTAAAATTTTGGTGACCATAGATTCAGCCAGAACTTTTTCTACTCTGATTTTCAGCATCCCTGACGTATTAATACAACCAGAAATAACTTCATCGCCAAAACTGCGTTTTACCGGCACAGGTTCTCCTGTCACCGGAGAAGTATCAAGCAGGCTTTCACCTTCTATAACTACTCCATCCAAAGGAATACGATCACCGGCACGTACCAGTAAAATGTCACCAACATTGGCTTCCTCTGCCGGGATAACACGCACATCTTCCCCAATCAGCAAATTAACTACTTCCGGACGCATATCGACAGCTTCCATAATCTGACCACGACTTTTTTCAACCGCACGATGCTCAAAATATTCTCCGATACGATAAAACAGCATAACTCCAACAGCTTCTTCATATTGATTGATAGCAAAAGCACCTAAAGTAGCTACTGTCATCAGGAAGTTTTCATCAAAAACCTGTCCCTTCGTACTATTTTTTAAAGCGGTTAAAACAATCCTTCCGCCCAAGAGAATATATGCGGCAACAAGACAGTAAATATGATAAGCTTCCGGCACGAGTCCGGCAATTTCGCTGATTATAAACAAAATTCCGCCAAACACTATTTCTGCCAGTGAACGCTGTTCATCCGACATTGAAAGTATTCCACCGCTTTTTTTACGCTGATTAATATTTTCAGCCAATACCGGCTTGCCTATACGTTCAACTACTTTTACACCTGCTTCGATCGTACTGCAAATTGCCTGGACCTGTGGCAGCAATTGTGCGTGATTCTTCGCTGTCAGCCGCAGTTGTTTCGTAGCATAAGTTATCGTTGCAGCAGAAACATCCGGCAAATCATTGATAGCCTTCTCCATTTTTGCGGCACAATTGGCACAGCCCAGGTTCTCTAACAGGTATACCTTGCTTTCAAAGTTGAACGGCATCATCCCACTGCGTGGCACAACTTCTACATCCGATTCTATAGAAGCACAGATTTCACGAATGGCCGGCAGCAATACCTCGTGATTTTTGGCCGATAGACGCAGCTGTTTTGTTACAAAACTTACTGAAGCATATTCTACTCCAGGCAATTCTTTAATCTTATATTCCATTTTGGCGGCACAGTTGGCACAACCCAGATTTTTTAAAGCATAAACTCGTTTTATACAATCAGCATCAGGCATTCTGCAGATACAATTTTCCAAGCTTTCACCACAAACATCGCAATATTCCTCATGTGGATGGCAGAGCTCACATTGACAGTCATCTGCATGCCCGGGCACATGATGATCATGCCCACAGCCACAGGCTGCATCATGGTCATGGCCGCTTTCTCCTTTGTGATAATGTTCGTGTCCGCAGCCACAGGCTGAATTATCGTTATGGCCGCTTTCATCTTCGTGATGATGATCATGTCCGCAGCCCTGACTGTTATGTTCATGTAAATTTTCTAAAGCATGCTGTGTTTTGCTCATTTTCCAGCCTCCTTACTTTTACTGTAATCTTATTATAACACATGAGCAAATATTCATATATAGTTTTTTGAAAAATTTTACAAAACTTTTGAGAAAAATAATACAGGCAGCTTCCATTCATTTAATATGGAAACTGCCTGTTAAAATAGCCTTAATCTTTCTCAAAATACCTGCTTCAGTTACTGCAAATTTAGAAGGTTACCTGTAAACGATTCCAAATAATCTGAGAATCACGTCCGCTTTCTTTACCTTCCAAATCATAGTAATCCAAATTATAAACCATATTCTTGGCCAAAGTATAATTTATACCAACACCATAACCTTTAAAGCCTTCTTTAGTGAAGTATCCCCAGTCACCAGCTTTCATCGTATGAGCAATAAATGTACCTGCCCCCTGATCATAATAATTTCCCCAAAGTCCCCAGGTCCCCTGTTTGGCGGCCTTGGCACCCTTATAAGCAGCACTGATGACAAAGCCGTCCGTATCAGCACCTTTTTCAACAGCTTTATCAGAAATATCAGAATTAAGATACATCGCCCCTAAAATAAAGTCACCAAAATTATAATTTGCCCCTGCATTCCAGACCGCGTTATTAGAAATTTTCGTAAACCCGGCATCTAAATCTTCAAATCTATCATAACCGGCAGCTAAATCCAAGCGGCCGATTTTACCAGATAAACTGGCGCCATAGGCCTTATCTGCCATATAACCGGAATCTTTTTCAGTAATTTGCCCCCAATAGCCGCTAATTTTTACATTTTTACCATATGTTAACTGAATAACTTCTGCAGTATCGTCATAAAGGTTGCCATTAGCTAAAAATACTGGCGCTTTCCCTGCCATAACATTAAATCCACCCAATTTACCTGTAACATAGGCTTGATTGAGTTTGGTATCTTCATCACCGGAATCATTAGCAAGCTTCTGGTCATTTTGAATACGGGCCGTATAAGTCCAGTCTTCATTTACACTGCCATTTACAAATAAACGAGTGCGCAGACGATTTTTTGCAACACTGCCTTTGTCTTTCTTAAAATCTCCGTCACGCCCTGCATATTCATAACGGATTTGTCCTGTAATCTTCACATTATCCGCTTTTTTCTCTAAAGCTGCTACGCGTACTCCCAAGCTGTCCAGTTCATCGGCAAATTCTACAGCCAGGCGGTCAACATTAGCGCCTTTAGCCATAGCTTTTGCTACAATTTGTGCCATTTCATAACGTGTCATCAGACGTTCGCCGCCAAAATTACCATCGCCATAACCATCAATAATTCCGGCTGCCGCCAGTCTGTTAACGGCATCATAATTCTAAAATCCCTTGAACTGTTAAATTCAACATAAGCCCAATGCCCGGCCGGAACATCAGAAAAAGGATTAGCGGCATACACTGAAGCAGTCACTCCCAGTACCATTGCCATAGCAAGCACCAAAGTTTTTTTCATCATAATCAACTCCTAAAAAATATATATGCTAAGCACACTTTGACCGATTTTATATTTTTAAAAGCGTACTTATTTGGCTGTGTTTAAATATGAATAAATAAGTATTTATTCATCAAAAAAATATTTTTATATTGCAGCACCCATTAAGACTGCTGCAATATACTAAAAAATTATTTAACAAAATGACAGGCTGCAAAATGACCTTTCTTAATTTCTTGCAATTGTGGTTTTTCGCTTCTGCAAATTTCCTGGCAATACTCGCAGCGGCTCTGAAATGGGCAACCCAGCGGCAAAGCCAATGGACTCGGAATATCGCCTTCTAACGGCTGAATTTTTTCTCCAGGTTTGAAATCCACTTTAAAGATAGATTTTATCAAAGCTTTAGTATAAGGATGGACACCATTAACAGACAAACGACCTTTTTCCAATAATTCCACTACATTACCAAGATACATGACCGCGACCTGATGGCTCATCAAATCAACCAGACCAATATCATGACAGATAAAAAGATATGTAATATCTTTTTCCCGCTGCAGCCGTACCAGCAATTCACAAATTTTTTCCTGTACAGAAACATCCAGCGCTGAAGTGGCTTCATCGCAGACAATAATCTGCGGTTCCAGAGAAAGTGCCCTGGCTATACCCAAACGCTGACGCTGACCTCCGCTCATACTATGAGGAAAACGGTCTTTGAATTCCACCGGCAGCTCCACCATTTGTAATAACTCTGCAGCTTTTGCGTCAACTTCAGAATTTTTCAGTAACCCAAAATTCAATAAAGGCTCACATAAAATATCTTTTACCCGCATTTTCGGATTAAAAGCCGCTGTAGGATCCTGAAAAACCATTTGTATTTTTCGGCGGTTCTGGCGAAGCGCTTCTCCCTCCAATTTCAAAATGTTCTGTCCTTCAAATATTACTTCGCCCTCTGTCGCCGGATGGATCTGTAAAATAGTTCTGACCAGAGTACTTTTGCCGCAGCCGCTTTCACCAATAATGCCAAGAGTCTGTCCCTTGTAAGCATTTAAATTTACTTTATCACAGGCAGTGAGAACCTTGCCGCCATCTACCTGAAACTTTTTCGTCAGATTTTTTACTTCCAATACTATTTCTGGCGGTAATGCAACTCCATCACGGTCGCAGTTACAGTTCTCATGCGGGTGTAATTTTACGTTCTCAGGCATAATAACGCTTACCTCCCACAACCGGAACAGCCGCCAGCAGTTCCTTAGTATATGCATGCTGTGGATTGCCGATAATCTCTTCCCGCAGTCCGCTCTCCACAACCATACCATTCTGCATCACAACGATTTTATTTGACATATACGAAGCTACACCCAAATTATGAGTAACTATGATCACCGCGGCATTGTATTCGTCACGAACATCAACGATATGCCTCATGATCTGCGCCTGCGTTGTGACATCAAGCCAAAAGCAGTTTCGGGCTGAAGGTCATCGCCAGAGCTATACCTACACGCTGGCGCATCCCCCCTGATAATTCGAACGGATAACTGCGCATTACATTGTCAGGATTGGGCATCCTTACATCATCAAGCATCTTAATAGCCAGATCATAAGCTTCCCGTCTGGAAATCTGCGGCGCATGAGTCAGAATATAATCAATAAACTGTTCGCCGATACGGCGAATAGGGTTGATCATATTACCGCTGTCCTGAAAAATCATAGAAATCTCAGTCCCACACATTTCACGCCATTGCTGCGGCGTATTATCCAGCAGGTTTCTGCCGTCAAAAATGATATTGCCGCCGCTTACATGTCCATTACCCGGCAAACAGCCCATAATAGCACGTATCACCGTTGTTTTACCGCTGCCGCTCTCGCCAACGATAGATAAAATCTCACCCTTTTTCAATTCTATATTGGCACCAGTTACGGTAGCCTTGCTGCCGTAACTGATATCCAAATCTGTAACTTTTAAAAGCATTACAGTGTCCCTTCTTCCCACAGATTATTTCTGGGCAGGCTTGATCTCCTTCGTCAGCCAGTAATAATCACACGGTAAAATTTCTGCATTGGCAATAGAATTATTACTGATCATGTTTGTCTGCGGATAACCAAAAATAATCGTTGCCGCATCATCAAGAATAATTTTCTGCATATCGATTACTAATTGACGACGTTTCGCCGGGTCAAATTCTACTGCCAGCTTATCGCTCAGAGCATCATAGGCAGGATTGCTGTAACCGCTGCCGTTCTGCGGATTATTACCGTTAACATTTGTTTTCCAGTACTGATTGATAAAGACCTCGGGGTCGCCTGCCTGCAGCGTAAGAATATTGGAAATCAGCAAGTCATATTCACCTCGCACACCAATCCCGTCCAAAACATTGTAATCAACATTTTTCAGGTTAACCTTGATACCAACCTTTTTAGCATCGGACTGGGTAGCTTCAGCAAACAAAGGCAATTCTGCGCGACCGCTGTAGAAAATAAAGTCCATCTCCAGATTTTTACCTTCTTTATCAACATAGCCATCGCCATTGGTATCTTTCCAGCCAGCCTCTTCCAACAGTTTCTTAGCACGTTCTACATTATAGGTATTAGGATCTTTTAACTGATCAAATCCATAATCGA
>OGKF01001113.1_pt1 | contig 12919 bp, 10 predicted proteins | sample 1572391 | NCBI WGS metagenome assembly OGKF01 (sample SAMEA2582095, study PRJEB24529) | metagenome | biome: Human gut stool | place: China | collected 2011
CCAGCATCTTGGGGCTGGTCAGGTCGTTGATTGCGACGACCTCGTAACCCTCAGCGTCAAACATCTGACGGAAAGCCAGACGGCCAATGCGGCCGAAACCATTGATAGCAACTCTAACAGCCATGTTAATAGTACCTCCTAATTGTTTTTACCCTAAAATGGATAAATCACGGTATCTTTATTTTAGACCAAAATGCAGAAACTTTCAAGTCTCTGCCAAAAAATTAACAAGGTAAATCCATCATTTTTTGCTTTTGTACGATTTTATCGAATTTCCCTCTCCCGTTTTGGGCAATTACACCAAGAGAACGGGCGGTGTTTTCGTCACTCCGGACGCCGTGCGCAGGCTGCGGCGCACACGCCGCCCAGCGCTCCCACGCAGCACAGTGCCAGCGCGGCAAACAGCTCCGGCAGCAGGGCCGGGTCTGCCGCTGCACCAACCGCCAGGACCGCTGCATGGGGCAGCTCCCAGCACAGGCACAGGCAGAGTGCTGCCAGACCGGCGGCGCACAGGGTGCGGCCGTTTTCCGGCTTTGGCAGGTACAGCGCCCGGGCAAGGCTGCTCAGCAGCAACAGTGCTGCCAGCGCCTGCCACACCGCTGCGGTGGGGGCCACCCGGTGCCAGCTGGAGCTGTTCTCCATAAAGCGCATCAGCACGTTCCAGTAGAACAGCACACTGCCCGCCACCGCCAGATACAGCCCGCCCGTAGGCTTTTTCCAGCCGGAAGGGGTAAGCCAGCAGCGGCCCAGCGTGCTGAGCCACACCGCGCAGATGCACTCCAGAATGGACCGCACGAAGCTGCTCGTTGCCGACAGGCCCACTGCCAGCTGCGCACCGGCAGCCGCCAGAAAGCACACCGCTCCGGCAAAGGCCAGCACTCCGGCCAGAGGCTGACGGCTGCGGACCGTCTCGGCTTTTCCGGCGCAGTGCCGACCGATGAGCACTGCGGCCAGCACCACCGCGCCCAATGCCGCATAGCGCCACCACACCGAGCCGACCGTACACAGCCCGGTCACGGCATCGGTGCCAAAGGCCAGGTCCAGGCCCCGGGCCAGGCCCAGGGCCACAGACAGGAGAATTGAAAGCAAAATCAATGAGTTCATCAGCGTTCCTCGATCGGCTTGTATTTCTGGCGCACGCCCAGATACTTGTAGGCCGGGCGGATGATGCGGTTGGCGAACACGACCTCTTCCACCCGGTGAGCGCACCAGCCCGGCACACGGGCAATGGCAAACAGGGGGGTGTACAGGTCCTCGGAGATGCCCAGCATATTGTAGATCAGGCCGCTGAACAGGTCCACATTGGCGCAAACAGGCTTGGTGCTGCCCTTTTCCTCGGCAAAGATGCCGGGGGCCAGCCGCTCGATGCTGCACAGCATGTTGTACTCTTCCTCAAAGCCCTTTTCGTAGGCCAGGTGGCGGGCACGCTGCTTCAGGATCACCTCACGGGGGTCGCTGATGGTGTACACTGCGTGGCCCATGCCGTAGATCAAGCCGGAGCCGTCACCGGCCTGCTTGCGCAGGATGCGGCGCAGATACTCGCGCACCTCATCGTCATCCTCCGGGTTTTCCACATGCTTCAGGATGTCCTGGAGCTGGCGGTTCACCATCAGGTTGGCACCGCCGTGCTTGGGGCCCTTCAAGGCACCAATGCCTGCCGCAATGGCCGAGTAGGTATCGGTACCCGAGGAGGACAGCACGCGGGTGGTGAAGGTGGAACAGTTGCCGCCGCCGTGGTCCGCATGCACCAGCAGACACATATCCAGCAGCTTTGCTTCCTCGTGGGTGAACTTCTGGTCCGGGCGATAGGTGCTCAGGATGTGCTCGGCCGTGCTCTGGCCCGGCTTGGGCAGATGGAAGAACATACTCTGCTTGTCGTAGTAGCGGCGTTTCATCTGATAAGCGTTCACCATCATGGTGGGCATGCTGGCGATCAGGTTGATGCTCTGGTTCAGGATATTTTCCAGGGTCAGGTCCTCGGCGTGCTCATCGTAGGAGTACAGGCCCAGCACACAACGCTGCAGCTTATTCATAATGTTGGGGGAAGGGGCATTCATGGTATCCATAAAGCCCTCCGGCAGAGCGCGATGCTCGGCCAGGATCTCGCAGAAATCGTCCAGCTGTTCCTGGGTGGGCAGACTGCCGAACAGCAGCAGCCAGATCACTTCCTCAAACACGAAGCGGTCGTTGCGATAAGCTTCCTCCACGATCTCGTTGATGTTGACGCCGCGGTAGATCAGCTTGCCGGGGGTGGGGATCACATGTCCTTCCTGATCCTTTTTGTAGCCCACAACGTCACACACGTTGGTCAGGCCGGCCAGCACGCCAGTGCCGTCCGGGTTGCGCAGACCGCGCTTGACGCCCAGACGTTCACTGGTCTCGGGGTCGATGTAGTTGTTGGCAATGTACTCCTCGCACAGGGTCCGCATCGTGGTGGGGTCCAGGGTCGCCACTTCTGCATGTGCAAAATTCACGGGGGATCTCTCCTTTCTTCCGGTTCCTATTTTTTACTTTCCCATACTTTCCTGCCATCCTCACTGATGGACATAATCTTATATTATCGCTTTTGTGCAGTAAATTCAAGCGCAATATGTTCACTTCTCACCGGCCCGTGCCAAACGACTTTCATTTTTGCGGGCAACGTTTTTTCGCAGGGTTTTGCAGGCAGGTCTTTTTATACTGGAGACAGAATCTTTTTCACGCTGCAAGGGAGATCCCGTTATGAAAAAAGCTTTTCTGCTGCTGTGCACCCTGCTCCTGGTGCTTGGATGCGCCCTGCCTCTGGCCGCCTACCACCTCACCCACGCGGTGCTGGGGCCTGCCGTTTCCACGGTCCGCCTTCCGCTTTCGTCACCGGAGAGCACTGCTTCCGCCCCGGAAATCTCCGCTGCCTACGCCGGTGAAGCGGACCGGTTCCTGATTCAGGATACCTCCACCGGGCAGGTACTGGAGTTGTCCCGCCGGGAATATCTCATCGGCGCGGTAGCGGCCGAAATGCCGGTGAGCTGGCCGGACGAGGCCCTCAAGGCACAGGCCGTTGCCGCCCACAGCTACGCGCTGTACTGCCGCGACCATGCCGCACCGGACAGTATCGGCTGGCTGACGGCCGACCCGGCACGACGGCAGGGCTGCCTGACTGACCCGGTGCTGCGCAGCTACTGGGGCACTGCCTATGAGACCAACTATGCCCGTCTGGCCGCGCTGGTGGACGAGGTGGAACATACCGTACTGCTCTGCGACGGTGCCCCTGCCTGTGCCAGCTATTTTGCCATCTCCAACGGCCGCACCGAGGCCAGCGAAAATGTCTGGGGCACCGCCCTGCCCTACCTTGTTTCGGTGGACAGCAGCACCGACCTTGCCGCCGACCATTACGAGTACGCCCTGACCCTTTCGGCACAGCAGACGGCACAGCAACTGGCTGCCCTGGGCCTCACCGCTGACCTTGCCGCCCCGGAGCAGTGGTTTGGCACCCCGGAGTACACCGCCGCCGGTTATGTTGCTGCCCTGCCGGTCTGCGGGCAGCGCATCACCGGTACGGCCCTGCGGCAGGCGCTGGGCCTGCGCAGCACCTGCTTCACGGTCCGGTATGAGAGCGGTGCGTTCTGTTTTACCACAAAAGGCTACGGCCATGGCGTGGGGCTCAGCCAGTGGGGTGCCAAGGCACTGGCCGAGCAGGGGCAGAACTTTGCCGACATCCTGGCCCATTACTACCCCGGAACTTCCCTGTCCGGATAAAAAAAGAGCCCATCTCCCGAAGGAGACAGGCTCTGTGAAATGCATGCAGAAGGGATCAGCCAAACAGGCCGGACAGCCAGCCGAGGGTGCTCTGGATTGTTTCTTCCGCCGTGGCCGTAATGGTCTGGTCGGTAAGTTTGGTACCGTCGGGGTCCTGCACCGACCAATAGATAGCGGTGCTGGTGGCGGCATCCGAAACGGTGAAGTCGCTGGCGAAGCAAAGGGTCTCGCCGCTGGTCTCGGTCACGATGACCATGTAGGTGTAGCAGCCCGTGGGCAGCTCACCGAAGTGAATCTGGTCGTCCAGTGTCTTGAGGGAGAAGCTGGTTCCACCCACCTGATCCTGTGCGGACTGCACGATCTTGTCGTTCTCGTCCAGGATGGCCACCTGCACACCTTCCAGCGTGCTGCCGGAGGTGCTGTTGGCGGTGCCGGTAAGGGCCATGCCGCTGCCGGTGTGCACATTGACCGGATAGCGCATGCCTTCCAGCCGCAGGTCATCTGCCTGCAGGGCTGCGCCGTTGTGGTCGGCGCTCACATACCAGTAGCAGGACGCCTGTGCAATGGACACGCTGGAGCTGGTAAGCGGGATGCGGCCGGAGGAGATGTTCCCGGCCGGGTCGGAACAGTAGAACACGCCGTTCGTATAATCGGTCAGCAGAACGGCATGGGGCTGCCTGCGGTCGTACAGGACGATGCCTTCCGGGTGCTGAGCCAGCAGCTGGATGAGCAGCTGGGTCTTTTCCTGATGATTGGAGGGCAGGGTCGCATAGGCCACCTGCATCTCCCGGTATGTAAAGCTGTGGGCCAGACCATTGGACCAGGCCGTGGAGCGCACACTGTTTTCAGTCACATCCACCCAGTCAGTCCGTCCGTCAAAGTAAGCGCGGCGGCGCAGCATCATGGCAGCCGAAGCCAGCGTGCAGGTGCCGCCCCGGCTCTGCTTGAAGTAGAACCCGGCATCCACATTCAGGTCCACAGCCAGTGCTGCGGGCAGACAGGTGAGTGCAAACACGATGGTGAGCAGAATGCCCACCAGTTTTTTATGTGCGGTCGTTGGCGCTGCGGTATTCACGGTCTGGTCGCTCCTCCCTTTTCTGGCATCATTTTTCACGTTTCACTGCCATAAAGTATACCAGCCTGTAACCATTTTGTAAACAAAGGCGGTTATTTTTTCTCAAGATTGACACGTTTTCAAGGTTTTTGTTGGCAGAAATGCACAATTTCAAGCGCGATATTCTACATATCCTACAAATTTTTTGTGTTTTATTTCTGCCGTCGTTTCTCCTGTCGCACGCAAAAAAGCCGTCTGCCGCAGGCACAAAAAAAGAAAAGGTCCAACGACTTCTGTTGCGAAATCGTTGGACCTTTTGGTCCGAGTGGCGAGAATCGAACTCACGGCCTCTTGAACCCCATTCAAGCGCGCTACCAAAACTGCGCTACACCCGGATATCTGTAAGCGTTTGTCGCTCACAGCTTGATTAGTATACCCGACTTCTCGCATTTTGTCAAGCGCTTTTCGGCAACTTTTTTAAATTTCTTCGTCCGCATCCTCCTGCAAGGGCAGGGTCGGCTGGGCAATGGGCGGAAATTCCACCGTAGCCACAGCCACCGCAAACACGCTCTCCGCACCCGCCGAAAGCAGAGCCTGTGCACAGGCGGCAGCCGTAGCACCGGTGGTGATCACATCGTCCACCAGCAGCACGCGGCGGCCCTCTATGAGGTCCGGGTCCTGCACGCGGAACGCACCGGCCACATTGGCCAGGCGCTGTTCAAAGGGCAGTCCTGCCTGCCGGTCCTTCCGGCGGGCAGGACCAAGCGCCTTTGTTTCCAGCGGAAGGTCCAGTGCCTCTGCCAGCGGCTGCGCCATGCGTTCCGGTACATTGTACCCGCGTCTGCGGCTGGACGCCGGTACCGGCACGATGCAGTCATAGCCGAGCCGGGCACCTTCCACCCGCTGAGGCACCGGTTCCGCGCCCCTCATCCGGACCTCGCTGCCAAAGGCAAGCTCTGCCAGCACCACGCCCAGCTCCACCGCCGTCCATGGTGCAGCCTGATCCTTTGCCCGCAGGATGGCCCGCCGCACGCAGCCCTCATACCGGAACGGTGCCGCTGCGCCGCTCAGGCCGCCCAGATAATGCTGCGATGCGTCCAGCCGGATGCCGGGCTTCCGGCGCAGCCGGTCCACTTCTTCCGCACAGTCCGGGCAGGTCCTTATGCTGCCCAGCACCGCATTGCAGAAGGGGCACCGACGCGGATAAAGCAGCTGCCGTACCCCGCGCAGTGCCCGGCGCGGGGCGCTGTAATAGCGCATCAGTCCTTCTTCACGGCCACGATCACGCGGACGCGCTTGCCCGCGGCGCAGCCAAAGTTGTCGTACCAGCCGGTGAGGTAGTAAGCGTCCGAGTTCACCTCGGCCAGCTTCGTGGCGTAATACTGGCCCTTGTACCACAGGTACACCTGGGCATTGTCCGCTACCTCATAGCGGGTGGAACCGGACAGCACCGACGCGGCACCCACCTTGTCGATCTTCATGGGCATCAGCTGCACCATGGCCTTCACCGAACCGTTCACTTCCTGCCGCACGGCCAGGCCGCCGGCCAGCACCGGGTATTTGATGGAGGTGGTGTAGCTGGTAAGCTGTCCATTGACATAGCACACATAGGTGGCACCGCCGCCCACATAGTTCAGGATGGTACCATAAGGCTCCCCTACCACCTTAGCCAGCTGTTTGACGCCGATGCTCACCAGGGAGCCGGTGCTGCTGGTGACCTTATTCCACACAGTCTGGAGGATATCGCCGTTGATGACGCCCCACAGGATCTCGCTGGTGGTAGGCACCAGCACGCTCCGCAGGTCCTTCAGCACCTGAGTGGTCCCATCAGAGCCTTCGCCCTCAGAATCCCCTGCAGTGGCAGGGGTCTTGGTGGAGGGCAGGTTGGCCGCAATGTTGCGGATATCATCCAGCACGCCGTACTTCCACAGGTCGCCGGTGACATCGTTGAGGATCAGCCGGTCGATCTCGCCGTTGTCGTTAAGCGTATAGTAGCGGACATTCAGCATGTTCAGTTTCGTCCCGGATAGGCGGCTGGGACGAACCGTCCCAGCCACACCCTCCGTAGTCGTATCCAAGATCTGCACGTCGTCTGCCAGCTTACGGTCGCCCAGCATGGTGGCGTCTGCGCTCACCGTGCCGCTGATGGTCCGGTTTTCAATAGCGGTCACGTTCTCGCCTTCCGGCGTCACGTCGATGCGCACCATCCAGCCGGCGGGGTAGTTCAGGCTTTTGTCCACATTCACGGTGCGGGTGATGCCGTCGGTGCACATCACTGCTACGCGCTGCAGCACGTCGGCACCGTTGTCCTCCACAAGGGAGCGGGTGGCCGTCTGCACCACGCCGTAGAACACGCTGTCGGCCTCTTCGCCGGTGACCACATCCGCCACCTCATTGTCCATGCCCAGCAGCAGGGTGACCACTTCGCCCACGCCGCCGCCGTTCAGGGACGAGATCTTGGACGCCACCGCCGAGCTGCCCAGCTGGTAGCTGGTACCGGCCACGGTCACCGCCGTGGGAGCGCTGGCGCTGGGCGAAACTGCTGTGATGCGGCCTGCGGCGCGGCGGGTATAGATCCACACCGTCTGTAGACTCTCGCTGTAATAATACACATCGTATTTGTTCAGTTCGCCGGACTCCGACACCTTGTCGTTGCGGTACACGCTCACCGGTGCAAAGGGCAGCTGGGTGCCCTCCGACGCCACAAAGGGTCCCTTCAGGCTGCTGAGCAGCACCGTGGAGGTATCCACCTGACCATTTGCCACGGTAAAGCCCAGGGTGCTGCCATAGGCTCCGCCGGAGGCCGTGTTGGCCGTGAGGGCGTTGTACAGCAGCACAGCGCAGTCCTCGTAGGTCATGGTCTGGCCCTGGCTGCGAGCCAGCTGGTTCCGCAGGCCCAGCTCCTGGGCCTTGTTCAGCTGCGCCGCCGGGAAGGCACCGTTCAGATCCGTCATCTTGTAGCCCAGCAGCTTGAGCACGGCCGTGCAGGCTTCTTCCAGCGTGACGGCGTTGTCCGGGCGGAAGGTGCCGTCCGTGTAGCCGTTCATCCAGCCCTGCTGCACCGCAATGCGGATGTAGGGTGCCCACTGCGAAGAGCCGGGCACATCCTTATACAGGGTGCCCACAGCCCCCTGGGAGGCTGCGCTCTCCCGGTACGCCGAGAACGCCACCAGCATGCGGGCAAAAGCCCCGCGGGTGACGGCGGCGTCCAGGCTGCCGGTCTGCCCGGCGTCCATACCGCCCAGCGTGATGGCCGTCTGCACGGCCGTGTTGCTGGCACTGCCCAGCGCAGCCGCCGGCATGGTCAGCATGGACACCGCCATGCTCACCGCCAGCAAAAGTGCGAGAAAACGTTTTTTCATAGGTATTCCCCTTTCTTCGGGCTCAGTCGTAACGCAGCGCCTCGATGGGATTGAGACGTGCCGCGCGCCGGGCCGGCAGATAGCCGAACAGCACGCCGATGCCCACCGAGATGCCAAAGGCCACCACGATGGAGTTGAACGACGGACTCACCGTGATGGTGGTATCGCTCATGAACATGGGCAGCACCTTGTTGGCCGCCATGCTCACCGCATAGCCCAGTGCGATGCCCAGCACACCGCCCAGCGCCGAGGTGGTAGCTGCTTCCACCACGAACTGCGCCAAAATGGTGCGCTCCTTGGCCCCCAGTGCCTTGCGGATGCCGATCTCACGGGTGCGCTCGGTCACCGACACCAGCATGATGTTCATGATGCCGATGCCGCCCACCAGCAGCGAGATGCTGGCGATGCCGGTGAGGATGACGATGACCATATTGATCATCTTGTTCATCTCTTCCAGCCACTCGCTGGCGCTGTAGACATAGTAGGCACTGTCGCTCTTGAAGATGTCATACAGCCCCTGCTCCACCGCAGCCTTGGCCTCGTTGGCCTGACTCTCGTCCACCATGATGGCGGAGTAGGAGTCCGGCGAGCTTTCGTTGGAAAGGCGCATGGCCGTGGTGTAGGGCAGGTAGACGGCATCGTCGTCGCTGCCCTCCTGCTGGTCGGGATTGGAGATCTTGGCCTTCAGCACGCCCACGATGCGGAACTTGTACGCGCCGAGCTTGATGGTCTGGCCCACCGCATTGCCGCCGTAGGCCGTACGGTTGATGTAATCGCCGATGACGCAGATCTGCTTATTGTCTGTGATGTCCATATACTGGATGTTCCGGCCCTTGGCGAGGGTGTAGCCCTTCGACTCGATGTAGTTCTCATCCACGCCGTACACCGTACCGTAACGGTAGCGCGTCGTGCCCACCTTGGGGGTGTTGTCGCTGAAATCCAGCTCCGGCGAGATGGAGGAAAGCAGTTCGGGGTTCTTTTTGACGATGTTGTACAGATCATCCACCGTCGCAGTGCGAGAACCATAGCCCCATATCTGGATAGAGAGGGTGCTGGTGCCCATTGCGGAAAAGCTGTCCCGCATACTTCTGGTCATGCCGTTGCCCAGACCGACGATGACGATGACCGCCATAACGCCGATGATGATGCCTAGCATGGTCAGGAAGGTGCGCAGCTTGTTGCTCCAGACGTTTTGCAGCGCCTGGCGGAAAGTCTCAAGGATCATTTGGCTGCCTCCTGTGCCGGTTCGGCGGACATGGTGGGCTGCACGACGGCCTCGGGCGCGTGGGCGTCGCCGTCATACACCACCTGCCCGTCCTCCAGACGGATGATTCGCTCCGCCTGCACGGCGATGGAATTGTCGTGGGTGATGAGCACCACGGTATGGCCTTCTTTATGGAGCTGCTGAAGCATCCCGATGACCTCGCGGCCGGTGTGGGAGTCCAGAGCACCGGTCGGCTCGTCGGCAAGGATGACCGCCGGGTTGCGCACCAGAGCACGGGCGATGGAAACGCGCTGCTGCTGGCCGCCGGAGAGCTGGTTGGGCAGGTTTTTGAGCTTGTCGCCCAGTCCCACCTTTTCCAGCACTTCCTTGGCCAGCTTGTGGCGCTCGGCGCGGGAGATGTTGGCGTAGACCAGCGGCACCTCCACGTTTTCCAGAAGGTTCAGCCGGGGCAGAAGATTGTATTGCTGGAAGATGAAGCCCAGCATCTCGTTGCGGACATCCGCCAGCTCGTCCCGGTTCATCTTGCCCACGTCCCGGCCATTGAGCCGGTAGACGCCGTAGGTGGGCACATCCAGACAGCCGATGATGTTCATGCAGGTGGACTTGCCCGAGCCGGACTGGCCCACGATGGCCACGAACTCCCCCTTCTCGATCTTCATCGTGATGTGGTCGGCGGCCTTTACCAGCGTATCGCCCATCTGATAATACTTGCACACCTGCTCAAATTCGATCAGAGCGCTCATGGGGCACCTCCTTACCAGATACTGTCGCTGTAATAGTCATCCGACACAGAGCTGGTATCGTAGGCCACCGTGTCGTCCTCCTGCAGACCACTCTTGATCTGGGTGTAGCTGTCATCGCTGACGCCGGTCTCGACCTTGACGTAGACATAGCCCTCCGGAGCGTCCATGTCCGCCACCGCATTGGCGGCGCTGGGCGATTTTTTTGTCACCAGCACATAGCCGCCGCGGATGACAGCAGCGTTGGGCACAACGAGGGCGTTGCTGGCCTCTGCCACGACGATCTCTGCGTTGGCGTTCATGCCGGGGCGCAGGCCGTCGGTCTCATCGATGCGGATGGTGATGGGATAGGTAGTGGTGCCGCCGCTGGAGCTGCCCTTCATGGACACGCGGGTCACGGTACCCACATAGGTCTTGTCGGTGACAGCGTCGGCGGTCAGCTGGACCTTCTGGCCCACAGAGAGGGAGCTGATCTGCAGCTCGTCCACATTGATGACCATTTCCAGATAGTTCAGGTCATAGATGACGCAGAGGGTGCTGCCAGAGGTGAGGGCCTCGCCCTGCTGTGCGTTCTTCTCGATGATGGTACCGCTGATGGGCGAGGTGATGGTGTAGTTGGACATGGTATCCTGCTGGTTCTGCATCGAGATCTCGGCGCTGCGCAGGGCCTCAGAAGCAGACTGGATGGATTCGGTCAGGTCGTCGCCCGACAGCTCGATGAGGATGTCGCCCTTGGTGACGTCGTCGCCCTCCTGCACATTGATGGAGGAGACCGTACCGGCAGCGGGAGCGGTCAGGGTGCGCTCTGCCTGATAAGCAAAGGTCGCGGAGGCGATGGAGCTGACGCCGTTGACGTTGGCGGTCGCTGCCTGTGCGGTGGTCAGGCCGCCTGCATTGTTGACGCGGATGGTGACGGTGCGCACCAGCAGGTTTCCGGTGCTCAGCTCATCGGTGCCGGTGACGGCGGTGATGGTGCCCTTCAGGCTCTCGAAGGTGCCGTCCAGCACCACGTCGGCGCTCTGGCCCACCGAGAAGTTGGCGGCGTCGGCTGCGGGGAACTGCAGGCTCAGCATCATCTTGGAGCTGTCGCGGATGACCGCCACCTCCTGACCGCTGCTCACCTCATCGCCCTTGGCGACCTTGAGGCTGCTGACGGTGCCGTCCACCTCAGCGTGGACGAACTGGCGGTCTACGGTCTTGTCGTAGCTGCGCTGGGCCTGCTGCAGGGCGATGCTGGCCTTTTCCAGATTGGTGGAAGCGTCCGAGCTGTCGATGGTGTAGAGCACATCGCCCTCTTCCACCTTGTCGCCCTCCTCAAAATTGCTGGTGAGGATCTTGCCGTCCACCAGCGACTTGACGGTATAGGTATTGGCCGGGTTCAGGGTGCCGGTGCCGCTCAGGGAGTTGGAGACATCCTGACGGGTGGGGGTCGTCTCGGCGTAGGTCACGTCACGGCTCGCAGCGCCCCTGCTGCCGCCGCCCACGACCAGCACGGCGGCCGCCACCAGCACGACAGCCAGCGGGGCAAGCCATTTCCAGTTTTTCTTGGCGAATGCGGCTGCGCCGGACGAGGTCTTTGCCTCCGACGCCTCCCCAGCGGACTGGTTTGCTGCATCCTTTTTCTTTTTCCAGATCATGCTTCTCCTCCTATGGTAGGCAAACGGGCATACGAACCCCTTTGCACAAAAAATCTGTTATTGGTAGTTTATCGCATTTCGCCGAAATACACAAGCGTCCAAATTTCATTTCACCCATTATTTACAAAATATCCGGTCATTTTTGCGCAAAAAAGACACCCGCAAAGCTCTTTGCAGAGTCTTGCGGGTGTCTTCATTCCCTTTGTCCGGTCAGGATGCTGTGTCGGCCTCGCTCTGCGGGGCCAGCTGCACATACACCCCGGCAGGGACGCAGGCCGCCCATGCGCCCTCCTCGCTCAGCCAGCCGAACTGCTCACAGACGTGGTCCGGGCACTGACTGTCCTGAAACGAGATGGCGCCGTCTTTCACCTGCAGATGGACGACATAGCCGCCCACCTCGTACAGGTGATCGTAGTCCTTGTCCAGCGGCAGCACCTCGGTGATGCCGTCGCCGAAATCCACGACTGCTTCCAGCGGCTCGGCTTTGCTGCGGGGACGCAGCAGCCAGAACAGCAGGGATGCGGCCGCCAGAACGACGGCGGCGAAGAGGAGGTTCGCCTTCCAGCTCAGGCGCTTTCCGCCTGTGGCCGGTTCAGGCTGCTTGCGGATGCTCATGCAGCGTAGTCGCTGGCAGCAGCACCGGCGATGCGGCCAAAGACGGTAAAGTCGGCCACAGCGTTGCCGCCCAGACGGTTTGCACCGTGGACGCCGCCAGTCACCTCACCTGCTGCGAACAGGCCCGGGATGACCTCGCCGTTCTCGTTCAGCACCTCGGTGTTGGGGTTGATCTTCAGACCGCCCATGGTGTGGTGGACGCCGGCAGTGACCTTGATGGCATAGTAGGGAGCGGTGTTCAGGGGGTTAGCGAAGCTGGTACGGCCAAAGTCGGGGTCGTTCTTGGCCTCCACATAGCCGTTCCAGTTGTTCATGGTCTCGGCGAGAGCAGCCCCATCGACGCCCATGGCCTTGGCCAGCTCCTCGTAGGTAGCGCCGGTGACGGTGTAGCCCTTCTTGATGTAGCCCTGGATGACGCTGGAAGCATCGGCCATGGCCTGATCGACGACCAGCCAGCTGTAGCTGCCGGTCTGGGCGATCTCAGCGGCGGAGACCACGTCGCGGGTGCCGACCTCGTCGATGAAGCGCTGGCCTTCCTCGTTGATGAGGAT
>OGKF01001114.1_pt1 | contig 12912 bp, 9 predicted proteins | sample 1572391 | NCBI WGS metagenome assembly OGKF01 (sample SAMEA2582095, study PRJEB24529) | metagenome | biome: Human gut stool | place: China | collected 2011
GTTATGAAGGCTGTTATTGATGTATCTGCAGATATGGACGTTGCATTAAACAGCGCAGTTACCATCGTAGATGCTGCAAAGTGCAAAATGTATATGAAGAACTTCGGTGAATTCTTCAACAACCAGATCGAGAATGCAGGAACTGTTGTACTCAGCCGTACAGATATTACTGATACTGCAAAGATCCAGAAGGATGTTGAGATGATCCGTGAGAAAAATCCAAAGGCTGCTATCGTTACCACTCCATTAGCAGAATTGGGCGGAAGCCAGCTTCTTGAGATCATCGAGAAGAGAGATACCATGTTAGATGACCTGTTAGAGGAAGTAAGAGAAAGCCATCATCACCATGATGATGATGACGATGACTGCTGCTGCGGTCACGACCATGATCATGAGCACCATCACCACCATGATCACGATGATGATTGCTGCTGTGGCCATGACCACGATCATGAGCATCATCACGATCATGATGAAGACGAAGAACATGAACATCACCATCATCATGACCACGACGATGACTGCTGCTGTGGCCATGACCATGATCACGAACATCATCATCACCATCATGCAGACGAAGTATTCACCAGCTGGGGTATGGAGACCATCGTTCCTGTAACAAAGGATCAGCTGGAAGATATCTTAAAGCGTCTGGCAGAGACCAAGGAATTTGGCGATGTTTTAAGAGCAAAGGGAATGCTTCCTACAGAAAATCCTGGCGAGTGGCTGTACTTTGACCTGGTACCGGAGCAGTATGAGATCCGTGACGGAAAGCCGGATTACACAGGTAAGGTTTGTGTCATCGGTGCCAGCCTGAAGGAAGAAGAATTAAACAAAGTATTCGGAAGAGGCTAATGAGGTTTAAAAATGGGAAATAACGAGATAGATGAAGATGTAATGCCCGTATTTCTGATCAACGGTTTTCTGGAAGCTGGAAAAACCCAGTTTCTGGAATTTACCATGGACCAGGAATACTTCCAGACAGAGGGAAAAACACTTCTGATCGTCTGCGAAGAAGGGGATACAGAATATGATGAAAAGAAGTTAAAGAAGCATCAGACTGCTGTTGTATATGTAGATGAACTTTCCAAACTGACACCGGCTTACTTAAATGAGCTGGAAGTGATCTACCGCCCGGAGCGTGTGCTCTTAGAGTGGAACGGTATGTGGAACCAGGACGAGCTGAAACTGCCGGATGACTGGAACATTTACCAGCAGATCACCATTATCGATGGTTCTACCTTTGATCTGTACATCCAGAATATGAAGCCGCTCCTTGGCGCTATGCTTCGTAATTCCGAACTGGTCATTGTAAACCGCTGCGATGGAATTGCAGATGAGAAGCTGACTTCCTATCGCCGTACCATCCGCGCTATGAGCCGTGAAAGCGAGATCGTTCTGGAAGATAAGAACGGCGAGATCGAGCAGGCAACCCTGGAAGAAGATCTTCCATATGATATCAATGCAGATGTAATTGAGATCAAGCCTGCAGACTACGGTATCTGGTACATCGACTGTATGGATCAGCCGGAACGCTACAAGGGTAAGGTGGTGGAATTTACCGCTATGGTCATGAAATCCTCCAATTTCCCGAAACACTATTTTGTTCCGGGACGTATGGCTATGACCTGCTGTGAGGCAGATATGACATTCTTAGGTTTCATGTGCAAATGGAAAGACGCAGAAAAGTACAAGACCAAAGAATGGGTAAAGGTACGCGCTAAAGTCGGCGTAGAATACCAGAGAGATTACCACGGCGAAGGACCTGTCCTCTATGCAGAAAATGTGGAAAAAGCCGCTGAGATCAAGGACATTGTGCAGTTCTAGTGATGTTCTTGTGAAAATGCTATTTTCAGGAAGTGTAAGGAAGAACAGTTGTGTAAGTTCTTACATTGACATGAAAACAAAACTCTGATATAGTTATTGATTGTACGAAAGTGAGAGGATGAAAGGCCTGCATGTGCGTGCCGTTTTCGCCTCTCATTTTCTTGCTATTGCATGTTAAAAATATATGATAACTTCGATTGCACTAAGTTCGTGGAATACCTCACTAAGTGCAACGAAGTGCTTTCGCACGTAAGTGTTCTGGAAGACGAACGCTTACGTGCTCAATGCAGGAATATGGGCCGTTTTCAACCTGTCGATTGTCCACATCCTGAGTGCAGATGTACGAATGTGGCGGATGCAATCCGACACAGGCGAACATGTGCAAATCGAAGGCCAGTGGACAATGACATGTTGAAAAATTAAGGCCCATATTCCTGTGGAACTTAGATTAAGAATAGAAAGAGGATATTTACAATTAATGGATGTAACAAAATTTGAAGAATTACAGTTAGATGACCGTATCATAAGAGCTATTACCGAGATGGGCTTTGAAGAAGCTTCTCCGATCCAGGCTCAGGCGATCCCTGTTGTATTAGAAGGCAGAGACATGATCGGTCAGGCACAGACAGGAACAGGAAAGACCGCTTTGTTTGCAATTCCTATTATCCAGCATTTGCAGGCAAATAAAGAGACAGATAAACGTCAGGGTATCAAAGCACTGATATTAACGCCTACCCGTGAGCTTGCTTTGCAGATCGGCGAAAGCTTTGATGCCTACGGCAAGTATCTCAAGCTTCGCAGCACCGTCATTTTTGGCGGCGTGGGCCAGGCACCGCAGGTGGAAGCGCTGAAAAGGGGCGTGGACATCCTGATCGCCTGCCCGGGACGGCTCAACGACCTGATCGGTCAGGGATTTATCGATCTCTCGAACCTTGAGATCTTTGTGCTGGACGAAGCCGACCGGATGCTGGATATGGGCTTTGTGCACGATGTGAAGAAGGTGATCGCAAAGCTGCCCGGGGAGCGTCAGAACCTGATGTTCAGCGCCACCATGCCCACCGAGATCGAACAGCTGGCCGCAGGCATCCTGCGCAAGCCCGCCTTCGTCAAGGTGGACCCGGTGTCCAGCACCGTGGACCGCATCCAGCAGAGCCTGTACCATGTGGAAAAGGGCAACAAGAAATTCCTGCTGCCGTGGCTCATCAAGAACCTGCAGCCCCCGGTGGTGAACGCGCTGGTGTTCAGCCGCACCAAGCACGGCGCGGATAAAATTGCAAAAGACCTCACCAAGCAGGGCATCCCGGCGGCGGCCATCCATGGCAACAAGAGCCAGACCGCCCGCGTGACTGCGCTGGAAAACTTCAAGGCCGGTAAGACCAAGGTGCTGGTAGCCACCGATATCGCCGCCCGCGGCATCGATATCAGCGAGCTGTCCCATGTGTTCAACTACGATCTGCCCGAGGTACCGGAGACTTACGTGCACCGCATCGGCCGCACGGCCCGCGCCGGTGCCGACGGTACGGCGGTCAGCTTCTGTGCACCTGAGGAGCAGGAGTATCTGGCAGGCATCGAAAAGCTGAACCGCCGCAAAATTCCCGTGGTGAGCGGCCACCCGTGGGACGGCGTGCCCGCGCCGGTGCGCCCGGAGCCGCCGGTGCGCGGCAAAAAGCCCAAGGCAGCCGCTGAACCGGCAGAAAAGCCTGCCGCAAAGCAGCCGAAGCCCGCAAAGGCCGAAGCAAAAAACGCAAAACCTGAAAAAAAGGCTGCACCCGCACCCAAGGTGCAGGCAAAGCCCGCAAAAACCGAAAAAGAGGAACCATTCATGGATGATACCAAGCGTACTACCGGCGGACGCAGCAATGACCGCCGTTCCAATAATAACAGCCGCCCGCGCCGGGAGCAGAACGCTCCTGCCCGCGGCAGCAATGCGCAGCCCAAGTTTGACCCGCATTTTGTGAGTGCTCCGGAGGCCACTCCGCTGCGCCCGGCCAAAAAGACTCCGGCTGCACCCGCCGCCCCGGCCATCCGTACGGCTGCACAGCCTGCTCAGCAGAACAGCAGCACGCAAGGCCAGAAGAGCCGTCGCAATGACCGCAGCGACCGTCCGGCCCGCCAGAACAGCCAGCCTGCCGCCCAGAGCCAGAGCGCAGAGCAGGGCCGCGGTGCAAACAACGGCCAGCGCGGCCGTCAGAATGCGTCCCGCAATGCACAGTCTGCACCGGCCCGTGCCCCCAGAGCGGAGAGCAGCCGCCGCGGCCGTGCCGCTGCTGCAAGGGACGAAGACCCGGGCCTTATGCTCATCAGCCGTCGTCCGCCGCAGCAGAAGTTCACGAACTTTGAGGAGTATATGAACGCCCACGGCGGTGCAACTGCACCCATTGAGGACCACAGCGACGAAGTATGAGCAAAAATGAACCGTTTGCCCCATGGCAGTGCCCGCTGTGCGGGGAGAAACTGACCGGCGACAGCACCCTGAAATGCACAAAAGGCCACTGCTTTGACCGCGCCAAGGAGGGCTACTGGCATCTGCTGCCGGTGCAGAGCATGCGCACCAAGGCTCCCGGCGACAGCAAGGAGATGGTGGCCGCCCGCCGCGCGTTCCTGAATGCCGGATACTACGGCATCTTTGGCAAAGCGGTGGGTGAGCTGTGCGCAGAGTACGGCCAGCCTGCCAGCCCGGAGGCGGCGCTGCATCTGCTGGATGCAGGCTGCGGCGAGGGCTGGTACGACCGCTGCATCGCGCAGGCGCTTGCCGAAAAAGGCCGCCGGGTGCAGCTGGCGGGTTTTGATATCGCAAAGCCTGCGGTGCGTCTTGCGGCCAAGGCCCTGCCCACGGCACAGTATGCGGTGGCATCCAGCTTCAGCCAGCCGGTGCGCACCGGCTGGGCCGACCTGCTGCTGAACTGCTTTTCGCCCTTTGCACAGGAGGAATTCCTGCGGGTGCTGCGCCCGGGCGGACGGATGATCTATGTGGTGCCCGGTGCCGAACATCTGTACCAGATGAAAGCCGTGCTCTACGAAAAGCCCTATAAAAACCCGGTGCAGCAGATCGCCTATGACGGTTTTGCCGCCATTGGGGAACGGGAAGTGACCGGCCGCGTCACGGTGCCCCACGAACAGCTGGAAGCGCTGTTCGCCATGACACCCTATTACTGGAAAACGCCGCGCGGCGGGGCGGAGCGCCTTGCTGCGCTGTCCCAGCTGGAAACCGATATCTCGTTCCGGTTCCTTGTATTTGAAAAGCTGTAATGATAGCAGTTTGCGTTTTTAATGCACAGGCAACATCCGCAAACTGCATATCGCAAATATGCCGTTTTAATAGGCACTATTTTTGAAAATTGCGATAAAAAGCAAAAAACGCTCGTCATGCAGAATTGTGTGACGAGCGCTTTTTTGCTTCAGTTTCGGTCAAAAGCCCCGTCCCCGAGGGGGCTATCGAGCGAATGCGAGACTGGAGGAGTTCCGTGTGATAGGTCGTCCACGAAAAACACCACTGCCCCCACCGCCGGAGGATAGGAGAAGTCCGGCAGGTGAGGGCAGCGGTGCTGTATCAGGATAGAGAGATCGCTTAGTGTTTTTCGCCCTTGGGCAGCAGACCGGCACGCTCCAGGGCCGGACGCAGGGCGAGGTACAGGATGACCGCACACACGGTGGAGGCCACACTGTTTACAAAGGTGACGCCGCCTGCAATTTTGGTCAGCGCCTGTGCCACGGTGTATTCCTGACCAAAGATGTACACATTGCGGAAGTAGCCCAGGAACGGGTCGGTCAGCACGTTCAGCAGCAGGCCGGAACCGGCAGAAACGATCACCTTGACGAGATAGCCGGAGCTGTGCTTGTCGAGGTTGCGCAGCTTGAAGGCCTTGTGCGCCACGGCACCGCAGGTGATGCCGATGATGAACTTGAGCACAAAGGTGGTGACGGCGTAGCCCGGGTCACCGGCCAGAATATCGGCCAGCGCCAGACCAATGGCACCGGCCAGACCGCCGGACACACCGTCCAGCAGCAGGGCGGTCAGGGCGGTGAAGGTGTTGCCCAGATGGAACGAAGAGCCGCCGTAGAACGGCACACGGAAGAACAGATAGGCCACAAGGCTTAAAGCGGCCATGACACCGGTCAGGGCCAGCTCCTTGGTGGTGAAGGTGCGCTTGTACAGCACACTTGCAAACAGAATGACGATGACAACGACTGCCAGAAGCAGCCACATTGCAGTAGTAGACATGATTTTACTTTCCCTCCAAATTTCCGTTCCCGCGGCACCAAAGCCCCACTGGGGCTTTGATTGCTTCGCAACCACTTACCTACAATCCTACTTGACATTTGGGTGTCCAGCGGGTATGCTCCTATTATACGCAAAACTGACACCATGAAAATACCCAGAATAAAGTTTTTTAATGGGGTCAGTTTGATGCAATACCCAGACAGGAGGGATGATTTATGGTCCATCTGACCACGGCGCTGGATGCTTCTTCTGGCGTGCCGCTGTACGAACAGCTGTACCGCAGCCTTGCCGGAGAGATGCGAAGCGGCACCCTTGCGGCGGGCACCCGGATGCCCGGCAAGCGGCGGCTGGCGGCAGAGCTGTCCGTCTCGGTGAATACGGTGGATGCCGCCTATCAGATGCTGGCGGCGGAAGGGTATCTGGAATCGCGGGAGCGCAGCGGCTTTTATGTACAGGAATATCTGGCCCTGCCGTCCCGGCCTGCCAGCGGGCCGGAACAGCCCGCACCGCCAAAACCGGAACCGCCTGTGCTGCCGGTGCGGTACGACCTTTCCACCCGCGGGGTAGACCCGGAGCTGTTCCCGTTCCGCACATGGGCGCGGCTGCAAAAGGAGCTGCTCTATTCTTCGCCCCAGCTGCTCACCCACGGCGATGCGCAGGGCGACCCGGCCCTGCGGCAGGCGCTGGCGGAATATCTCTCTGAATACCGCGGTGTGCAGTGCGGGCCGCATCAGATCGTGGTGGGTGCGGGATTGGAATATCTGCTGGGCCTGCTGGCACCGCTGCTGCCCGGCCCTGCAGCGGTGGAAACGCCGGGCTACCCCCGTGCTTTGCAGGTGCTGCAGAACAACGGTGTGCACTGCTGCTGCCTGCCGGTGGACGAGGACGGCCTTTCGGTGGAAGCACTGAACCGGTCGGATGCAGCGGTGTGCTACGTCACGCCCAGCCACCAGTTTCCCACAGGCGTTACCATGCCTGCAGGCCGCAGAGCCGAGCTTCTGCACTGGGCAGCCCGCAGGCCGGGCGGGCGGTATATTATAGAAGATGATTACGATTCGGAGTTCCGTTTTGATACCCGGCCTCTGCCCAGCCTGCAGGGCATGGCGGGTGCAGACGGCCCGGTGGTGTACCTCTCCACCTGCTCCCGCAGTCTGGCTCCCAGCATCCGTATCGCCTATATGGTGCTGCCGGAGCATCTTCTGCCTGCATGGCGGAAAAAATACCGCCTTTACTCCGGCACGGTGAGCCGGTTTGAGCAGCAGACGCTGGCCCGCTTTATCACCGAGGGCTACTTCACCCGGCATCTGGCCCGGGAACGGGTGGCCTACAAGGCCCGGCGGGACGCGCTGGCGGCAGCGTTGAACACTGCCTTTGCTCCCGGCGAGCTGACCCTTGCGGGCCTGCACACCGGTCTGAACCTGCTGGCAAAGCTCAAAGACCCGCCGCCGGATGCTGCGCTGCGCTGCGCGGCGGAAGCCGAAGGCGTGCAGCTGAGCTTGCTGAGCGATTACGACCTGACCGGAGAAGCACCCTCAGCGGCGGGCACGCTGGTGCTGGGTTATGGCTCGCTGAAGGACGAGGCCTGCGCCTCGGTGGGCGAAACATTGAAAAAGGTCTGCATGGCAGCGCGGGAAGCATCCGTGACCGTGTAAGTGCCGCTGGCGGCATTCCACTGGCCGGGCAGGGCCTGCGCCGCCACAGCGGCGCTGTTGTTGGCAAGAAATTCCAGTGTGCGTTCCAAAGCGTCATAGTCCAGCGCGGTCAGGTCGGTGAGCAGGGCCGAACTGCTGGCACGCAGTGCATCCGGCAGGGTGGCGGGCAGCAGGTCCAGATCCTGCCGGAGAAAAGCATCCCACACGGCAGCGCGGGCCGCTGCGGTGCGTACTGGTGAAAAGGCTTCGTCGGCCTGCAGCTGGCACAGGAATTCGTGCGCGTCCCCGGCGGAAATGCCCTGCACGGCCCGGCTGCGGCCATAGCGGGCAAGCTCTTCCTCGGTCAGTGCGCCGGTAAAGCCCACCCGCACCGGCCCGTACCGGCTGGCAATGCGCTCCAGCACATCGGGAGAAAAGGCCAGATACCTTGTGCCCTCCGGCAGGGCCAGCACCTGTGCCAGCGCTTCGCGGCAGCGGGCCGGGCCAGCGGCGGCATAGCAGCGGGCAAGGGATGTTTCTTCTTCTGCAAAAGGCACGGTGAGCACGGCAGGTACGCTGAGCAGATGCACACAGTTCTGGCTGGCGTTCAGGTAGGCCAGCACAAAGCCGGGCTGTTCGCCGGAGACGCACAGCAGCACAGTGAGCTGGTCGGTGGTCTTGGGCAGCTGGATGGGGACACCACTCTCGCTGCGGGCAGCCTGCCGCAGCTGGGTGCGCAGCTGCTGACGGGACAGCAGCACTGTGCCGCCCACCAGCGGCACCAGCACCAGCAGCGAAGCAAACAGTGCTGCCCAAAAGGGCTTCCAACCTCCACTGCGCATGGGATACACCGCCTTTCTTTTGCATAAAGCTTTGGTCCGCAGGCAAGACTTTATGCAGCAAAGGAGGCGTTTGCAGATGAAAAACAAAAAAGAGACAGCACCGACCACAGAGAAAGAACGGGAGAACTTCTGGCTGGAGATCGGCCCCGCCAGCGCCTATTACGGCACAGATTCTTACGAGACCGCGAAAGAAAACGGCGATGCCAGCCCGGATGGCAAAGCCCGGGGGTTTGAAGGCGCGGAGCCGAAAGAAAAGTAAAATAAATTTATGGCAGCGCTATGATGAGGGAGGGCAAAAGTAATACCAAAACAAAATTCATCTGTCGGCATAACAGATGAAAAAGCAGCGTATGATATACAAAATGTCTTGCGCACAAGGACAGAATATGGTATAGTCTTTCTATCGCGCACAACTGTGCGCCGGAAGAACTGAAAAAGACGTGCACGGCGGGGAAAGACCGTGCACTCTGGAGAAGCCCGCTTGTAAAGTGGGTGCCGAAGGTGTAAGGCCGCAGGGAAAGCGGCTGTATCTCTCAGGCAAAAGGACAGAGCCATCGTCTTTGCGCAATGGGGCGCAGCCGGGAAATGCGGCGCACCCCGGCTGCGGAAAATGAGAGCGCTCCGAATTTTGCGGGCAGAGCCTTTGGCGGGTTCTGTCCGTTTTTGTTTTGTGTATAGGGGGAAAGAGAGAATGGTCGAGATGATCACGCAGGTGAACAATGCCATCAATGGCGTGGTGTGGGGGCCGTTTGGTCTGGCACTGCTGTTCTGCACCGGCTTCTGGATGAGCGCCCGCACGGGCTTTTTCCAGTTCCGCAAAATGGGCTACTGGCTCCGGCACACCATCGGCGCGATCTTCACCAACAAGGACATCACCGCGCACACCAGCAAGGAGGATATGGCCATCAGCCAGTTCCAGAGCATGTGCACGGCGCTGGCGGGCACCATCGGCACCGGCAACATCGTGGGTGTGGCAACGGCCATCGTTTCCGGTGGGCCGGGTGCCATCTTCTGGATGTGGGTCATGGCATTGCTTGGCATGATGACCAGCTTTTCGGAGAATGTGCTGGGCGTGTACTACCGCCGCAAAAACGAAAAAGGCGAGTGGTCGGGCGGTGCCATGTACTACCTCACCGATGGCCTTGGCGCAAAGAAGGGCTGCAAACAGCTGGGCAAGGTGCTGGCAGTGCTGTTTGCCTGCTTCTGCATTCTGGCTTCCTTCGGCATTGGAAACATGAGCCAGATCAATTCCATCGCGGGCAACATGAACGCCGCTTTTGGCGTACCGACCCTCGTCACCGGCCTGTGCCTGATGGTGGTTACGGCCCTTATCGTCATTGGCGGTTTGAAGCGCGTTGCCGCTGTTACCGAAAAGCTGGTGCCGCTCATGGCCCTGTTCTACATTGCAGGCGCGCTCATCATCGTAGTGCTGCACGCGGGCAACATCCCAGCGGCATTTGCGGCTATTTTCAAGGGTGCGTTCAACCTGAACGCGGCAGGCGGCGGTGCGCTGGGCTACGGCATCAGCCAGACCATCACCTGGGGCTTCAAGCGCGGTGCTTTCTCCAACGAAGCCGGTCTCGGCTCTGCCGTCATGGTCAACTCCGCTTCCAACGTCAAGGAGCCGGTGCATCAGGGCATGTGGGGCGTGTTTGAGGTGTTTGCCGATACCATCGTGGTCTGCACGCTCACTGCTCTGGTCATCCTGACCACCGGCGTGGTGGATCTGCAGAGCGGCGCTGTACTGGCCGGTGTGCAGGACAACGCATTGGTGGGTCAGGCTTTCACCGCCGCATTTGGCAGCTTTGGCCCCAAGTTCATTGCCATCTCCATTCTGCTGTTTGCCTACTCCACTACGCTGGGCTGGAGCCACTACGGCACCAAGGCCGTGGAGTATCTCTTCGGCACCACCGGCAGCCGCATCTACAAGGTGGTCTTTGTGTGCATGACCGTGGTGGGTGCCACCATGAAGTTGGGCCTTGCGTGGGATCTTTCCGACACTTTCAACGGTCTGATGATGATCCCGAACCTGATCGGCGTGCTGGTGCTGTCCGGCACTGTGGTGGACATCACTCGCAACTACTTCGACCGCCGGGTGAAGGGCAAGGACATCGAACCCATGTGGTCGGCTTTCCTGGAGTACCAGAAGCAGGAGGAGGCCGAAGCCGCCGCAGAGGAAGCGGAGCTGGAAAAGGCCGCAAACGAATAAAATACCCAAAAGCAAGGGCTGTCTGTGAATGAGGACAGCCCTTGCTTTTGTCTGCTGCCCTGCCTTATAATAAATTAAAAAACAGGGGAGGGAACAACCATGAGCGAATTTTCCCATCTGAAAAATAAACTCCTTGCCGAACAGGTGGAGGACGAAATCTACCACTATATTCTGGACACGCCGCTGGAACCGGGCACCAAGCTGCCCAATGAATTTGAGCTGGGCGAAAAGTTCGGCGTGGGCCGCAGCACGGTGCGCGAAGCCGTGAAGCTGCTGTCCAGCAAGGGCATCGTGGAGGTGCGGCGGGGCTCCGGCACCTATGTGGTCACGACTGCCAAGGGCCTTTCGGACCCACTGAACCTGCGCAGCGTGCAGGACAAGAACGCGCTGGCACTGGATCTGGTGAACGTGCGCCTGCTGCTGGAACCGGGCATGGCCGAGATGGCAGCGCTGAACGCTTCCGACGAGGACATCGAGCGCATCCAGCGCCTATGCGACCGGGTGGAGAGCAAGATCCACAGCGGTGATCTGTACATTGAGGACGACATCGCATTCCATACCTGCATCGCAGAGAGCAGCAAGAACATGGTGGTGGAGCAGCTGATCCCTATTATCGATACGGCGGTCATGATGTTCGTGAATGTTACCCACAAAAAGCTGACGGAGGAGACCATCCTGACCCACCGCATGATCACCGAAGCCATTGCCCGGCATGACCCCATTGGTGCCCGGTCTGCCATGGTGATGCACCTGAACTTCAACCGCAACTGCATCCGAAAGCTTTACGACGGCGAATGGGAAGACTGATGCCGCTGCATTTTGCGTCCCCGCACAGTGCAAGGTCTGTGCGGGGACTTTTTATGCCTGAAGTTGTCCGATGACTTTTTAAGACGAATGAAACAGAAAAGTCGAAAAACTGGTTAGATTCTGTGATGTATCCAAGATTTCAGAGCAATGTGCACGAAAAACTGGGCTGGTTATTGTTATAAAGTGGGTTCTGACTGCGACAACTTGCAAACGAGGCGGGATTCGATTAAAATGAACATGTAAGATGTCCGACAGTCAAAAGGACGATTTGCAAAGCAGAAAAAGAGCATTTTGGAGGTATGATCATGGAACTGCGTTCTCAGGCGGTGCGTAAACTGGCACCGGAAAACGATCCGCTGAAGATCGGCATGGGCTGGAAGGTGGATGACCTTGCAAAGCCCCAGATCATGGTGGAGAGCACCTTTGGCGACAGCCACCCCGGCAGCGCCCATCTGGATCAGTTCGTGAAGGAGGCTGTACAGGCAGTCAACACCCACGGCGGCAAGGCTGCACGCTATTTTGCAACCGATATGTGCGACGGTATCGCACAGGGCCACGACGGCATCAATTACTCGCTGCCCCACCGTGACGCCATCGTGAATCTGGTGGAAGCTCAGGCCAACGCCACCGTGTACGACGGCGGCGTGTTCATCGCCAGCTGCGACAAGTCCATGCCCGCCATGCTGATGAGCATTGGCCGCCTGAAGGATATGAGCGCCATCGTGGTCACCGGCGGCGTGATGGAAGCCCACACCCTGCCCAAGAAGTACGTGGTCAATGACCCCGCCTGCGCCATCAACGACCTGCTGACGCTGGAACAGATCGGCAAGTTCGATGCATGGGAAAAGACCGGCATCATCCCCAACGAACAGCTGGACTACTACAAGCACAACGCCTGCCCCAGCTGCGGTGCCTGCTCCTTCATGGGCACCGCTTCCACCATGCAGATCATGGCCGAGGCGCTGGGCCTGATGCTGCCCGGCACCGCCCTGATGCCGGCCACCGCCCCGGAGCTGAAGCAGGCTGCCTATGATGCCGGCGTTCAGGTGATGAAGCTGGTGGCCGAGGGCATCAAGGCCAAGGACATCGTCACCATGAAGAGCTTTGAAAATGCCATCATGGTGCACGCCGCCATCTCCGGCTCCACCAATGCCACCATGCATCTGCCCGCCATCGCCCACGAGTTCGGCTTTGAGATCGATGCCGACACCTTTGACCGGATGCACCGCGGCGCACACTATCTGTTGAACATCCGTCCTTCCGGCGACTGGCCCGCACAGTACTTCTACTATGCAGGCGGCGTGCCCCGCGTGATGGAAGAGATCAAGTCCATGCTGCATCTGGACGTGATGACCGTCACCGGCAAGACGCTGG
>OGKF01001120.1_pt1 | contig 12869 bp, 11 predicted proteins | sample 1572391 | NCBI WGS metagenome assembly OGKF01 (sample SAMEA2582095, study PRJEB24529) | metagenome | biome: Human gut stool | place: China | collected 2011
TAAGGATGCTCATCATAACCGGAAAGTTGATGAGCCATATGTTTTTATATGTATAATTCATTGTTCAACATGATAAAATACAACAAGTTCTGTCAACTGGTGACATGACTTATTTGTAAAGTAATTATTTGATATAATGGCAAAATAAAGAAGCACAGACCTGTATTATAAGCCTGTATATTAACAATAGCTTGAATTGAGAATGCTATTTATTATGCGTAGCTATATGCACAATTGCCATTTCATATGGTTGAACAATCTTTGTTTTTAATATCTTAGATGCAAAGGTAACAAAATATAGAAATAGATTAATGCTTTTCTGTAATTTTATAATCTTCCGTTGTCATTCCATTCTCCGTAAAGGAGTCCTTTTCGGGTATTTTCTATGAATTTGTTCAGGCGACTTTCAAAAAGTTCGGGCTGATTCTTCTTGATTTGGATAGCATCAATTCTGATTCGCTTATATAAATCAGGAAATTGGCAGAAGTTGTTTCACACTACCGGGTCAGATTGTGGTTTTTGCAATATATCCTTGTCTATTGTAAAAAAACGTTAGGCGACACTCGATTCTTGATTTGACATCCAGTAAATTATGAATTTCCATTGTCTGCTGTTTTAATTTGTATCTTGCAATTTTGTCCTTTCAGTAAGAGGTTGTTGTCCTAAATATCTTATTCTTTCCATAATGAATGCAAGACATAAAGAATGCTATGCCTATTCTTCATAATATGAATTTATGTTACAACTTTTTGTGTGAGAATTCTCCATTAATCCAAAATGTAGCTTCTTTTCCTATGAAATGTAAAAGCACAAAATTAGGATCTGTAGGGCCATACGGAAAATGATTGATGAGCCAGTCTTGCCACATTTCTTTTCGTATGTTGTCATCAGTTATAATCTCAATGATTCCTCTCAATCCAACACTGTCACCATAGTTTGAATAACAAAGTCCGGCTTTGTTGTTCAATTTGAAGTCTGCAACCTTTACTGAATTGGCAGCGGTTGCTAACCATACCTCATTACATCCTTTTGAACTGATTTTGGACATTGGAACCGGACGTGGAAATCCTTCTGCGTCAATTGAGACAATCGTAATCTCCTTACATTGTGCAAGCAAGCCGGTTGCGTTTTCTGTAAGTGTTCTTTCATCTTTTTCTTTCCATCGTTTAAGAGTAGGGAAGAATTGTCTCATATTTTCTTTAGCCTGTTCCGGAGTAAGATTCCATCCTGTCTCCTTATTTATCTGATCCGTAAATTGGGTACAAAATTCTATCATCTGGTTCAGGGTAAAATCTTGTGTGAATTGTCCTTTCTGATAACAATAAGAACAGTATTCATTGTTCAAACTTCCATCAGAGTTTGTTCCTTTATTTGTATCAGTGAGAGGCATGCCGCAACTCTGGCAAAACTGTTGTTTCATATATTTGCTTCTAAAAATTGAAAGTATTTTTATTATGATCTCAAAAATACGGAAATATTTTCAATATTCATTGGAGAGTTTAAAAAATATTCCGATAATTTCTCAATATAGTTGAATTCTTTGCCAGAATTACATCTTTCTAAATCCTCGTTGGCGGAATTTTCGATGCAGAAAATATAATAACGATTGTATTGTGTTGATAATCAGTCGTATATGTACTGAAAAAAATCTTGATGGGGACAAAATGGGGACAAAAATATGGTAAGAAAAATAGTAAGAAAAGAAAAAGCAGACTGAAAAATTACATTGCCGATTGAGGTGGTTATTTTGATTTTCTTATTTACTGTACAAAGATAATAATGTATTTTGAGTATTCTATAGATATAATGGAAAATATTTATCCTTTTAGAAATAATATTTTGCTGTCCAAAAAATAAATAATTAAGTGTTTGATGTTCAGTATTTTTTTCAGATTTGTCCCTCGTTTGTCCCTCGTTTTTTATCTACGATATTTTGTCCCTCATTTTTTTACTTCTATGTAATCTTTTCTTATGTTGTTAAACAATTGTTTGATGATTCATATGTTAAATGCTTTGGATAGTTTAGTTTGGTTTTTTGTATATTTAATCAAGTTCTAATCTAAACCTAATGATTATTTTTTTTTGGTCAGCAGAGCTTTTATATTGCACTAAGTATGTCTTGTTTCATTATGTTTTTGTATATCGACATTCGGGCTTTATGAATAAAATTGTGGTGCAAAGGTATTTGTTATGACATTATTGCATTGCAAGTTCAGGTCTTTTTGATTCGTGAACAAATCTCCACACTCTATTCGAGGTCGTATTTGTTCACGAAAACTTGTATGAATAGTCACAACACCTTTCAAGCACCCGAATTTTAATTAATCCCGAAGTAGTTGATACTACAAAAGGGAAACAATAACAATTAATAACTAGAATATTATGTTTGAAAATGAAGAACAGACTGAAATCATTGGTGCAAGATGCACTCTACACGAAGCGTACAAAGGTTATACAGAGGGGGCGATTTTGGGCTCAGAGTCGTTGTCCAGCTTGACAACGGTAAGGAGATTGTTGAATACCGTGATGAAGTAACGATTTACGATTGATGACTGATTAAATATATTATGATATGGATAATTTAGATTCTATCAAGATTGTAAAGTTACGTGCTGGGAGCGCGATTACTTTACTGTTGAAGCGGAAAACTATGAGGAAGCAGTAGCTATCGTGTGCTCCTGGCTATGTGATGATGTGACAAATGTCACTGACAGGCGTCTTTATTTGGAGAGAAACGAAGTTCTTCGTGATACTTCCGAACGTATATTTCCTAATGAGAATGGCGGTTGTCCCACTATGGAGATATATAATGTTAATGGCTTGGCAGTTATAAATGACGCTTCGGATTTGGAGCAAAATCTTGAACATAAATTAATAGTTTAAATGAATGTGATAATAGAACATATATTTTGCTAGTATAGCGATGAAGCTACGGCATTATATTTAAGGATTATTAATGTGATTTCATGTTGGCAAAATAGAGCATGGCTGCCTTGTTTTTGTTGCGGTTGATCGCCCTCTAATATTGGGTGACCCTCGAATTGGAATATAATCTGACTACTTTTTATATTTCATTTTGCATATTCAAATAAAAGTCGGATCTTTGTATCGTAATGCTTGGTAAAGCCTCTGTTGTTAAAATACGTAACCAAGTTAAGGATATACCCGTTCATCAAGAACGGTTTTTTTCGTTTATGACTATCCCTTTGTTTTACCATACCAACGTATAAAAGATGAAAACAATCATTCTGAATTAACACAAAGAATGTGATGAACTGAGGCGTCCTTATTTGATACGTAAGAGTAGCCCAAATACAGAATTGCTATTGAGCATCCAATAACAGGTCCCCGGTGAGTGGGTAAATCCACTCAGGCATTATTAATGCTGCGGGACAAGAATTTTGCATACTTGAACTTCGATAACTATCAATTGTTTGAAGCTTGGGATGCTGATTTGGTTATGTGGATGTTGGATGATGTCTATTTTGGATATGAATATATTTTGTTGGACGAGGTCCAGAATCTTGATGGATGGGGTCTATGGGTCTGTGAACTGTATAGAATGGGAAAGAATCTCTTAATAACGGGTAGTAATGCCAGAATATTAAGCAGCTAAATGGCTACAGTATTGACAGGTAAGTATCTTCAAGTAGATATTCTACCTTTCAGTTTTGAAGAGTTTTTCGATTGGAATGGACTTGATTTGCATCTACTGAAAGCAGAACACAAAACAGAATCTCTTGTATTGTCATATGATTATTTGAAGAATGGCGGTTATCTAGAAGTAGTTGCTTCACACCAATTGACCCGGAGTTATCTTGATACATTATTTGATTCTATTATATGGAAAGGTGTGGCTAAGCGTCATAATGTTCGAAATAACTTGACCATGTATCTTGTCTCAAACTTCTGTAATCTTGTCAGTGCTAATGAATTGACATCAGAACTTGACTTCTCCAGTGTCAATATGACCAAGAAATATATGGATTATCTCCATGAACCATGCCTTTCACGCTACAATAATAAACTTAAGTTGATGAAACAAGCTCCAAGGAAAGTGTATGTAGTTGACGATTCTTTGACTGAAGAAGAGCTGCAAAATAATATCCGATTATTGAGGAAAGTGGATTCTGCTAAAGTCTGGAATTCATTCCTGGTATCAAGCTATAATTTGTTGAATTCATTTTTGAGGTATAACTATAAGGTAGAACTTAATATTGAAGAACATGCTGATTTGTTTGCATGATAGGATGAACCTTCCTGGTATCACAGATACGAAGAAGCAAGTTAATTGGTAAACTTTCGTTATATAAAGCAAGTAGTTCCGACATCACATGGAATACGAAAGTCGCAACTACTTGTATGTATTCAACTGTGAGAATTCAAGAATATTTGGTTCCTATAGTGCAAGCTTTACCAGTGCTATTTAGGATAGCCTATAGTATTTGTTATCAGTGATTTAAAGTTTAATACTTTAGAACTAGGGCTTTTATAATTTTGTGATTGATAAACGAATGCGATAATTATGCGTTTTAATGTTAGTATTGTGAATTTGATTTTATATAGATCTCAAAACTTGATAAGTATAAATATTATAATATAATGTTTTAATATAGCATTAAATTTTATATCTTTGTATAGTTGTAATATAAAAATATGGGATATGCCAATGAATCGAATAAAAAAGGTTCTTGAAGAAAAAGGCATTAAACAAACATGGTTAGCTGAAAAACTTGGTAAAAGTTTCTGTATGGTCAATTCTTATGTTTGCAATAGAAGACAACCAAGTTTGGAGGTCTTGTTTGAAATAGCTAAGATTCTTCAAGTAGATCCTAAAGAATTAATAGATAGTAATAATGTTAGATATGGAAATTAAAATTCAAGGAAATAAGATTTATTGTCCTCTAATAGATAAATGGTTAATATTAACACCAGAAGAGCGTGTCCGTCAGACTTATATTAGTCGATTAGTAAATAAATACCAATATGATTTGAATCAGATGGGATAAGAAATAACAGTAGCTAATGGACATCGTGGTCAAGGTAAGGCACGTGCAGATATTGTTATTTGGAGGTCTCAAAGTGATAAACTTGCTTCTAAAAGTCCTCTGATAGTAATAGAGTGTAAAGCAGAAAATGTTACTATACATGAAGAAGATTATTACCAAGGGTATAATTATGCTGCTTGGGCAGGGGCTGATTTTTTTGTTACAACAAATCAAAAAGAAACACGTGTCTTTCGAGTTGTTAAAGGGCATATTCCTAAACGATTAGAAGAGATTGTAGATATACCAAACGCTTCTGATAATGAAAAAAAGATAAAGGAATTACTTACTCAAACTAAAGCTTTTACTCGTGATGAGTTCTCTAACCTATTATTTACATGCCATAATATTATCAGAAATAATGATAAGCTTTCACCTGAAGCTGCTTTTGATGAAATAAGTAAGATTCTTTTTATTAAAATTCGTTATGAGAGAAATAATACTGGGGCACAAATATTTTCTAAAGAAGAATTTAAGAAATTGAAATCTGCATACGAAGCCATTCAATCTAAGGATAGTCGTCCTTTTTATCAGCAGCTCTTTGAAAACACAAAAGATGATTTTTCCAAAGATGATTTATTTGATTCTAATGATACGATAAAAATAAAGGAAGCTAGTTTTGAGGCTATTGTTGAAAAGCTGCAAGTATATAATCTTTCTAATACAGCTGATGATGTAAAGGGTATAGCTTTTGAAAAATTTTTAGGAAGAACTTTTCGTGGTGAACTAGGACAGTTCTTTACACCGCGTACTATTGTTAATTTTATAATAGATATTCTTGATCCTCAAGAGGGTGAGGTCATATGTGATCCTTGTTGTGGTAGTGGTGGCTTTTTGATAAAAGCTTTTGAGTATGTACGTGAAAAAATAGAATTGGATATTCAGCAAGCTAAAAATAAACTTAAAGAAAAATTCTTAGGTGATGATTTTGAGTTAATGACGGATAAACAGAAAGAAAAAGTGTCTGAACAATTAGCGCATTATCTAAACCTATTAAATAAAGAACTTGATACCCAAAATGAGGGAAGTCGTGTATATTCATTGTCTCATAACTGTATTTTTGGAATAGACGCAAATCCTCGTATGGCTCGTACAGCAAAAATGAATATGATTATGCATGGGGATGGACATGGAGGAGTTCATCATCATGATGGGTTATTGAATGTCAATGGTGTTTTTGAAAATCGTTTTGATGTGATTCTAACTAATCCTCCATTTGGTTCGCGTGTAGAAAAATCTTTACTTGTGACCGAAGCCGATCGTTTTACTGACCAAAAAAAAATAGACTATTATATTGAACGGTATGGTAAAGATTATATAAATGCTATGAAGCAGGTTACAGATAATATAGGTAAACCGATTTTAGATTTATATTCGTCTGGTAATCTAAGTGGATTGACGGAAGTATTATTTATAGAACGTTGTATTAGATTATTAAAACCAGGAGGACGTTTAGGTATTGTATTGCCTGAAGGTGTTTTAAATAATACAAATCTGCAATCTGTAAGGGAACTATTTGAAGGAATGGCAAAAATTATTTTAATTACGTCTATCCCTCAAGATGTTTTTATGGCATCTGGTGCTACTGTAAAGCCAAGTTTGTTGTTCTTTAAGAAGTTTACTAATGAGGAACGGAATCAATTTGATGCAATTAAACAGGCAGCAACAGAAGAAGTTGAAAATAAATATAGTCCCCAATTGGAGGCCATTGATGCTTTTTTAAATGATAAAGATAATGCTGCTTCTGAGAAAAAAAATAAAAGAGCAGAAAAACGTGCAATAAAATCCAAAATGGCAACTGAAGTGTGGGTTCTTATTAAGGAAAGATTTGATTATACAATCCCTATAGCACAAGTTCAAAAAGCTGGGATTACAACGACTGGAGCAGCTTGTGAAAATGAACTGATAGATTTGGTTAAGGAATTTACACCATATAGAAAGAAACATAATATGTGGACTCCTATTGAACTAAAGTACCAATACGAAATTATCGATGGGAAAATTATAAGAATTGATCAAGACGGAAATAAAAAAGAACTATGACAAATAGTAATAACACATATAAGAATTTTGATATTGTAAACTTCTCACAACTTTATAATTGGAGTGTGCAATATCAAAATGACTCTAAAATTAGATTTACGACAAAATATCCTTTGGTTAGAATCAAAGAATTTTTGACTCGTAATAAAACAGCTATAAGTATCCAGAATGATGTATATTATAAGAGGGCAACTATTAAAGTGCGTAATGGAGGAATTTCTTTACGAGATTCAGAGATGGGAAATAAAATTGGAACAAAGAATCAGTTCTTAATATCAAAAGGACAATTTCTATTATCTAAAATAGATGCTCGTAATGGTGCGTTTGGAGTAGTGCCTGATGAACTTGATGGAGGAGTTATAACAGGTAATTTTTGGACTTATGATGTAGATTATTCAAAAGTTAATCCTCATTATTTAGCTTTGCTTACAACAACGAGTGAGTTTATTGCATTTTGCGAACAAGCAAGTAATGGAACTACTAATCGGCATTATTTACAAGAGCCTTTATTTTTAGATATAAAGGTTCCGTTACCATCATTAGATGATCAAGATAAATTAGTTGCAGATTATAATAGTATTATAAATGAAGCTCATTCAAGGTTCAGTGAAGGTTTAATAAAGGCAAAGGAGGCCAGAGCATATTTGTCAAAATGCCTCGGAGTTGAAGAATTACATCCAAATGGAAGCTGTGGTGATATTACAACATTTGAATTAGTACCTTATAATCAGATTCGTGAATGGGATGTTGATAATATATTGAATAAAAGTATTTATGTATCATCCAAGTATGAAACGGTAAGTTTAAGTGATGATTGTACCCTTTACGAGGATGCAAAACGAGGAAAGAGTCCTCGTTATGATAAAGAATCGAATAAAATTATTCTTAATCAAAAATGTATCCGTTGGGGAAGAATAGACATTCAATATGCAAAAACAGTAGATCCTACATGGTTAAATTCTATCGAAAAAGAAGACTTAACTCACGAAGGAGATATTTTAATAAACTCTACGGGGGAAGGTACAATTGGGCGCTCAGCAGTTGTTGATAACGAACATGCAGGTTTATTGTATGATAGTCATATTTTATTATTAAGATTGAATAAAGAGCGTATAATTCCTCAGTATTTCGAATATGTATTTAATAGTAGCTATGTACAAGAACAGATTACTAAGGTGAAATCAGCCAGAACAACTAAACAAACTGAATTAGGTGTTGAAAATTTAAAAAGAATTTTACTACCTGTCCCACCTTTAAATGTTCAAAAAGAAATTGTAGAGCAACTTACAGCTATGTATAAAGAGGTCAATGAATTGCAACAATTGTCACCATATTATAAGAAAGCGATATCAAGTTTTGAGAATCAAATATTTGAAGAAAAATGAGAAATATAATTATGTAGGATTATAAATTAGCCAGATAAAATATGAAGTTAAAAAGTTTATATATAAAAGATTATAATATACTACAAGACTTTAGTATAGATTTTACATCAAATCTATCAGTTCTTATAGGCGAAAATGGAAGTGGCAAATCTAGTATTATAGAATGTCTTGCCTATATTTTTGGACATTTACATAAGTATTTTGTTCTTGAAGATAAAACAGCTGAGTTTATTAATGGTTATAAGATTAGTTATTCATTGAATAATTTAGATGTATTTATAGAAAGTAGATATGTAATGTCTGAAACAAATACATTTAATCCTATTATCATTATTAATGGTAGTGAAGTAACTACATCTGAAATAAAGAGAATTTACCCTGATTTTTCTTTTTTACCAACAAAGATAGTTTTATCATATTCAGGTATAACTGATAGACTAAGATTATTAAGCAAACACTTCGAAGAGAAATTTATAAAAAAGATTATTCGTTTGAATAATCCATACTCTTTAATTCCGCTAAATTTGCCAACTGAAAATCCTTTTATATATATAAAAAAAGAATATGTCTCTTTTATATTATTAGCATTATTCGTTTTAAATACAGATGAAGCAAATAAGCTGTTACAAGATTTGGGTATTGATATTGACGGTTGTACAACTAAAATAGTTATTAAAAAACCTTATTGGGCAAATCAGACATCACAAAATGAGAATTTATGGGGAATATCTGGAAAAATTGCTGAAGATCTTTTTGAAGGATTATTTGCTTTTGCTATTAGTGAAGAAATCGAGAATCAAAACAAAATTGAATATGAATTATACGGTTCATTAATGGTTCGAGATTTGTTTGGTTCACATTATAAATTAGATTCAAGTAATGTCCTTTTATTTTTAGACACTTTATTGTGTGATGATTTATTAGAATCCATTGATATTACTTGGGGGGATGGTTTTTCAATTGATAAGCTGAGTGAAGGGGAAAAACAAATTATTCTATCTATAGGGTTAAGTTTAGTATTAAATAAAAAGAATATTTTGTTTTTATTAGATGAGCCTGATATATCGTTACATCCTAAATGGCAACAGGATTTCATATCTAACTTCACAAAAGGCTTAAATGAAGAGTCTATGGCTGTTATCACCACTCATAGTCCAAGTGTTGCTTCTGATTTATTTGATAATAATTTATACTTAATAAGAAAAGGGAAAATAATCACAAAAGCATTTAAATACTATGGTAAAAATGTCGATGACATATTATGTGATTATTTTGGTTTGGAAAGTACGAGAAATAAGGATGTTGCTAAAAGAATTAATTATTTATGGGAAAAGATTAATAATAATGAATTCGATAATGCTGAGTTCAAAAGAAAAAAAGATGAGTTAAAAAGAATCATTGGCTCAGATGATCCAGAAATAACAGCAATGGAATTAGATATATTAAGAAAATCAAATGAGAAAGATAAATAAAGATACTCCTTTAGAGCAGTTTACAGAATTTGTAAAGAAAAAAAAGCCTTCAATATGGGATGATTTACCACCTAATTTAAGATTTGATATGAGAATGCATATGCTGGTTTTCGAACAAGATTGCTTATGTGGTTATTCTGAGATTCCTTTAACTGAGGAAAGTAATTCTTCTCATATTGATCATTTTGTTAAGAGAGATGATGATAATAAAAAGACATTTGATTGGGACAATATGATAGTTTCTACAGTTGATGAGGATTTTGGTGGTAAGTATAAAGATAATACATATAAAATCAAGAAAAATGATTATTCACAAATCTTTAATCCTGTCATAGATGATATGGCACAGTATATTGAATATAGTGGAGATGGAAGTATTATTCCCAAACAGAATTTGGATAAAAAAAATAATGATAAAGTAATAAAGACAATTGAGGTTTTTAACTTAAATAATAAATCGTTAAAGAAAAGGAGAGCAAAACTTTTGAGTGATTTGCGAAATACTAAGGGTATTGAGAAAGATAAATTAATAGAATACTTCCAATCTCAAGGTTTTGTTAGTTTAATAGAATGGTTCTCAAATACATATTAATTTACATAGAAACTTAATAAATAAAGTGTCTTCTAGAATGTCTAAAAAATATCAGACATTTTAGAAGAGAATGCAAGAGATTTAACAATGTTTTATCTTAATTATATTAAGTGGTATCAAGTTTTGGGACACTGTCCAAAATTTTGTGTAAATGGAAACAGGATTCAGTTGTAAGTCTGTTCTTATATCTGGATTCTGTTTTCAAAAATAGCGAAACTCGCTCAAATACGGATGGATTTGTGAAGAATTCTGTAAACAGTTAGGTTATCAGGATGATACGTAGTTTTGTTCCATATTCATAAAATTGTGCTTGATTGATATAGTATCGGTCAATCGGTACCAACGTATCGCTCGAATCGGTACCAGAAAAATCATAAACAATTCAGTCCTGTAGCCAAATACAAACTTCATATCTTAGAGGCATGAACAATAAAAAATCCTCAAGATATGGCAAACAGGATATTGAATAAGGTAAAACTAAAAAGAGCATTTCAAATGCTGTCGGCTTCCACTCCCCAACGTGAGATATGCGCCCAACTGCACATAGGCCGGGGAGTTCTGAACCGCTACAAGAAACTGGCCGATGAAGCCAAGTCGATTACAGTACGGTAGGCAGGATGAGCGAGGAACAGATCCGCAATCTGCTTCAGTCCGCTCCAAACCCTCAACCGTCAGAGCAGAAAAACGAGTTGGACGAATTGTTGCCGGACTATGTCGAGGATCTTTCCAGGCACCGTCATCTGACTATCCAGCTGTTACATGAGGAGTATCTCAAGACACATCCCAACGGCTATGGATACACTCAATTCAAGAAACACATCCGTGATTACCAGTATGCGCACAACCTTTCCTATCACAACACCTATATCCCTGGAGGAGAAATGCAGATAGACTTTGCCGGTGACAAGCTTTATATCACCGACCGTAGGACGCATGCCCATGCACCCGTAGTGGTCTTATGCTGCGTTCTTCCCTTTAGCGGACTGGCTTATGCCAAGGCCATGTATCATGCGAGCATGGAATTCTTCTTCAGCGGTCTGTCAGATGCCGTTACCTATTTTGGAGGGAGTCCGGAAATCTGCAAGAGTGACAATATGATCCAGTGGGTGAAAAAGTCGGACCGCTATGAGCTAGCCTTCAATGACGCAGCCATTGAATGGTCCAGTTATTATGAAACTTCCCTGGAAGCCTGTCGCGTACGAAAGCCACGTGATAAAGGGGTTATAGAAGGTATTGTGAACAAATTCTATCAGTATATCTATGCAGCTATCCGTAATGAAGAGTTCCATACGCTGGACGAGTTTAACAACTGTATTTACGAACTGACAGACGGATTCAACGACCGGCCTTCGCGTACTACCGGAAAAAGCCGTAGGATGGTTTTTGAAGAGCAGGAACGGGATAGCCTACGGCAACTTCCAAAGGTTCCCTTCCGCTTCCGTTACCGTAAGGAGGTAAAACTCACAGGTGATTATCATGTGGCTGTCGGCCGGCTGGAAGAGCGTCATCTTTACAGTGTGCCTTATACCTATGTCGGGCAAAAGGTTACTGTCCTTTGGGATACGGAGGCGGTTTAGATTTATCTGAACAACACAAGAATAGCCTTGCACCGGAGATCCTTCACCGGTGGACGTACCACGGAAGAAGCACACATGCCGGAGAATCACCTGGAATATCTTCATAGTAAGGGACGGAATGCCGCTTTCTATCTAGAAGAGGCTGAATCCATCGGAACCTACACCCGGAAAGCTGTGGAGAAAGTCCTGACATCCCCCAAATATGTAAGCCATGCCTACCGGTCCTGTGAGGGCATATTGGCCCTGCGCCGAAAATATGGCAAGGACAGACTGGAGAATGCCTGCAGGCATGTGTCTGAAAGCGGAACCGTGACCTATAATATGCTCAAGAATATCCTTCAGGGTAATCTAGACAAAACCGAAATCCAATCAGTTGTAACCTTCATGCCCGACAATGAATATGTACGTGGTGCTGAAGCTTTTGCAAATATCTAAAATCCTTTTTTATGAACACACAAGAAACTATCGTACAACTCAAGGAATTGAAACTGAAGGGTATGGCAGATACTCTTGAATCCCTGATGAATCTTCCGGTACAAAACCGCCCATCATTTGATTTTGTCATAGCCAAGATGGTAGAGGCGGAAATACTTGAAAGGAAGGAACGTAAAACAGAAATGTTCCTCAAAACCAGCAAACTCCGCTATCATGCAATGCTTGAAGATGTAGCCTGTGGGGTAGAAAGAAACTTAACGGCGGAACAACTGGCCGCACTTGCAGACTGTTCTTTCCGACATGAAAATCTGTTGATACAA
>OGKF01001126.1_pt1 | contig 12841 bp, 8 predicted proteins | sample 1572391 | NCBI WGS metagenome assembly OGKF01 (sample SAMEA2582095, study PRJEB24529) | metagenome | biome: Human gut stool | place: China | collected 2011
ACATCTATATCACCGGTTCAAACGCAAAGCTTCTTTCCAGTGAGCTTTCCACTTATCTTGGCGGACGTTATGTGGAGTTTATTATTTATCCATTCTCCTTTGCAGAGTTCCTGGAACTGTATCGCCCCATTGCGCCAGATGAACCGATCCAGAAATGCTTTCAAAAGTATCTTTTATCTGGAACTTCTGCGCCGGGACTATAAAGTTACAGTAGGCAAAACCGGAAACAATAGCCGCTAATGGAATTCATTTTCCAAAAGCGGCTGCTCTTTTTATCTCTTTATTTCTTTAATTTAAATTTTTCAATTCATGTCATATGATTATCTTCCGGAGGTAGTACCACCATCAATGCACAGTGCCTGGCTTGTGATCTCGCGGGCAAAGTCACTTGCAAGGAATACAGTTGCCCAGGCAATATCTTCTTCCTTCTGATCATGTCCCAGCGGGATCATGCTCTTAACGGAAGCATTCCACAGTTCTTCACGTTTCTCAGGAGTCAGTTCATTATGAACTTCTGGATCCCAGCCATTGTTCATGCCTTCCAGGATCTCTTCCCACATTGCTGTACGGATAATTCCCGGGAGAATAGCATTTACACGGACTCCGTAAGGAGCTGCATGTTTTGCTGCGGACTGCATCAGGCTTGTTACAGCTGCCTTGGATGCGCTGTAAGTCTGGAGCATTCCCATACCGTCTCTGCCTGCAATAGAGGATACAAGGATCATGTTTCCGCCCTTATTTGCTTCCAGATGTGCCAGACCATGTTTGATCATATGTACGGTTCCCACTACATTGATATTGAACAGTCTCTGAACCTCTTCTGTAGTTGTATGCATCATATCCTGAAGGGAAATTACGCCTGCTGCATTTACGATCACATCGATCTTTCCGCCGCCAAATGCTGCTGCGTCAGCGATCAGCTTCTTAACGTCTTCTTCCACAGCTACATCACATTTTGTAAAGCCGCCCTTTACGCCAAGTGCCTCGATCTCTTTTACAGTAGCAAGGCCCTGATCTTCTTTACGGTTTGCAATATATACGTTTGCGCCACATCCTGCAAACTGAAGTGCCATCTCTTTACCCAGTCCACGTCCACCACCTGTAACAAGGACTGTCTTTCCAGTAAAATCAATATTCATTGCCATAACCAAAATCCCCTTTCCAGATATATGTTCTGTTTAACTCTGTTAATATTTTATCACTCTGTATGGAAATGTCAATGTTTATAATCTTAAGTTTTTACAGTTTTTCCCATAATTACAGGCTTTTCTTTTGTTAATTTTTTAATCAACTTTTTCAAAACAACCACATTTATTCTCCGGCCAGGTATCCTCCAAACCTTCCCGGTAATGGTACCACAGGATTTCTCCATCTGCCATGGATATGCCGATTTCTTTTATCCCGTCATGATCTAAGTCTTCCATCTGTGCTTTAGCCTGCCAGTCCGCTTCTTTTTCTGATCCCCATAAAAGAGTTCCTACTCTGGCCCCATTTGCGCTGTCATATACAGCATAGCCGTTCTTATTATCTAACGGGGAAAGGCAGAAAATGAGAGCGCCTTTATCGTCCAGGTGCAGGTCTTCGGAATAAGCCCTGTAAGTGCGCCAGTCGCTGCCAGGGATGTTGGAATCTGAACCGGAACCTGGTTCTGGCTCTGCATCTGTGTTTTCCGTAATGATCTTTCCGTTTTCTGTTGGACCTGCAACTGGCTCCTGGACCTGGATCCCATATAAGAGCCAGAATGTGCAGACCAATAAAAATACACTGACCAGAACCGGGATGATCCCAATGATCATTAAAATACGCCATTTTTTCTGCCCCGTCTTTCTGCTCTGGATCATGCCTGCTGCAATAAAACTAATTCCCAATAGCAATGTGGCTATTTCCAATCCAAACATCCATTTTCCCTCTTTCTTACAAATTATGAAACTGATCCTATTGTTCTGTATATCTGAACTATACAGCTGTTCCTTCAGGGAAAATATTAACTAAAGGTTAGTTTTAGAAACAGTTTTGGGGACTTTATTTTTTTACTATACACATTTCTATTTAAAGGCTATAATAATTCTGGAAAAATATGAGTATAGAGAGGGTATTCTTATGTACGATTTAAAAATGTTAGAAGAGATCAAAAGCCAGGAAGAGCGTATCCACTTTTCTTCTTTTGATTACAATGATGCTTACACACTGGGAACCATGCTTCGCGAGCGTGGTCTGACCACTCCAAAGCCAATCGCCATCCGTATTGTTTTTGATGATATTATCCTGTATCAGTCTTTCCTTCCGGGAACAGACGAAAGCAATAACCAGTGGATGAACCGCAAACAGCACACGGTTGAGCGCTGCCATACTTCTTCCCTGCGGGCTGCTGTTGAACGGGAATTAAACGGTGTAAAAGAAAACTGGCAGCAGGATGAGTCCCACTATGCATTCTGCGGCGGTGGATTTCCAATTATTGTAAATGATGAGTTCCGCGGTGTTGCCATGATCTCCGGCCTGCCTCATCTGGAAGACCACAGAAACCTGGTGGAAGTAATGGATCAGTTCTGCGCACAGAAGAACGCATAAGCTCTATTCCTATTATTGGTTCTCACAGCAAATATAAAACAGGTCGCGGATATTTCCATAAAATGTGATATCTGCGACCTGCTTTTTTATTATACGCATTTTTCTGCTATTTTTATCTATTATCTATCTATTCCCATTTTTTCCACACATCCGGCTGATAGCCTAAGGTAGACTGCTTTCCGTTTCTGATCACCGGTGTTTTGATCACCTGGGGATTTTCCAGGACTTTTTGCAGCTTATCTTCCTCTGCGATATATTTGATCAGGGACAAAATATCTTTGTCTTTCCCATCCCAGTTGATCATATTTTCCAGGCCTCCGTTTGCCTGGGCAACGGAGTTAAACTCGCCTTTTGACATGCCTTTTTCCTTCATGTCAATGAACTGGTATTTGATGCCACGCTCTTTGAAAAAGCGTTCTGCTTTCTTTGTATCATTGCACTTTTTTGTGCCGAAGATCTGGATGTTCATAAAATATGTCCGCCTTTTTCCTGAAAATCTGTGTTTTTATTCATATCTTCACTCATGATACCATGCTGCATTTGTCTTTACAAGCCGTCTTTATCTGCGGATCACCTGGATCTCCTGCTCTGTGCCAAGATCTACCGGTTTGAAGGTGTTTTCCAGGCCTTCTGTAATATAGATCTGGCCTTTATCATCTTCTAAGACTGCCTCGTAATTCTGGTGGCTGCGCCAGTGTTCAGCCGCTTTTTCCGGACCCATGACAAAAAGGGCAGTGGAAAGACCATCACAGAGGAAACCGCTGTCACTGATAATGGTCACAGATACCAGCCCATTTTTAGCCGGAGCACCGGTTTTAGGATCCATAATGTGCCAGTAGACCTGACCGTCATCACCTGTGAAATAACGCTCGTAGCCACCGGAAGTAACCACCGCCTTATCTGTTACAGAAACACCTCCCAGATAACGGTCCTCTTCTGCTGCCCGGATACCGATGAACCAGTCAGACCCGTCCGACTTTGTACCTACTGTCTGGATATTTCCTCCCAGACTGAAAAGAGCAGAAGTAACACCTTCTTCTTTCATCAGGTTTGCCAGGACCTCTGCTGTATAGCCTTTTCCTACACTTCCCAAATCTACCATCATATCCGGTTCTATGGATACAGTATTACCATTTACCTGGATTTTGCGGTAATCTACGCGGGAGACTAATGCTTTGCGTTCTTCCTCATCGGGGATGCGATGTTCACCTGTGGTAAAGCCCCAGGCTTTTACAATGGGATAGGCGGAAATGTCTAAGGCACCGTCTGTATCTTTGCAAAGTTCAAGTGTCTGCTGCATCTGCTTTGCAACTTCTTCTGCAAACTTTGCCTCTTTCTTCTGGTTTAATTCCCACATGGGACTTCCTTCTTTTGTCACAGAAAGTGTATCTTCCAGTTCTTCTATTTTCCCCCGGACTTTTTCTTCTACGTCATCATTTCCGCCATAGATCTGGAACTGCATCACTGTGTCCATGGCAAATACGGTAAAGTTCTTTTCTTCGGATCCTGTCTCTGTACGCAAAACAGGGCGGTCATTTTTGACCGCCTCTGTTTCTGCTGTTTTTGTAGATGCACTGCATCCGCATAACATCAGTGTCAGGATCACCAGACATTTTTTCAATTAGATTTCTCCTTCTGTTTCGGTTGCTTCTGTATCTTCGGCAACATCGTCAGCTGCAGTGTCTTCGGAAACATCTTCATTGGAGTCTTCGGAGTCCTTATCCTCAGATGCATCTTCCTCTGGCTTATCCTCTGCCGGCTCTTCTGCAGTATCTTCCTTATCTTCCTCAGAAGGTTCGGTTACTTCATCTTCTGCCGGAACTTCTTCTGCATCCTTATCAGCCGGCTCTTCCTCAGCCGGAACTTCCGGAACAACTGTTTCATCCTTTGTTTCAGGAACAGTTACTTCTTCCTGAGCCTCTTCTTTCATTTCCTGCTCATCTAAAAGTTCTTCCTCTGCTTCGGTTGGGTCTACCAGTTCGCCATCTCTTACATAGAATACATAAGAACCATATTCGCTCTTCTTACTGTAAATAGTAACTTTGATCAGATCACCTGTTTCGTAAGCATCGAAACCATCCTTAGCAAAATCAATGTAATCTTTTCCTTTTCCCATACCATCACTTTCAGGTGTTGTACCTACTTTAAACTGCTGATCTGATATAGAACCATAACTACAGCTTTCATACTGATGCTGTCCTACCATTATATAATCTATAGCACCAAGATAGGTATCTCTTGAAATATCGTTTATGGTGTCTACTTTAAGGAGTAAACGATATGCTTCATACTTCGCCAGGAAACTATCTACTGAAACTTCTTCAAAAGTGATATCCTTATCACTTTCATCGTTTCCATTATCTCCAGAATTATCTTCACCAGGTGCTGCAACTAATTTGCCTGCTTTCAGATAGAATACATATGGATCATAGTCTGCTTTAGCAGTAGAGTAAATAGTGACTTTAACCGGAGTACCGTCTGTACCAAAATCAGCAATATCAGTTGTAAAATCGATATATTCCTGCTCTCCGGTTCCTGTATTAGTGCCACCCTGCTTAAATTTATTTGAGTTTTTGCTAATATCTGGAGTACCATAAGAATATTTTACATCTCCAACCTCAATATAATCGATAGCTTTTAAGTAAAGATCTCTGCTGACATCGTTAATTTTCTCATCAGTAAATGTTAAGCGATATGTATCATAATCATCAAACCAATATTTCACATGAGCTTTCTCAAAGGTAAGTCCCTCAACGCCCTCATCTTCTCCGGCATTACCATCAGACTCAATAATTACTTCAATTACCTGGCTCTTGTATCCATCTGCTTCAATTGTGAGTTTATGTGTACCAACCGGTAATTCAGATGTATCAATGGTAATCTCTGTGTCATTTACTGTTGTGTCAAGTTCTTCTTCTCCATACTTAACAGAAGTAATTGCTTTCAGATATTCTGCATTGCCTTTCAGTGTCCATTCATTTCCTCGCTGGATATTAAGCTGTCCAGTAAGCTTTGGAGCATCCTTATCTTCTGCAGGAGGAACAATTTCGGAACCAGATTTCAGAGCATATTTACCATTGCTGTTCTTTACAGCAGTAAGAGTAATGGTATCATATCCTTCTGCCTCAACAACAATTTCAACTGTATCACCTGTAAATCCAGTATCAACAGTCATACGCAGGCAGTCATTAATGCTACCGTAACCACTGTCTACAACAGAAGCTGCGAACTCATTATTATTATATCCAAGTCCAAGTAATGCCTTTGTATAAGTCACATCACCAACCGTAACAGATTTTACTGCGTCAAGATAATCTGCCAGCACCTTCTTAGCATCAGTATCTGTACCATTCTCGAAAGTAATGTAATAGTTGGCAGGAGACATAAAGAAGCCAGCTTCCTTGTACTCCAGGCTCTTTACAACCGGAACAAACGTAACCTCAGGCTCGTCAACACCTTCTGCAACTACGATCTGTGCTGTTAACGCATCTACATATCCCTTTGCGCGAAGAGTCAGTGTATGTGTTCCAGGTTTGATGTTTCCGATGGTCAGGCTCTTCTTGTCAGCAGATATCTCATAATATGCTGCATCGCTTCCTTCATAGCCCTTTGTATAAAGGGTATCATCCTCATCTAAAACTACAGAGGTCAGATACTTTAAGAAACCGCCTTCAGAACCGGTTACATCTACTTCTGCGTCTGCATAGTATCCCTGGATCTTGCCAAAGGTTCTCTTATCAGATGCATACTCATTCTTGCCATCTGGATACTTCACAGTCAGAGTCAGTCCCTCTTCCAGAAGCTGATCATAAGTGATCTTAAATGCATTCATCTGGTATCCGTCTGCTTCTACTGCGATCTTGTATTCTTCTCCCGGTGTGAACAGGCTCTGATCCAGAGTTAAAGTTCCCTTTTCAACATCTACTGTATACTTGTCTTTTGCAAGTCCGGTCCAGCTGTCATTGATCACAACATTTTTGATAGCAGCCAGATACTGTGCATTTTCATGCTTCAGAACAACATTTTCGCCTTCCTTGTTCTGCTCTACTGTGAATGCACCAGCTGCCGGGCGGGCAAAATCACCGTTATTCTGGATCTCACCTAAAAGACCATCTTCCAGAACTTCCTTTGCAGTTGCCGGACTGTTGCTCCAGGTCACACCGGTTCTCTTGTAATCCTCAAAGGAAAGGATCTGATCGTCTTCGTATTTCTTATTTTCTACGCTGGATACATAATCGGTCCAGTCATAGTATTTTCCTTCTGCTCTGTCAAATACTGCATCCTTGATAATGTTGTACCACCAGTCTACAACTGCCTCAGACTCAGCTGTAGATCTTCCAGCTTCTTCCAGAAGTTCTGCATTTACCAGCAGGTCGGTATCAAATACCAGATTTGCAGAAATAGCGCTGCTTCCGGAACTGCTTTCGCCGGAGCTGCTGCCTCCGCCTGAACCTGTGGATGCTGTGGAGACGCCATCAAATGAATACTGGGAAATTCCCATTTCATCCTTGGATGGAACATTTTCACCATTTGTTACTTTAAATCTGACAGAGGTTGCCTTAAATCCGTCTGCATATACAGTCAGCTTGTAATTGCCCTTATATTTTAAATGATCTACATTATCATTATAAAGGACAAACAGATCCTGGCTGAACAGGAACCAGTCATCGATCTCGTTTAATTCTACCGTCTCAGTTGGTCCTTCCAGAACCACACGGCTGATCGGTGTCTCAATTCCGTATACCATGTTTTCAACCTGGAAATGCAGGTTTACGCCAGACTGGGCTGTTTCCTGTAATTTCAGAACAGGTGCCTGGGCATTTACTACATGGATCGGAACAAGAGCAGATGTACCTGCCTTGGACTCTACGCGGACATAATATCTTCCGTTGTTTGTGAAATTGCCCTGTCCGCTCTTAATGGTCAGTTCGCCTACGCGGCCACTTCCATGAGCTACATCTTTTGCACGGTCAAATACAAGATCACTGTTGATGGTGTTCTTATTTTCATTGTACTCTACCAGCTGAAGGCGGTTAATTCCGTCAAACCACTCTTTCTCATCGTCGGTATTGTAATTGAACATAATGGTTACAGTTGCTTTTCCATCTTCGCCTAATTCTGCATCCGGTGAATAAGCAGGATGAGCCACCGGCTTTTCTCCAAGAGCGAATGTTGTCTTAGATGGTGAATATCTTACAGAACCATCATCTGCATAGTTGGTCAGATAGTAATCCCAGATGGATACCGGTCCGTGTGTCATGATCTTTTCAGGAAGATAGCTGTCTCCTGTGTAGATAATACCATCTGCTGCAGTATCATCTAAGGAAACGGTCTGTACCTGTGCCCCGTCATCATTGCTGCTTACAGTAAGAACAGCCGGTGCCTTTGTAACAGCCAGTTTGCAGATACTTCCATCATCAGTTACATTTGAAAGAGCTGCAGTTACATCTACGCCATCTGCATAGACCTTTGTATTGCCTGCATTATAGCCATCTTCAAATGCTACCGTGATCCACCAGCCAAGGGAATTTAACTCTGTCAGTTTTGTCTGATCCTGCTTTACAAAAACTGCTTTATTCTGGTCTGGCTGGTTATTTCCATTGTTGGAATTGTTGCCATTGTTTGTATTGTCGTTGCTGGAATTACTGTCGTTGGTATTTCCATTGTTAGTGTTTCCGTTGTTGGTGTTTCCGTTGTTGGTGTTTCCATTATTTGTATTGCCGTTATTGGCATTATTATTTCCGTTATCTGTACTGCCGGAGCTGCTGTGGCTGCTTCCACCGCCACCTCCGCCTCTTACAGTGGTCTTAGAATTGGTATCTTTTCCAGGATTACTTGAAAATCCTTTTCCAGGCACTACCTGAATGTTTCCATTTTCATCTACCCACTGTCCGTCTGCATTGACTTTGTAGCCATCTGGTGTTACATCATTTGCAAACATTTTTCCAGTGTTCTCTCCTGCTGCCGGCTCAAAATAATAGCTGCGGCCATCGACCCACTGCCATCCGGTTACTGCTGCACCTTCAGTGCTGTCTGCAGTAGTGCTGAAGAAATACCATTTGCCAGCTGCATCCTGGTACCATCCGGTAACCATTTTGCCTTCTACAGCATCTGGTGTCTGATTAAAATAATAAGTACGGTCATTAATACGGAGCATGCCGGTTGCCATAATACCTGTCTCAGGCTGCAGATAATACCAGCCGCTTGCAGTATGGACCCATCCGGTTGCCATTTCTCCTGAAGGCTTTCTATATTTCCAGCCTGCATCTTCTTTTACCCAGGTTCCCGCCTGCAGCTGTGACCCGGTTGCTGCCTGTGCACCAAAAGCAGTTCCTGCCTGCAAGGATGCAGCTGCAAGAAACATGGCTAACAGTGCTTTTGTTCTTCCTGTTTTTCTCATAAGTACAAAACTCCTCTTTTGTAGATTACTGAACATGTGAGTTAATGCATACTAACTCGCATGCCGCATTAGTATACACTAACTGAAATTTTTTCGTCAATTATGAGGGGCAGTTTTATTTTGATAAAATTTTTCAACAAGAAATCGTGCAGGTTATTGGAAAAATTTCCATTAAAAAAAGTTGTTATCAGTTTATTGTTATAGTTTGGTGAGAATAACGCAGAATTGGCTTAAATAAAGGATTTTTCTGAATTTGTTAAAAACAGGACAAATAGAAAAGGGACCGCCTATGGCAGTCCCCTTTGTTATCAAGAATTTTTCTCATTTTTTGAAATATCATGTCTTTTTATGACGGACATCCCAGTTGTAACCACTTGGCATCGTCTAAATAATACGTTCCATTTTTTGACGAAGGGCTCGGGTAGTCCCTTCAATATCTTCTGCTGCAAAAATACCGGATACAATGGCAGCTCCTGCTGCACCGCTTCCCTGCAGTTTTTCAATATTATCCAGGCAGATACCGCCAATGGCTACTACCGGGATCTTTACAGATGCGCAGATTGCCTGCAGCTGTTCCATCGTCATAGGGCGGGCATCTTTTTTGGTTGATGTGCCAAATACGGCACCGCTGCCCAAATAGTCAGCCCCCTGTGACTGGGCTTTTAATGCCTGTTCTACCGTTTTGGCTGTGACTCCCAGGATCTTATCCGGTCCAAGAAGTTGTCTTGCAAGACCGGCATCCATGTCATTCTGGCCTACATGGACACCGTCTGCACCACAGGCTTTTGCCAGTTTTATATTGTCATCGATCAGGAGAGGAACATTGTATTTTTCTGTGAGAGCGCGCATTTTCTTCGCCTCTTCCAGATATTCTTCCACGTTGTCATCCCGCAGTCCTTTTTCACGAAGCTGCACCATGGTGGCGCCGCCTTTTAAGGCTGCTTCTGTCTGCTCATAAAGACTCATTTTCCCGGTCCAGGCCCGGTCGGTTACTGCATAGATCAACAACTGGCTTTTGTCAAATTTCATGGTTCTCTCCTTTTCTCATATCCATCATCCACTCACAAACCCGCGCTAACGCGCTCTACTGTCTGCTATCGCAGACTGTTTGTTCGTTAATGGCCCAAGAAAAACAAATGTCTGCTTCGCAGCCGCTTGTTTTTCTTTTGGGCTCATTTCATTCATCAAAAATACTTACGATCTCGCCGTCTAAAATGCGGTTCATATTTTTTACAGCACAGAAGTTACCGCACATAGAGCAGGTATCTTCTTTTTCCGGCTTCGCAGATGCTCTGTAGTTTCTCGCCTTTTCCGGATCAATGGAAAGCTCAAAGGTCTTTTCCCAGTCCAGTTTCTTTCTTGCCATTCCCATCTGGCGGTCCCACTCGGAAGCGCCCTTAACACCTTTTGCAATATCTGCTGCATGGGCTGCGATCTTGGAAGCGATGATGCCTTCTTTTACGTCATTCAGATCCGGCAGGCGTAAATGTTCAGCCGGTGTTACATAGCATAAAAAGGATGCGCCGTAAGTTGCCGCAACCGCACCACCGATAGCCGATGTAATATGGTCATAGCCAGGTGCAATATCTGTTACAAGCGGGCCTAATACGTAAAACGGCGCGCCCTTGCAGATGGTCTTCTGGATTTCCATGTTTGCCTGAATCTGGTTCAGCGGCATATGTCCCGGTCCTTCAATCATAACCTGTACATCCTTTTCCCATGCACGTTTTGTCAGTTCACCAAGTGTTACCAGCTCTTCAATCTGTGAAATATCGGAAGCATCTTCGATACAGCCCGGTCTGCATGCATCACCAAGACTTATGGTAACATCATACTTGCGGCAGATGTCTAGTACCCAGTCATAATTTTCATAAAATGGATTTTCTTTTCCTGTCATTTCCATCCATGCAAAAATGATAGAACCGCCTCTGGATACAATGTTGGTAAGACGCTTTGCATCCTTAAAACGCTTTGCTGTACTCTTATTGATACCGCAGTGAATTGTCAGGAAATCCACACCATCTTTTGCGTGCATTTCAACAATTGAAAGCCATTCTTCGGTTGTAATATCCTTTAACGGTTTGTGGTAATATACCACGGCATCATAAATAGGAACTGTTCCTATTGTTGCCGGACACTCTGCGGTCAGCTTTCTTCTGAACTTCTGTGTATCGCCGAAAGAACTTAAATCCATAATAGCCTCTGCGCCCATGGCTACGGCTTCGTTCACCTTTTCCATTTCCATATCCAGGTCTACACAGTCCCTTGATGTACCCAGATTGACATTAATCTTTGTCTTTAAGGCAGAACCGATACCATTCGGGCTTAATGCCTGATGATTCTTATTGGCAGGAATAATCACCTGTCCCTTTGCAATCAGTTCTCTTAATTTTTCAACGCCCATATTTTCTTTTGCTGCAACAATTTCCATTTCAGGGGTGACAATCCCCTGTCTTGCAGCATCCATCTGTGTCGTATAACTCACAACAGCCTCCATTCCTGTACCTTGTACATGCTGATTTTTTCCGTGGGAGATATATCGCCGCGTTTATCCATATTATCATTATTATGATTTAAATATTTCACTTTACTATTATGTAAAAATAGGGAACTTTTTTCCGAAATTTCCTGATAGTCCTAAAGAATGCGCTATTTTCCGACAGCATATCCTCCATCTTAAAAGATACGGTATTCTGTCATTAAAAAAGAACTCCCTACGGTGGCATTATCCACATCAGGTAACGGGTCGGATACGATTCCCTCTCAGCAGTACCGCGGCTTTCGCCGCGGTCCTTTTGCTCCCCGGAAAATATTAACTTTATTATAACATTGTCTGACAAGAAGTCAATTTAAAACTTTTTAAAAACATCCGCTTCTGCCTTTAAGCTTTCCACGGTTTCCTTACTGCTGCCCATCTGTTCATTGATGGTGTGCATATCTTCTACCAGTGAACCGGTACTCATCGCGGAGCTTGTAACCGCATTGGCACTTTCTTCTACTGCTTTTGCAATACCCTCAATGGACTCTACGACATTATTCATAATATTCTTTAAGTTTTCTGTCTTTTCCGTAAATTCATTCATCACTTCACTGACATAGCTTGCATCTTCATTGTACTGTTCTCCGGAATCCGCATATGTACCGTAATCCGGCAGCACCGTTTCTTCTATAAATGCTATCATCGCATTTGAATTATCGATTAATGCATGAACCGCCTTTGTAACATGTTCATTAATTGCCTGGATATTATTTGCCGTATCCCGGCTTGAATCTGCCAATTGACGAATTTCATCCGCAACTACCGCAAAGCCTTTTCCGGCATCGCCTGCCCTTGCAGCTTCAATCGATGCATTTAATGCAAGCAGATTGGTCTGGCTTGAAATATTTAAAATCTCGCCTGTCAGTTCATTGACCTTTTCTACACTGCGGCTTTCTTCTATCGCCTGCTTTAATGTACCGACGATATTTCCAACCATTGCATCAGTCTGTACTTTATTTTCATTAGCATTCTTTGCAAGCGTATCTGCACGCTCCTGCATTTCTTTAGAGTATGTATTCATCTGCCCGGTTCTGTCTGCAATATCATTTACTTCACCGCTGATGGATTCTGTATTTTCCGTTACCGTCTGAACAGTGGCTGCAATTTCTTCCATGGTTGCTGACAATTCTTCCATGGCAGAAGATACGTCCTGTGCATTGTCATTTGACGCCGACACATTTTCCGTAACCATATTGACAACCCGGGTCAGATTCTGTGTACCGCTTACAATCACACCCATCGTACTCTGTAACTTATCCAGAAACAGATTAATCCCATCTGCAAGCGCACCAATTTCATCCTGATAACCGGATTCCACACGCATTGTTAAATCA
>OGKF01001137.1_pt1 | contig 12756 bp, 10 predicted proteins | sample 1572391 | NCBI WGS metagenome assembly OGKF01 (sample SAMEA2582095, study PRJEB24529) | metagenome | biome: Human gut stool | place: China | collected 2011
CAGATAAATATGATTTGGTGAACTGGATTTTTGATGTGGAATTTTTTCAGGCTGTCCATGTCCGGGACTACAATCTGCCAAACTGGTCGTGGCGTTTTTTGGAGGACAGCTGTCAGTATTTTTACGAAAACCAGTCATTTTACAGAAAGGCACTGCAGATTGAAGGGCAGAATTCTTTTGTAGAACATTTCAGGGAAACGTTAAAGCCATTGTTAAAAATGGTTGTAAAAAATATTCTGGCAGACCCGCAATATGAAGAATTCTGCATCAATTTTTATTCGGATGCATTTATTGCGGCGCTGGAGCGCTGGCTGTCGGAAAAAGAATGTACAGAGCCGGAATTATTTATTAAAATGTTGCAGTCGAGCATCGGCGCATTAATAAAATATGTAGAAACGGATAACGGGTAGCTGTTATCCGTTTTTTAAGTTCATTTTTACCCAATCCATTTAATTTTGAAATATACTTGTGCCGGGAACGTTTATAGAAAAGCCACACATTTTCCAAAATGTCCCAAAATGTAACAATTTTTAAATTTGTCCTAAATTGTTACAAAAATGTCGTTGTGTCTAATGTAAATTGTTTCATTTCACAGTAAAATTTAACGCATATCGAGACTGAAGAAATGGAGAGATTACTATGGCGAACAAATTACAAAAGGGAATGCAGGATTTTGGTATTAAACAGGCATTAAAATATCTGGAAAAAGACCCGGAAGAAAATATTCCAAAGTTGATGGAAATGGTTGACCGGTTCGCACCGCAGGGCTGGTACGAAGGACAGCGTAATATGATTCGTAAGGTAATACAGGAAAAAGGCAACTGGTATGAGTTGATTTTACGACTTTATGAATTAGACCCGGGTGTAAGAAAAGCGTTCTTCCAGAACTTTATTTTTAATGCAAGTTTGAACGGAAGTGCGTTACAGGACCAGCTTTCACAGGAAAATAACTGTAATATTCCGTGGGCAATTCTGCTTGATCCGACATCAGCCTGCAATCTGCACTGTACGGGCTGCTGGGCTGCAGAGTACGGACATCAGTTGAATTTAAGCCTTGAAACGATTGATTCCATTGTAAAGCAGGGCAAAAAACTCGGTACTTATATGTACATTTACACCGGTGGTGAGCCGCTGGTTCGTAAACAGGATTTAATCAAGATTTGTGAAATGAACCCGGATTGTGAGTTCCTTTCATTTACAAACGGTACATTAATTGATGAAGAATTTTGTCAGGAAATGCTTCGTGTAAAGAATTTTGTACCGGCAATCAGTCTGGAAGGCTTTGAAGATGCCAATGACGGACGCCGTGGTGACGGTGTATTCCAGAAGGTTCAGCACGCAATGAAACTATTAAAGTCCCACAAACTGCCGTTTGGTATTTCAACCTGCTACACAAGCAGGAATTTTGAAGATATCAGCAGCGAAGCTTTTTATGATATGATGATTGAAAGCGGCGCGTTATTTGTATGGTATTTCCATTATATGCCGGTTGGCAATTCCGCAGTGCCGGAATTACTGCCGACACCACAGCAGCGTGAGGAAATGTATAAGAGAATCCGTCATTTCCGTGAAACAAAGGCAATTTTCGGGATGGATTTCCAGAATGACGGTCAGTTTGTTGGCGGCTGTATTGCAGGCGGCAGACGGTACTTACATATCAATGCAAAGGGCGATGTAGAGCCATGTGTATTTATTCATTATTCAAATGTAAATATTCATGACTGCACACTGCTTGAAGCATTAAAGAGTCCGATTTTCCAGGCATATCATGACAACCAGCCGTTTAATGACAATCATCTGCGTCCATGTCCGATGCTTGAAAATCCGGAAAAACTCCGTCAGATGGTTAAAGAAACAGGCGCTGTCAACACCGATTATCAGGATATGGAATCCGTAGACCATTTGTGTGATAAATGCGAATCTTATGCGGAAAACTGGAAGCCGACAGCAGAACGTTTGTGGAATCAGAAGAAATAGAAGCAATAGAGCAAAGCCATAAAGAATAAAATATAAAGAATTGCGTAATATGAAAAGACTGCCGCCGGAACGTGAGGGATATATTGAATGCCTTCAATAAATCGGAAAGCGGCAGTCTGATTTTATATCTTTAATATATATGATAAGTTAAATATAAAAATTAAAAGAATTAAAAATTGCGAAGTACGTCATATATCTGCAAAGTAGGACATGACTATTGTATATCCGGTAACAAAATGATAAAATAAAGAAAAAGTTCGTGATTTGCGGAGGGGATAGTGCGAAAAATCACACTGATGTGCTGATTTTTCACACAGATGTTTGCTTCCGAACGAAAGCAAACACCTATGATAGCAGATGAGAAATCGCTTCTTCGCAAAAAGTCGCTCAGGAATGGAGATTAGCGTGTTTAATATTGCAGTTTGCGATGATATGAAAGAAATTACAGCACAGCTTGTTCAAATTGCGGAACAGCAGTCCATGAAACAGATACAGACAGTAAAGGGATTTTATTCCGGTGGACAGTTGATGGAATATATGGCAAAAAATAATGTGGATTTACTATTTTTGGATATTGAACTGGGGGATATGACAGGAATAGATATCAGCAGGAAAATCCGGAAAGAAGATCATAATGATACGATGCAGATTGTATATATGACCGGAAAAGAAGGATATGAGCGCGAATTGTTTGATTTTCAGCCGCTAAATTTTTTAGCAAAGCCGTTAAATGAAGCAAAGGTGCGGGAATGTATTGCAATGGCATATGGAAAATGGACTGTCCGTAAACATAAATTTTATTACAGAAAATATTATGAGATATATGCAGTCAGCGTTGGAAGAATTATTTCCTTTGAAACTGATAAAAGATATATTCTCATGACAACAACAGAGGGCGAAGAACGGTTCAGAGCAACAATGGAGCAGATAGAAGAACAGGTCAGACATCACGGATTTTTAAAGATAAATCAGGCAGTTATCCTCAATATGGAATATATCCGGCAGTTTCATAAAGACAGGATACAGATGAGTAACGGAAAGATATATTATACAAGCCGGAGTTATCAGAAAGAGGCGCAGAGAACGTATTTAAAATTTATGGATTAGGGACAGGATATGGGAACAGCAGGATATTTGATTACTAATATATTCAGAGTGTATTTAATATATCGGTTTTATAATATATTTTTTACCCAATATAAAATTAATAAGAAATATGTATTTTTTATATATCTGATATATTATGTAATAAATTCAGTCGTATATATTCAAATTTGTATACCGGTTGTTACATTAGCGGTAAATATTGTCAGTTTAATGGCGGTTACATACATATATCAGGCAACATTCCGTAAAAGAATGTTTTATGTCATGGTACAGTTGGGTTTATCAATCTGTACAGAGGCAATAGCAGTGCTTGTATCGGTAAATGTCATGCCGGAGCTTACCAGTCAGAATATGGAAGATTACACGATGATTCAGTATTTTATTGCAAATATTTCCTGTTTTCCGATTGTACTCGGAACCGAGAAAATAAAACGGACCGGTCAGGGAGAAGAAATATCGGGAATGTATTGGGTATTGCTGCTGTTACTGCCTGTATTTTCAATTTATATTGCGGCGGTGCTTTGTATGCTGCCGGAAAAATATAATCTGATTGCGGGTGTGAGTTTTGTATTGTTACTGTTGATGAATCTTATTGTTTTTTATCTATATGATGTATTGTCGCAGTTCATGGCTGAAAAGATAAAGGAAAATAAAATAGAAGAGCAGAACAGGAATTACGAACAGCAGCTTTACCATTATGAGGAGCTTTTTGAAAATACACGGGCATTAAGACATGATTTGAAAAATCATTTTGGGGTTATATACCTTTTGGCGGAACAAAATCAGGATAAAGAAGTCATAAACTATGTACAACGTTTTTTAGATATGTCCGATAACGGGGGGTATCGGATTTCAACGGGAAATGTATCATTGGATGCGCTGATTTCTTATAAATATGAAGAAGCTAAAAGACAGGGAATTTGTATAAATACAGAAGTTGCAATCGCAAAAAACACCCGGTGGAATGATGTCGATTTGTGTACCATTACCGGAAATTTACTGGATAATGCCATTCGGGCAGCCAAAGATATTGAAAATGCATCGATTGAATTTGTTATGCGCCAGCATGAAAATAAAATGGTCATAAAGGTGAAGAATCCATATCGCGGTGTTTTAAAGAGGAGGGAAGATGTATTTGAAACAACAAAACAGAATAAAAACCGGCATGGAATCGGATTGGAACATATTAAAAAAATTGTAGAACAATATCATGGGGTAATAGATTTTGATACGCAAAATGGGGAATTTGTTGTCAGATTAATTCTTTATTAATGTAAAAATTTTACCGAATAAACCAACATTTTGCAGAATAAACCAATATTGCTTGATTTTGAAAAATCCCATGTTAAGGTAAGGATAGAAACAGGGGAAAGTAACAGAAAGGGTTAAGCAGTTAAAAAAGTATCAGGGAAGTAAACGTGATTAGGGGAAAAACAGTTAGCGACATTTTGGTTGAATATGAGATTATTTTACCGGAAGAAAGAGAAATAGTAACTTACGGAATTAAGCAGACAGTTATATCATTAGGACATATTGCATTATTTCTGATAATTGGATTTGGAATGCATATGTTTTGTGAAACGGCAGTATTTCTAGTTACATTTTCAACAGTCAGGAGATATGCAGGGGGCTGTCATGCAGACACAAGATTAAGATGTACGATATTGTCAACAGTATTCGTTACGATAAACCTGTTTTTAATACAAAATATTAAGATGAACAGTATATTTTGTATAGTACATCTATGTATCATGTGTGGCATGATTATTTGGTTATCACCGGTGCAGAATGGTAATAATCCGTTAAACGAACATGAAAAAAGGGCATATCGTTGCAAAAGCGCCGTATACAGTATCATAGGGGTGATACTGTCATGTCTTTTTGCATGGATGAAATTACCGTCATATAGATACAGTATCAATATGGCGATGATGAGCGTGTTCATTCTGCAAATGGCGGGAATGGTTAAGTATAGTCAAATGAAGGGGAGAAATGGATTTCGGTTTTGATAGTGCATATGCAAACTGCAATGCATGGCACGATGACGGTAATCACAGTGTAATTACGTTATATGAATAGAAAGAATTTTTAAATACAAAGTTTTTTGTGGCTGTAAAATGAATATGTAATATGAGTTTTACAGCTATAAAGAGGGGTGGGTATATGAGAAAAAAATTAATAGGTCTAGTGTTCACAGTATGTCTTATGTGCAGTGCGTGTACTGCAAAAAATCAAAGTGAACAGCCGCAAAGCAGTGATTTAAATCAGGCAAAGCAGCTTGAAATTCAGACCGTGCAGGAAACAGAAAATGATTCGCAGAGCTATTGGGGAACGGTGGCACATAATTTTGCAAAAGGCGAAGGTGGTTACTATTATATGGACAATGGTGACAGTTACTTGATGTTTTTTGATGAAGAAACACAGGAAAGCTATCCGTTATGTGCCTTGCCGAATTGTCAGCATAATACGACAGACTGCAATGCGTATGTTGGAACACAAAAAGGTACCGGATATTTGATGCAGACGGTTTATTATTATAAAGATTCATTATATTTATTAAACAGTGAAGGATTTTTGGTACGTTTTTCACCCGATGGCGCACAGCGGGAAAAGATAGTACAAGTATACCAGTATGGGCAGGGAGATACAGGAACAAATCTTGTATTTCATAATGATTATGTTTATGTATACAATATGAATCAACATTTGGGAATGGAAGAAGAATATGCAGAAACGATTACCAGATACTCCTTAGACGGAAAAGAACAGGCGGTCGTTGCACAGTATACGGGAGCAAGCTGTGCCATTATGCAGGCAAAATGCTATGGAAATCAGTTGTTTTTTATTATATCGGATGTACAGAAACAAAACGTAAATGATAAGGTGGTATTAAATCAGGCATATAAGGGACTGTATGTATACCGGACGGATACAATGGAAGCGGGCAGAGTGCTGGAACAGGAAGTTACGGGGTATTGCATAGATGAAAATACAAACAAGCTTTTTTATTTTGTAAAAGAGAAGGGATTGTATAGTTATGATATTAATACTAAAGAACAGAAGCTGCTTGTAGAGGCAGATGAAAAGAATCAAATGCCGGAAATTTCATTTGACGGACAATACATTTATATGGATAACAGTGCGTGGGCATCAATTTCAAAAAGAATGGGAAAAGAAGTTGAAAAACAGTGTTTTGTAATTGATACAAACGGTAATATGATTCAGCAAATTTCAGGGGAAAAGACACAGCGGATTTATTTTGGTGACGGCAATTATTTATTTGCGCAGACGGTCATTCAAAAAATAAGCGGGGGAAATTCAGAATACAGTTATATTAATAAATCATTGCCGGGTGAGTGGGAATGGAAGGCAATGGAGTAAGAACTGTGCCGTTATAGTGGAGGTGGAATTATGAAAAAAATATATATCATTGGAATAGTGCTGGCATTGGTATTTTCTATAACAGGGTGTGGGATACGGGAAACGAAAAATGCAGATAAGCAGGAGAGTACAGTATCGACAGAAACAAAAAGACAGGAACCGCTGAGAATAGAAAAAACACATAAAGACGGGATAACTTACATACAGGAACAATATTTACAATATCAGATAAAATATCTGGCAATGGATAAAAAAGTCATATCCGAAGAAAAAGTAAAAGAATTTATGTTAAAAGGCTATAAAGCTTCTTATGACAAAAAAGTAACTGATGAAAATGAAATTACAACAGAGTATTTAATTTGCGGCAATAATATTCAAATACCTGAAATTATTGAAAAAAATACCACTCAGAAGGTTGTGTATACACTGTATAACTTTGCTGGCGGATTATCAAAAAATGAATTTTCATTTTCAACAGATGAGTTAGAAGCGATGTATCAACCGTCTGTTGAAATTGAAGGAGAATCAGAGCAGACTGTTTATTTATTTTTTTGTATAGCCGTACAAAGTAATGGAGAAATAGAAAAATATTATAATGATTATAAAAAAGATTTGGAAAGTGCAGTGATTCAGGCAGATATAACGGAAGTTGACGGAACAGAGCATACACAATATTTTGGCATACGTCAAAAATATGAAACCTCTGATACACCGGCATATTTAGAGTTATATTTATTAGAAATGGAGTAGCGGCATAGTGAAAGCGGGGGACTACCATGAAAAAAAGATACATCATACTCACAGTTACAATTTTATTATTTACAAGCATATTTGCCACTGGATGTACCCAAAAGCAGACTTCGGTTACACTGAATCCTTCAACTGAAGATGACCAGCCGTATTGGAATATCTTTGGGCGGTATATTACAAAATGTGAAAACGGATATTACTGTATAGAACAAATTGAGGCGGGGACAAACAGAATATGCTATCTTGATAATGAAACTAAAAACACAATTCCGTTATGTTCAAAGGCAGAATGCAGTCATACAGATGAAAATTGCAATGCGTATTTAAGCAAAAAATATAATGCACAGCAAATTTATTATTATAACGGTATGGTTTATGTGATTTACAATGATGATACTGACGGCTTATCCTATCTTGAGCAGGTTGCACCGGACGGTTCATATAGAAAAAGGCTGTTTGAAATCGGAGCTGTTTCTCCGGCATATTGTCTGACCTTTCATGATGAAAATGTGTACATTTATCAAAGACAGGGAAGTGTTTCGGGATATGAGGAATCCACAGCCGTACTTAGAAGACGTTCATTAGACGGAAAAGAAGATGAACATGCCTATGAGTACACAGGTTATGGTGCGGTGATTCATGCCGCCAAAAGCTATGGGGGGAAATTATTCTTTTTAGTGGAAGATGAGGGACGTGAAAGTACAGAACAGCATGCAGAGCGTACTTACACGCGTAAAGGCATTTTTGCATATGATTATGCAACAAAGAAAACACAAAATATATCGTCCGGGGACATAACGGATTACACAGTAGATGAAGTTTCACAAACGCTTTATTATTATGTATTTAATGACGGTTTATATAAACGTAAATTGTCGGACAGCAAGGCGGAAAGAATCTATAAAATGGTCGAAAATGAAACAAATATCTGCCAGCTTTCCTTTGACGGAAAATATTTATATATGAGTAATGAACAATATTCTGTTTACTTTTTCAAGCGTACAGATACTTATTTATATGTTATGGATACAGACGGAAATGAATTGAACAAGATTCCTACAGAAGGTATGTATTTTACCTGTTTTGGCGATGAGCAGAATGTTTTTGGCGCAGATTCATGGGGCGGCGGACAAAAATATTATATTGAAAAAGCAGATATCCTGACAGCAAAAGAATGGATACCGGTTAATTAAAATTAATTTAGAACGTGAAAGCGGGTGATTATCAATGAAGAAAAAAATGATGATAACGTGTACAGTTGTCCTTGTTACTGCGGCGGTAATTTTAGGGTTTGTCCTGAAAAATCAGGTACGTGAAAATCCTGATAAGAATACAGTAAACGTGGCCATCGGGCAGTGGGGCACAACACAAAATGAATCGCAGAATTACTGGAATCCCGACAACCATGCAGTTGCAAAGGGCATGGGCGGCTATTATTTTATTCAGACAACAGATGGAATTTCAAAAATAGCATTTTTTGATGAAACAACACAGGAAGCGGTTGCAGTCTGTGCAAAACCGGAATGTACGCATAGTGATAATACCTGTAATGCGTATCTTTGTGATATGAAGCAGACCGGTTCGGCATTGTATCTGACCGATACGATATACTGCTATAACGGTTATCTGTATCTGATTCAATGTGAAGGCGGAATGGGAAAACTTGTGCGTATCCATACAGACGGAAGTGCAAGAGAAACCGTTGCCGATTTATTTGCCAATACAGGCGTGTCAAGCATATCACTTGTCTTTCATGAAAATGATGTCTATGCGTATGATGATACCGGACATGCGGGACAGGAGGAAGAAGCAGAAGAAGTTATTAAAAAAATTTCGCTGACAGACGGAACGGAACAGACCGTTTTTTCCTATACGGGAACAGGAGCTTCTATTGACCGCGGCAGAAGCTTTGGCGATAAACTATATTTTGTTATTCGGGAATATACAAAGAATAAGGAAACCAAGGCAGTGTCATCTGATTATAAAGGCTTGTTTGAATATGATTTTGCCACCGGAGATACCAGAAAGGTTATAGATGCCGATGTCTGTGACTATCATGCGGATACAGAAAATCAGACGTTGTTTTATTTTGTACAGGGAATGGGGCTTTATGCCTATGACATGACACAGGGCAGTAATACCCTTATTTATCCGGCAGAAGATGAACTGATACAGTGCAAAATGTCTTATGACGGAAAAAATCTGTATCTTTTTAACAACGGCGCAGGCAGAGCCACAGAAACAAAAACACGAATCCAAAGATATTGTTATGTGCTGGATACCAAAGGGAATCAGATTGCCAAAATTCTTTGCAACGGTGTCGTTTATTTTGGCGACACAGACTATTTGTTTGAAGAAAACGGAGATAATCTGGAATATATGAAAAAAGAAAATTTGTCAGATAAATCTGAGTGGATTCTGATAAATTAAAAATTGTCATATACAGGAGAATGGTATGGGAGAAGTAAAAAGGGTTTTTCATAAAAAAATGTGGATATTGATTGCGGTGGCAGTGCTAGGCAATTTGTGTCTGTTTTTGTACAGCGAGCTGGCAGGCAGAAGCTTTACGGAAATGTTTTTTGCGGCGGGACAGTATCAGAAGCTGGTTGAGCGTTATGAAAATATGAGTCTGGAACAGGCGCAGGAACGGCTGGGAACGGAATTCAGTAATATCCGTAAATACGCAAAAATTTTAAAGCAGGAGAACAGTCCGGAAGAAACGAAAGAACCTGTTCAAAATGAAATACAGAACAGTCAGACGGCAGAAAATGCGGTACAGAAGCAGACATCGGAAGAACTTTTATCGGAAGTCGATGAAGGCAGTCGTGAAATGATAGCGTATCACCAGAGCCTGACAGCACAGCAGCAGACCCAGTTAGAATTACAGTTAAAGCAGCTGCGCAGTAAGCTCAAATATCTGAACGGATATGAGGCTTCCATTGATACAGTCATGGCAAACGCAGAAAATATGAAACGATTCCGTATTTTCTCCAAGCAGAATACATTTTCCTACAGCAACATTTTAAGGACGGCACAGGACTTTGAAAGAGTACAGAATGTCGAACTGAAGTTAGACAACGATAAGGGCGCAGATGTATTTGTTCACTACAACCTGATGTATTACATTGCGGCAGCGCTTATGGTGGCGGTGATTTATTCCCTTTTTGATGAACGTGAAAACGGAATGTGGCAGATTGTACATAACACCCCAAACGGAAGAACTGTACTTGCCCTCAAAAGACTGCTGTTGTTAGCGGGCGGTTCCTTTGCGATTCTCTTTCTTTTGTACGGCACGACATTTCTTACAGCGATGCTGTTATACGGCGGAGTAAAGGATTTGGCAAATCCGGTACAGACCTTTGTGGATTTTGGAAAATTTACATATACACTCAGTAAAGGTGCATATATTTTACGGCTGTTTTTCCTGTCATGGTTTATTTTAGCGACATTCAGTATCATTTTATGGGCGCTGTTTATGGCATTCCGCAACCGCAACCATACGCTGATTTGCACAGCGGCATTTGTCGGCATAGAGATTCTCGTTTATCAGAAAATCGAAGTGCAGAGTGTGTATAACGTTTTTCATTATATTAATGTTGTCAGCTTTTTAAAAATCAGTGATTTGTACAGCACGTATATCAACTGGGGTTTTCAAAATTATGTATTTTCGGTCTTTTCCGTGGCGTTGTTTTTCTTAACGGTGTGCAGTCTGTTTTGCGGAATTTTTGCGGTAATGCGCTATGCCGCCATGCGGCCGAATACAAAAGTATCATTGTTATCCCGCATGTTTACGGCGGTTCACGGACAGTACCAGCGTGTATTTGCAAAATATCCGGTAGTATTAAAAGAACTGCACAAGCTGGTGATAACAGGCAAAGCCCTGTGGGCGGTGGCAGCACTGATAATCATAGCGGCATATTTCAGTACAACCGGACAGATGACATTTACCGATGCACAGAAAGAGTATGACAAAATGTATTTAGAGCATGGCGGAAAAGAGTACGGTTATATTGAAGATTATGTGCAGGAACGGCTCGAAGCATACCGGCAGGCGCAGGAAGCATTGGAAGAAGCGGCGGCGGCATATGAGGCCGGTTAAATTGAATTAAAAGAGTATACGGCGGCAGTCAGTGCCTTGCAGTATCAAAGACAGGTTGTAAATACGATTCAGGAGTACCAAAGCAAACTCTCTTACGCAGAGCAGATACGGGAAACAACCGGACAGGAAATATGGCTGATTTCCGACAGAGGATATGAAGAAATTTTCGGAAAATACAGCAGACAGCGTGAGTTTATTTTAATCCTTGCACTGGTAACGGCAATTATGATTATTGTATCTGAAAGTATTGCCATGGAGTACAGAACCGGCATGTATCAGATTGTACACAGTGCGCCAAACGGCAGAGCGGCGGTGATGCGCTGGAAGATTACCGCCTGTGTTGTATTGACCATAGGGCTGACAGCGGCGGTTTACGGCATTGATATCTGGAATCTGCACCACATTTACGGTATGCCGTATCTGGCAGCACCGGCGTTAAGCCTTACATTTCTGGAAAATGCGTGGGGCGGGCTTGCAGGTCATGTGAGTATTTCAGGGTGGCTTATGATATTACTGCTTGTAAGATTGGTTGTAGCATTGTTTACAATGACAGCTGCCATGCTGGTATCTAGAGCGATTGGAAAAAAGGGAAACAGAGCCTTGATGCCGGCAGTACTGGCAGGCGTTATTTTGCTGGTGTGGATACTGCATCAGGTGACACAGCTTGTATAAAGGAAGGGTGAAAAATATGGAATTACAGTTAGAGGGCTTATCTAAAACATACGGTACGGTGCAGGCATTACGGAAAGTAACTTACACTTTTAAGCCCGGCATTTACGGGATACTGGGGGCAAACGGCGCCGGAAAAAGTACGATGATTAACTTGATAACAGATAATGTCAGCAGGGACAGCGGCAGTGACGGCGGCAAAATTTTATATGACGGAGAAGATATTTTAAAGCTGGGGAAAAGGTTTCGTGCGATTGTCGGTTATATGCCACAGCAGCAGGGATTTTATGAGGATTTTTCACCCAAAGCATTTTTAAAATATATGGCAGAGGTCAAAGGTTTAAAAGGAAAAAATGCAGAGGGTAAAACGGTCAATCAGCAGATTGACGAACTGCTTGAGGTTGTCAATTTAACCGGAGTTGCCCATAAAAAAATCGGCGGTTTTTCCGGTGGCATGAAACAGCGTGTGCTGCTGGCACAGGCACTGCTCGGCAATCCGAAAATTCTCATTCTGGATGAGCCGACCGCGGGACTTGACCCAAAGGAGCGTATCGGAATCCGTAACTACATTGCCGAACTGTCAAAGGATAAAATCATTTTATTTGCAACCCACGTAGTCAGTGATATTGAGTGCATTGCAGACCACGTCCTTTTAATAAAGAAGGGACAGATTGTAGCAACGGGGACTCCGGTGGAACTGATTGAGAAAATGCAGGGAAAGGTCGCTGAGATTACCTGCACGCTGGATGATGTCGGTGCATTGCAGGCAGAGT
>OGKF01001138.1_pt1 | contig 12752 bp, 15 predicted proteins | sample 1572391 | NCBI WGS metagenome assembly OGKF01 (sample SAMEA2582095, study PRJEB24529) | metagenome | biome: Human gut stool | place: China | collected 2011
TAATGTCCGCGGTGCCACCTGAATTACCGGAAGTGTCCGGTCGCTCACGCGCTCATGGTAAAAGCGCTGCCCCGTTAACGCTGGGCCTGCGGCGCACCTACTGGCGGCGCTCGGTCGGATAAGACCGCGCCCTGTTCAGCCTGCTGCTCCCGGGTGTTCGTTCACGCACCGTCCGCACACGGCTCCCAGCTCTGCCGCGCTCTCTGTGGCATTGTGATGCGCTACTTTTCCCGCTCATTGCATTTACTTTTTAAAATATAGCACTTTGCCGCCGTTTCGTCAAGCATCCGGCCCCAGCAGGGCCTGCACGAGGCCATTTGCGGCCAGCTGCCCGGCGTAGAGGGCCTCATTCAGGTTATTGCCGTGGCCTCCGATCTCGATGAGGAGGCTGCCGGTGGTCAGATCCTGATTATAGAAGCGGTAGCTGAACAGTACAGGCCGGGTGAAGCCGGGGTACATCCCCTCCATGCTGCGCTCCCACGCGGCGGCAAAGCGGAGGTTCTGCCGCCAGTTTGGCAGCCGGACGCTGCCGCCGTTGTCGCACCCGCAGATGATCATGACCTGCGCGGCCTGCCGCCCGGCCACGGTGCAGACCGGGGCCATCCGGGAACCTCCCTCTGTCTCGATGGCGTCCCGGTGGACGTCCAGCACCACCTTGATGCTGGGGTACTGGGCCAAGTACTGCTGGACGACGGCCCGGCTGTTCGCATAGCTGCCGGTGTAGCTGGGGTAGTCGTTCAGGGTCTCGTCATGGAGGGTGTTCAGCCCGGCGGCATTGAGGGTGTCGGCCATCACACGGCCCACGGCGCACATATTGAGGTTCGTGTCGGTCGTGCGTGCGCCGTCGCCGGGCGAATACCACAGCCCTGCCGAGAGGCGGTAGTCCTCGGTGGCGTGGGTGTGCATGATGAGGATCTGTGGGTCGGGGCTGTCCTTTTCGACCCCGAAGGGCAGCGGATTTTCTATTTCCGCCGCGATGTCCGCCACGCTCTGGCGGGTGTTATTTTTGATGCTGCCCGCGCCGCAGGAGACATACTTCCCGCCGCTGCCCTGCGGGTAGTTCTTTTCGAGGACAGCGCCCGCGTTCTCAGGCCGGGCGTCCTCGCCCAGAAGCTCCACAAGGTAGCCCTCGATGCCTCCCGTCGGAGCGGCGGCTTCGGGCTGTGAAGGGGCAGATACAACGCTTTCCGGGGAGGCCTCGGCGGCAGACGCCGCCTCCTGCGCCCCGCTGGCGACAGCCTTCCGGCTCAGGGAAAGGGCGGTCTGTGCCGCCGGGACAGGCCCGGCGATGATCGCTGCCAGCCCCAGCACAAGGCTGTGGGCCGTGATGGTCAGGGCCGCAAAAAGGGCCGCAGCGCCCAGAAACGGCAGCATCCGGCTCTGCCCGGCCTCTCTGCAGCGCATAGACTTTCCCCTCCCCTTCTGCTTTGTCTTTACAATATGACGGAGGCTCCGGTTTTATCCCGCCAGCCAGCAGAGCTGGGCGATGCTGAGCCTCGGCTGCAAGGCCCGGTTGATGGCCGCGCCCAGCAGCGCAGCCCCGTGGGCGATGACGCTGTCCAGCTCTCGGGGCGTCACGACGAGGTCTTTGCCCTCCTGCGCCATCATCAGGGTGGGGATGCCCGCCGCGATGACCGGCAGGCCCAGCCGGGCCGCATCCAAGTGTCTGGTGCTGCCGGGCTGGGCGGGGCAGAGGCCGGCGTCGGAAAATTGCAGCGTCCGGCCCAGCCGCTGCGGCTCAGAAGAACAGAGGCTGTCCACGCAGATGAGGGCCGTGGGCCTCACCTCCCTCACCAGCGCCCCGGCCAGCTGCTGTAAGCTCAGACCGGTGGAGGCCGAGACCCCCGGGGCGACCGCTGCCACGGGGCGGATGCCCTGCACCGGCGGGCGGCCCGCCCCCATCGTGACGAAAATTTTCTGGGTCGTCCTCGGCCCGAGGGCGTCGGCTGTGACCCGGCGGTTGCCCACGCCCAGTACCAGCACCGGCCCTTCCGGCGGCACAAGCGCCCGCAGCTCCTCCGCCGCCTGCTCAATGACTTCGGCGTCCCGCTCGTCCAGCACGCTGACGCTGGGCACTTCCAGCGTGACATACCGCCCCCGGGGCTTTTCGAGGCCCTCCCGAGCGATCTCCACCCGCGTCACCGTCACGCCGCCCCGCCGCGCCGTGGCTGTGCGGATGCCGCCGGGCAGGTCTGCCGCCGCGGCATACAGCTCGTCCGCCATATCGGTCAAGCGCATCGTTTTCCCTCATTTCTGTTCCATTTTTCGCCAAAAAGCCGTTTTTGGGGCCTTGCAGCACAAAAAGTATGGGAAAATCAAAACTTTTTGAAACAAAAATCGAAAAAATGCTTGCGCTGGAACGGCAAATATGGTATCATAAGGTGCGCTGTTATAGGTAGCCAAGGAGGTGGAACGAATGCCTAACATCAAATCTCAGAAGGACCGCGTCGTGCAGGCTGCTGCAGAGCAGGCTCACAACAAGGCCATTAAGACCAACCTGAAAACAGTCGTCAAGAAGGCAGACGCTGCCATCGATGCGAATGCCGCTGACAAGGACGCAACCGTCCTGGCTGCTGTTTCCGCGATCGACAAGGCTCGCGCTAAGGGTGTCATCAAGAAGAACACCGCTAGCCGCAAGATCAGCCGTATGGCAAAGCGTGCTAACAAGAACGCTTGATCGCAGTTTGATTGACGAACAAAACCTCTGTACCGGAGCGCCCGGTACAGGGGTTTTTGTTTTTTACGCCACCGGCTCCGGCAGGTCCAGCAAGGTGGCTGGGTCCAGTGTCCGGGGCGGTTCCAGCAGCTGTTCCGGCGGCAGCGGCAGGGGCGGTTCCGCCCACACGCCCCACACAAACCAGGCCGTGGGCACCGCCGCCGCAAGACCCAGCGCAGGCAGCGCCAGCCCCGGCATCGTGCACACCCGGCTGCCGGGCAGCATCGCCGCCGCCGTGCACAGCAGCTGTGCTGCAAAAAGCTCCCACAAAAGGGTCGTCCAGCGGTGTTTCATCGTTCATCGCCTCCTGTTTTCCACATTCTAGCGCAGAGCTGTTGAAAAACAGGGCGAAGGATGACAGCCAACCGATTTCCCTTGCCCCGGCTGACAATTCAGCCGGGGCGTTTTTCGGTCTCATGGCGCATCGCGCCGGTCAGAAACACCGCCGACACGGCACCGGCCCCCAGCAGCACCCCTGCCGGACAGGCGGAAAACATATCGAACAGTACCCCGTACACGGCCTGCCCCACCGGCTGGGTCAGGCTGGCCAGCGCCATTGTACAGCCGGTCACCCGGCCCAGCTGTGCCTGCGGCAGCACCGCCTGCAGCCGGGCAAAGAACCACACATTGAACCGCATGGCGGCGGCCATCACCCCAAACCCGCACAGGGCCACCCCGCCGCAGGCAAGCGGTGGTACCCAGAGCACGACGCCCATAGCGGCGCACAGCCCGGCAATGCCCATCAGAAGTCCCAGGGCCTGCCGGTCGGACAGTGGGTGTCGGCTGCGGCCTGCCAGCGCTCCGCCTGCAAGGCCGCCCACGCTCAACACGGCCTGAACGGCCCCCAGCACGGCATCGCTCTGCCCCAGGTACTGCACGATCACCACCGGGATGCCCACTACCACCGCCGGGATCTCCACAAGGTTCACCAACGCCATGATGCCCGCCAGCCGCAGCAATTCCGGCCGGCTGTGATACAGATAAGTAAGGCTCTCCCGCAGGTCTGCCGCAAAATCCGGTTTTCCTTGCGTGCGTGGCTGCGGCCGGTCGCCGGGGATGCGGATCTGCCACTCCAACAGAGCGGAAGCGGCAAAGCAGGCTCCGCACAGCACCAGCAGGGGCCGCAGGCCCATCACACCCAACAGCGCACTGCCCAGCAAGGGCCCCAGCAGCTCATCCAGCGTATCGACCAATTGGATCACCGCATTGCCCTGCACAAGGCGGTCTCCCGCCAGCAGCAACGGCAGGCTGGCCCGCACCACCGGCTGATACAGCCCCTGCAGCGCATAAAGCGCACAGAGTGCCGCCGGTGCCCACAGAACTATCGGCAGGTTGTCGGCGGAGGCTGCAGCACCCAATGCAAGCCCGGCGGCAGCAAGGTCCAGCACCACCATGAGCCGCGCCTTGCGGCAGCGGTCAGCCAGAACGCCTCCGGCCAGTGTCCCGGCCAGCGCTGGAAGCAGTGCCAGCGCAGTCGCCGCACCGTACACCGCCGCCGAACCGGTCTGTCGCAGCAGGATCAGCGGCAGCACGAACCGCAGCGCCGCATTGCCGAACAGCGAAATGATCTGCCCCAGTACCACCTGTACAAATGGTCCCATCGTATCATCCTTTCTTTTCCATTTACAGACCATCGGTCTGTAAAATCATCTGAAAAAGGCGGAGCTTTCTCCGCCGACTCTTTTTCTGTTATTTCTCCGGGCACAGTTCTTCCAGCTGAAGGGCCTGTTCCTCCGTGAGCAGGTCCAGCCCCAGCGCCCTTGTCATCTGCTGAAAGACCCGGTTGCGTGCTCGCTGCTGCGTGCGAGTCGTAGGGCGGCTCTGGGGCGGCAGCCACAGATCGGCCAGAAAGAACAGCGCACCGGCCAGTGCATCGGGGTCTCCGGTATGGATGCTGCCATCGGCCACGCCCTGCCGGACAAGGGGTGCAATGCACTCCGGCACCAGACGTTCCTCGATGCTCTGCCACTCCAGTACCAGAAAATACGGGTCATCGGTCAGGTGCGGCAAGGTGCGGCCCATGCGCTGCTGCCGGTCCCCTGCAAAGGACATCGCAAACACGGCCTGCAGCTTCTGCAGGCCGGTCAGACCCGCTGCTTCCCGGATGCGGCGCAGCGGCTCCCACATCTCATCCCCCATGCGGTCGCCCACTTTCCGGGCGATCTCCTCCTTGGAGCGAAAATGATGATACACCGCCCCCTTGGAAAGTCCCGTGGCGTCGATGATGTCCTGCAAAGTGGTGCTCTGGTAGCCCTTTTCCGCAAAGAGTGCGGCGGCGGCATCCAGGATCTTTTCCACCGTCTGTTCCGGATATTTGTTGCGCGGCATCTGCTCGTCCTCCTTTACAGACCGCTGGTCTGTATCTTCAGCATACACCCGCCGCGCCGTCCTGTCAAGCCGTTTTTTCAGTTCTGGTCGTGGCTCTTGCCCATCCAGGAGCACACCACGCCGCACACAAGGCTGGTGGTAATGCCGGCCGCAGCAGCAGTGAGCCCGCCAGTGAGGATGCCCACGGCTCCCTCTTCCTCCAGTGCGGTGCGCACTCCTTTTGCCAGCAGGTGGCCGAAGCCCAGCAGCGGCACTGTGGCCCCGCAGCCTGCAAACTCGGCCAGCGGGGCATACCACCCGATGGCCGACAGCACCACCCCGGCCACCACATAACCCGTGAGGATGCGGGCCGGAGTCAGGCCGGTGAGGTCGATGAGCAGCTGCCCCACCACACAGATGCCGCCGCCCACACAGAACGCCCAGAAATAATTCATGCTCCGCTCTCCTTCTCCGGCGCGCGCAGCTCCACAAGGTGCGCCACCGCCGGGATGCTCTCCTTCTGCAGAAAAGTGGTCTGACTCATCAGGGCACCGGTGGCCACGAACAGCACCCGCTTCTGGCTGCGGCGCAGCAGGCGGGGCAGGATGTGCCCGCACAGCACCGCGGCACAGCAGCCCGGCCCGGAACCGCCACTTTTCACCTGCTGTTCCGCGGCGTCGAACAGGATGCAGCCGCAATCCACATGGTTCTTCACCAGCAGGCCCTCGGCCGCCAGCAGCTCCCGCAGCAGGCTGCTGCCCACCTGCCCCAGGTCCCCGGTGTAGATGCAGTCGAATTCCTGCGGCTCGGTGTGGGTGTCGGCAAAATAATGCAGCAGGGTGGACGCGGCTGCCGGGGCCATGGCCGCGCCCATGTTGTTGATGTCCCTGACCTGATAATCCTGCACACGGCCGAAGGTGGCCGCCGCTATCGGCACTCCCGGCCCGGCAGGCTGCAGCAGGCAGCAGCCTGCCGCCGTTACGGTCCACTGGGCGGTAGGGGTGCGTACAGCGCCGTAGCTCAGCGGGGTGCGGAACTGCCGCTCGGCGGCACAGAAATGGCTGGACGCCATGGCCAGCAGGTGCTCCGCCGCCCCGGAGGCACACAGCGCAGCCCCCAGACCCAGTGTTTCCGCCATGGTACTGCAGGCCCCGAACACCCCGGCAAAGGGTACACCCAACTCCCGCATGGCATAACCGGAGGCCGTACACTGGGCCTGCAAGTCCCCTGCCAGCACCAGCCGGACCTTTTCTTCGGGCAGCTGCGCCTTCTGCAGGCAGAGCCGGGCCGCCCGCAGCTGCAGGTATTTTTCTGCCGCCTCCCAGCTGCTCTGGCCGAACCGGTTGTCACTGCTCAGCTCATCAAAGGCTGCAGCCAGCGGGCCTTCCCCCTCCTTTTTGCCGCCCACCGCCGCCTGCGCAGCGATCACGGGCGGCGTGCGGAACAGCAGTGTGTCGCCGCATCGTTGTGTCATGAACAAAATTTCTCCTTTCCGGCAAAAAATCCACCGGGTTGTGCTATACTATAGAGAGTCGCTGTGCAATCTGCGGCCCGGCTGCATCGTATTATACAGGGAGCAGCCCTTTCAGCCACAGCACCGCGCCGTACACCACCGCCGCCAGCGTGCCGTATACGATGACCGGCCCGGCGATGGTGAACATCTTGGCTCCGGTGCCCAGCACCCGCCCTTCCGCTTTGAACTCGATGGCCGCACTGACCACCGCATTGGCAAAGCCGGTGATGGGCACCAGCGACCCGGCCCCGGCCCGGGCGGCCAGCTTCTGGTACCAGCCCAGCGTGGTGAGCACCGCCGAAAGTGCGATCAGGCTGCAGCTGGTCAGGGTCCCGGCCAGCTCGGTTTCTATTCCGGCGGCCAGAAACCGCTGCCGCAGCACCTCGCCCAGCAGGCAGATACCGCCGCCCACGCAAAAGGCCCACGCGATGTCGGCCAGCAGGGGCGAATGCGGCCCTGTGCGCCGCACCCGGCGCGCATATTCCTGTGCTGTCATCTTCATTGTGCTCCCCTCCGGGCATAGCTTGCCCCGGCAGGCCGCACGTTATCCGTTTTTGGAAAGAAGGTTTGCTGTTATGCGTTCTTCCGCTTCTTCCCGGCCTTCCCCCAGCGCACATCCCGCACCCCGCCGCAGACGCCGCCATGGCCGCCGCCTGTTCTGCCTGACCGTGCTGGCCTGCTGTGTGGTCGGATGCATCGCCTTTGCGCTCAGTCAGGAGCCGCAGGCCGCCGCATCGTCTGCCGCATCGCAGCCCGCGGCCAGCAGCTCGGACGCAGAAAACGGCCTGCTGACCGCCGCTCAGGCGCAGGCCCTGCTGGATGACCCCCGCATGGTGCTGGTGAACCACACCCACAAGCTGGCAGACGGCTACACCATCACCACCAAAAAATGCGGTTCTTCCACCGCCATCAACAAGGACCTGCAGACCGAGGCCGCCGATGCCTTTTTTGCCATGCAGGCTGCCGCTGCGAAGGACGGTGTGGACATCCGGATGCAGAGCGGCTACCGCAGTGTGGACTACCAGACCAGGCTTTACAACAACAAGACCCAGTATTACCGCGACCAGGGCTGCAGCGAAGCCGACGCCCGGGCCAAAGCGGCCACCATCGTGAACCCGCCGGGCTACTCCGAGCACGCCACCGGCCTTGCCGCCGACCTGAACACCCCGGAGCACACCAGCCTGGACGAGGGCTTTGAGAATACCGCTGCTTTCCGCTGGCTGTGCCAGCACGCGGTGGAGTACGGCTTTATCCTGCGCTATCCCAAGGAGGCCGAAGCCGTCACCGAGATCACCTACGAGCCGTGGCACTGGCGCTATGTGGGGCCGGAAAACGCCGCCCTTATCAGCCAGAGCGGCCTGTGCTTTGAGGATGCCATTGCCGTTTTGCAGAAGCTGGCCGCCGGGCAGTCCGTCACCGGTTAAGAATGTGTAAAACCCGCCGGCAAAAGGGTGCCTGCGCGTTGCATTTTGCCCCCCGATATGGTAAGATAATACTGTTCTGCCCGGTGTGCGCATACACACCCGCAGCCGAACGAATGATTTCAACAAAAGAAGGAATAATTTATGATAAACCGCACAAAAATCGCATCTCTGGCTGTCTGCGCCATCCTGTCTGCCGCTGTGCTGACCGGCTGCGGCGGCTCCTCCGCTTCTTCCTCCACGGCTTCTTCCGCCGCCCCGGCTGCTTCTTCGCAGGCAGCTTCCAGCGTCGTGAGCTCCGCCGCTGCCGAAGAGAACGGTGCATCCGATCTGGACGGCATCTACAACGCCCTGCTGCAGGCAGACCCCATCTCCAACCAGTTTGAGATCGCCGCCATGAACATTGAGTACGACTTCGGTCTGCAGGCCGAGGACGTGGTGAGCTACAAGGGCGTGAAGAGCAACGACAACGGCGACGCCGGCCTGGTGCTGGTGATCGAAGCTGCCGACGGCAAGGCCGAGGACATTGCCAACCAGCTGACCGCCTACCAGCAGGACCAGGTGGCTTTCTACGGCAACTACGCCGAGTTTGCCCAGGCACAGAGCAACGTGGAGAACGCTGTCATCGCCTTCAAGGACAACCGCGTGGTCATGGCCATCGCTTCCAACGAGTGCACTGCCGATCTGGACAGCGCCGTGGACAGCGCACTGAACAGCTGATCTGATCTTATCCGAGCCGGTGCCGCTGCGGCATCGGCTTTTTTTGAGCAAGCACAAAGGAGGCTGACGCTTTGGTTTTCAGCACCATTATTTTCCTGTTCCGCTTTTTGCCCATCACGCTGGCGCTGTACTACCTTGCGCCCGCAAAGCTCAAGAACACCGTGCTGTTCCTCTGCAGCCTTGTGTTTTACTGCTGGGGCGAGGTCCGTTTTTTCCCGGTCATGGTGGCCCTCATCCTCATCAACTATGTCTGCGGCCTTGCCATTGAGCATTTTGACGCAAAGCCCGCCCTGCGCAAAGCCTTTCTGCTCATCGCCCTCATCGGCAGCCTGGGCATGCTGTTCTACTTCAAGTATGCAAACTTCGTGCTGCGCAGCGCCAATGCCCTGCTGGGCACGGCCTTTGCCGAGATCCAGGGCATCGGCACCCTGCCGCTGGGCATCAGCTTCTACACCTTCCAGACCCTGTCCTACTCCATTGATGTCTACCGCCGAGATGTGAAGGCCGAGCGCAACATCATCGACTTTGGTGCCTATGTGGTCATGTTCCCGCAGCTCATTGCGGGCCCCATCGTCAAATACCGCGATGTATCGAATCAGCTGCACGTCTACAAGCACCGCTACACCCTGTCGCAGATCGAAGAGGGCATGACCCTGTTCACCTTCGGTCTGGCCAAGAAGGTGCTGCTGGCAGACGCCATCGGTGCCTTGTGGACCGACATCATCGGCGTGGCCGCCAGCCCTTCCACCACCTTTGTGGGGCTGGCCAACGCCTCCACCCCGCTGGTGTGGCTGGGCATCATCGCCTACAGCCTGCAGCTGTACTTCGACTTCTCCGGCTATTCCATGATGGGCATCGGCATGGGCAAAATGCTGGGCTTCGACTTCCCTGCAAACTTCAATTACCCGTATATCTCTGCTTCCATCACCGAGTTCTGGCGTCGCTGGCACATGACCCTGTCCGGCTGGTTCCGGGAGTATGTGTATATCCCGCTGGGCGGCAACCGCAAGGGCCTGAAGCGGCAGATCCTGAACCTGTTCATTGTGGAGCTGCTCACCGGCATCTGGCATGGTGCCAACTGGAACTTCATCTGCTGGGGCCTGTACTACTTTGTGCTGCTGGCCATTGAAAAGCTGTTCCTGCTGCCCCACCTCAAAAAGGGCAAAGTGTGGCCCCACATCTACACCCTGTTCCTCGTGGTGGTGGGCTGGGCCATGTTCGTGGGCAACGACACCGGCGTGAGCTTCGGGCTGCTGTTCCAGAAGCTGTTCATCCCGTCCGGCGGCGTATCCCCGCTGTATTTCCTGCGCAACTACGGCGTCCTGCTCATCGTCAGTGTGATCTGCTGCACCCCGCTGATCGAAAAGATCTGGAACCTGCTGCGGCGCAATGTCGTCACCCGCTGTGCCACTATCTTGGCCCTGCTGGTGGTCTCCACCGCCTATGTGGTGGGCAGCACCAACAGCCCGTTCCTGTACTTCAACTTCTGAGGGAGGTGTGACCCATGGACAAGCATGCAAAAAGATCTTCCCTGCTGCACTACCCGGTGCTGATCGTGTTCACCCTGTTCTTCGTGGGGCTGTTCGCACTGGATCTGATCACCCCGGACCGGGCCTACAGTGAGCTGGAGAATACCACCCTCAGCCAGCGCCCGGCCCTCACGCAGCTCTCGGCCAAGGGGCTGAACAGCTACTTTACCGCCTACACCAAGTACGTCAAGGATCAGGTATTCGGCCGCGACCAGTGGATCAGCCTGCAGAGCATGGTGGAGACCACCCTGCTGCAGAAAGAGCAGAACGGCGGCATCCTGCTGGGCAGGGAGCACATGATGTTCCCCCGCACCTTCGGGCTGCTCTCCAGCGAGGAGCGCACCCTGCCCAAGAATACTTCTGCGGTGGAGTCGCTCTGCCAGCGGTACCCCGGCAAGGTGAATGTACTGCTGGCCCCGGCTGCATCGGACATCTACCCGGAGAACGTACCTGCCAACGCGCCCCTGCTGGACGAGAACACGTATCTTGATCCGCTCAGCGCCGCCGTGCAGGCCGCCGGAGGCCGCTTTGTGGACGTGCGCGGCACCCTGACCGACCACAAGGGCGAGTATCTCTATTACCGCACCGACCACCACTGGACGAGCCTGGGCGCTTATTACGCCTACCAGCAGCTGTGCGATGCGCTGGGTCTTACGCCCTTTGACACCGCCGCCCACACGGCCCTGACCGCCGATCGCTTCTACGGCACCCACTACTCCAAGGCCCGCACCTGGAACGCCGTGCCGGACACCATCACCTGGTACGACCTGCCCAACCAGCTGACCATCTACAACGTGACGGCCGCCGGGCAGCCCACAGACGGCGAGACCACCGGCCTGTACGATACCGACAAGCTCACCGTCTACGACAAGTACGCCATGTTCCTGCACGGCAACAACGGCCTGAGCCGGGTGCAGGGCGACGGCACCGGAAAGATCCTTGTCATCAAGGACAGCTACGCCAACTGTTTCGTGCCCTACCTCACCGCCAATTACGCCGACATCGATGTGGTGGACTTCCGCAACTACAACTTTGGTCTGGACCAGCTGATCGCCGACAACGATTATGACCAGATCCTGGTGCTGTACAGCTTTGACAGCTTCAAGAGCGACCCCTATCTCTACCGCGCCGGTGTGACCGGCTGAGCGTTTTCCCGGTTTGTTCTGCCTGTGCCGCGTGCTTTTTGGCCGTGGCACAGGCATTTTTGCATTTTGTCAGATTATTGCAGGCTATTTTCACAATCTTTTCCAGTTTTTTTCATACGCCTTTCCGATTTTTGCACATTCTACCCAGAACCCCCTTGCAAAAAACAAACACCTGTTGTAAAATGAGGGTAGCGAGAGGGTCTCTCTCCATCCGAACCATTGAGGGAAACGAAGCGGCCCGTCAATGCGGACGGTGCGCTTCTTCAAAGGAGTGTGTGATACCATGAAACAAGATCTGCATCTGCCTGCTGATTATGCAGTGCTGTCCGATAACGAAATGACCTACACCCAGGGCGGCGGCGTGATCTCCACCCTGCTGGGCCTGTATAGTACCGGTGCCACCATCGTTGGCACGGGCGTGCTGGCTGCCAGCTACGCCTGGGGCATCCAGCAGACCCGTGACTGGCTCAAGCAGCCGGGCAACAAAGAGGGCAACATCTTCACGGTCTATGGCCGCGCCCTGGATGCGCTGAGCGCCGATATGAAGAAGTCCTCCAGCAACTTCCTGCGCGACGGCGTGTCGGCCGTCACGGTGTGCGCACTGGCTCCCGTGAGCTTGGTGCTGATCCTGCGCAAGTAAGTGCCCTTGCCTCCCGACGATGCAGTGCACAACAGGTGCACTGATGAAATATGTTTTGTGTAAAAGGAGTGTTACTATGGAAAAGACCATGATGCTTCCCGCAATGTACAATGTTCTGTCGCAGGAAGAGATGACCTACACCGAAGGCGGCGCTACCATGACCCAGGCTCTGCTGGCTGCTCTGCTGCCTCCCTACGGCTGGTACAAGGCAAGCACGGAGATCCGTGATTACCGCAAGAAGAACCCCAACACCTGGCTGGACACCGGTCTGGACGCCTTTGTGGCAGGCTGTGAGAAGAGCGTGACCAACGCCATCTACGGCATCGGCTGCGCTTACAACTTTGTGGCCATCAACATTGCCACCAGCGGCATCGGCCTGATCCCGGCAGCTTACATCATCTTCAAGAAGTAATTTGCCCGGAGATACCAAAGATCCACTGTGAGGGGGCTTCCCAATGGGAAGCCCCCTCGCTTTTTGTTTTGCGGCAGCAAAAAAGGCGGCGGCACCGTTCCGATGCCGCCGCCTTTGGCGTAAGTTTATGCGTTGAACATATCCTTCAGCTTTTTGAAGAAGCCCTTGCGCTTTTCGTAGTTCTCTTCTTTCAGGGTGCCCTCAAATTTCTTCAGGGCCTCACGCTGGGTCTTGTTCAGCTTTTTGGGGATCTCCACCTCGCACTTGACGTACATGTCGCCGCGGCCGCGGCCGTTCAGGTACTGGATGCCCTTGCCGCGCAGGCGGAAGGTGGTGCCGCTCTGGGTGC
>OGKF01001163.1_pt1 | contig 12474 bp, 7 predicted proteins | sample 1572391 | NCBI WGS metagenome assembly OGKF01 (sample SAMEA2582095, study PRJEB24529) | metagenome | biome: Human gut stool | place: China | collected 2011
GCGTAGACAAGATTTATTATGACGTGGTAGGCGTCGACTACAGTTCGGGCAACATGAACATCAACGGACGCACAGAGGAGTCGGTAGTGGTGCCGCTGACACTGATGCAGAAGGCATACAACCTCGGCGACAGCGTCCACATGATATGCGTAACGGCAAAGCCGGGCATAACCATGAACAGCATATCCGACAAGATGAGAAGCGTGGTGGCACACGCCCACCAGATTGACCCTGCCGACGAAAAAGGCATCATGGTGTTCAACACCGAGGTGCTCTTCGGCATGCTCGACAATCTTTTCAACGGCGTAAACTTCCTCATCCTGCTCGTCGGCATAGGCACACTGCTAGCCGGAGCCATAGGCGTGAGCAACATCATGATGGTTACGGTGCGCGAGCGCACAACAGAGATAGGCATACGGCGAGCCATAGGAGCCACGCCGCGCAACATTCTCGGACAGATAATAACCGAGAGCGTCATACTTACTGCCGTGGCGGGCATGAGCGGCATACTGTTCTCCGTGATTATACTCGAGATGCTTGAACTCGGCAACACGTCCGACGGCATCGTGACAGCCCACTTCCAGGTGAAGTTCTGGACTGCCATTGGTGCCATCGTCCTGCTCAGCATTCTCGGCGTGCTGGCCGGCCTGGCTCCGGCTGCAAGGGCAATGAGCATAAAGCCGGTGGACGCCATGAGAGACGAATAGGCACACACGGCCATGATGACAACAGCCCGTATAGCAAAAAGATAAATCACTGATAAAAAAGAAACAAATAATTTAAAACCATACTGAACATGAAGAAGTATTTTAAGTTCATTGTCGCAGCACTTATCGTTCTGATATTCATCGGAACATTCGTGTTCCTTTACCAAAAGTCGCAGCCCAAGCCGCTGACTTATGGAGAGTTTACTCCAAAGTTTACTGACATCTACAAGACCACGGTCATAACTGGCACGATAGAGCCACGCGACGAGGTGGAGGTGAAGCCGCAGATAAGCGGTATCATCACCGAGATTTACAAGGAGGCCGGCGACATGGTAAAGGCCGGTGAGGTGATAGCCAAGGTGAAGGTCATTCCAGACATGAGCCAGCTAAGCTCTGCCGAAAGCCGCGTGCGCCTTGCCGACATCAACCTTAAGCAGGCTGAAATAGACTTCCAGCGCGAGAAGGGACTATACGACAAGCAGCTCGTGAGCGCCGACGAATACGACAAAGTGCGCCAGACGCTCAATCAGGCTAAAGAGGAAAAGGCAGCTGCCATTGACGCCCTCGAGGTGGTACGCGACGGTGTGTCGCGCAGCAATGCCAGTGCAAGCAGCACTCTCATACGCTCAACCATCAGCGGACTTATACTCGACATTCCTGTAAAGGGGGGAAACTCGGTAATCCTGAGCAACACATTCAACGACGGAACCACCATAGCATCGGTTGCCGACATGGGCGACCTTATATTTAAAGGCAACATCGACGAGACCGAAGTGGGGCAGCTCGTAACCGGCATGGAAATGAAGATTACCATTGGCGCACTGCAGAACCTGAAGTTCAACGCACAGCTCGAATACATTTCGCCGAAGGCAACAGAGAACAACGGCGCCAACCAGTTTGAGATAAAGGCCGCCGTAAGCGTGCCTGAAGGCAACAAGATACGTTCGGGCTACAGCGCCAACGCCGAAATAGTGCTGGCAAGTGCGAAGAACGTGCTGACCGTGCCCGAAAGCGCTATAGAGTTCAGCGGATCAGACACCTTTGTTTATATCGTGAAGGGCAGCGGCGAGGACAAGACCTACGAGCGCAGGAAGGTTACAACCGGACTGAGCGACGGCGTGAACATACAGATAAAGAGCGGCCTGTCGGCAAAAGACCGTGTGCGCGGACCTAAGAAGGTCACCGACGACGGTGCAGATGAATAAAACTAACCCAAAAGCTCATTTGACATGAAAACCATAATAACCTCAATAGCTCTCATGGCAGCAACCGCCGCCGGAGCGCAGACTGAGCAGGCCGCACAGGGATGGTCGCTGCGCCAGTGCATCAGCTATGCCCTTGAGCACAACATCACCGTGAAGCAGCAGGACGTTACCAAGCAGCAGCGCGAGATAGACCTCAACACGGCAAAGAACAGCCGTCTGCCCGACCTCAACGGCTCGGCATCACAAAACTGGTCGTTCGGACGCGGTCTGACATCAGAGAACACCTACTCTGACACCAACACCAGCAGCACGTCTTTCTCGCTGGGCACAAGCGTGCCGCTGTTCAGCGGACTGAAGATTCCGCGCACCATAGAGCTCAACAAGCTCAACCTTGAAGCAGCCACAGCCGACATGGAAAAGGCGCGCAACGACATCAGCGTGCAGGTGGCACAGGCATACGTGCAGATTCTCTATGACCTGGAGATGCGCGACGTGGCACAGCGCCAGATTTCAATAGACTCAATGCAGGTAGCAAGGCTCAAGGAGATGTACCGCAACGGCAAGGCAAGCGGTGTGGACGTAGCACAACAGGAAGCCACGCTGGCCCAAAGCCGACTGACATACACACAGGCCGACAACGACTACCGGCTGGCACTGCTCGCCCTGACACAACTGTTGGAACTGCCCTCGCCCGAGGGTTTCGCCATAATTCGTCCCGATGCCGGCGGCATTGATCCGTCGGCCGGGGCAGTTCCCCCGTCGCCCGACGAGATTTATCAGGAGGCCATCACCTTCAAGCCCGAAATAAAGGCTGAACTCTACAGGCTGAAAAGCACCGAGATGAACATCAAGATAGCCCAGAGCGCCCTGCTGCCCACGCTGTCGCTTAACGCCGGCATAGGTTCAAACTATTACAAGACAAGCGGATTCAAAGCCGAAAGCTTCGGCAGACAGATGCGCAACAACTTCAGCCAATATATAGGTCTGAGCCTCAACGTGCCGATATTCAACCGCTTCGCCACGCGCAACAGCATACGCTCGGCAAAGCTTGAACGCGAAACTCAGCAGCTTCAGCTCGACAACGTAAGGAAAAACCTGTATAAGGAGATACAGCAGGCCTACTATAACACCATTGCCGCACGCGCCAAATACGAAAGCAGCATGGAGGCCAGCCGCAGCAACAAGGCAGCCTTCGACCTCATGTCGGCAAAATATGAATACGGCAAGGCAAACATTACAGAGTTTAACGAGGCAAAGAACAACTGGCTGAAGGCAGAGAGCGACCTAGTGATAGCCAAATACGAATATGTCTACGACACAAGCCTCATCGACTTCTACCGCGGCAAGGAGCTCGACTTCTGAAATTAATTCCTAATATACCGTTATGGCCAAGCAGTAATCAGACAAAGATGGTCTGCACTGCACGCCCAAGACATCAATACCTCTGCAAAAGTTAAGGCAATACTGCCGGCAGAACCTTTGCAGAGGTATTTTTTTATCCCATTAATGACGCCAAACAGTGAGAATACAAAAAAGTGCCATATCAAACTTTCATCCGAAAGTATTGATATGGCACTCAAATTATTTTAATCAGTCATTCAGGAATAAGCCGTCATCCTAAACGACAATAATGCAAGAGTCGTCTTATTATTTTACAACCTTAACAGCCTTGCTTGTTCCGTCAGCATACTTCATAACCATGATGCCTGCACCCTTCTGGATGTTGCTTATGCGGCGGCCAGAGAGGTCGAAATATTCTGTAGAAACAACGTCCTTGTTCACGCCGTCATTAACAACGTTTTCAACGCCTGCTGTACCAGCCTTTGCAATCTTGCTGTTCTTGTGACTAGTTGAGAAACCAATACCCTGCTGAGAAGCAAAAGCGTCAATCAGATCATAATTGCTGTCCTGAACATATGAATCGCTTGCAGCGTCATATGTAAAGTCGATATTGCCATCATAAAGCTGATTGCCAGACAATTTAGCCAATACGATGTCGTCTGCAAGTGTCTGAAGCAGAGGGAATGTGAGTGCAGACTCGGTGTAAACAGCACAAGTCCATGCTGTAGAATAGTCAGCGAGAATGTTACCCTGGCCATCATCCATCTTTTCTGTGAAAAGACCGTTTACATAGCATACTTCCTGATTACCCAAGTTAAGGTTAATCATAGATACAGTGCCTTCATGATTCTTTCCGTCATAATCTGTATATGAATAATTATGAGTAGTAGGTGCCGGGAAATACTCTGCAGGAATATAATTTAAGCTACCAGCGATTGTATAGTATCCATTATAAGTGTCGTCAGTAATTGCCAGATAGCTGTCCTGATAATCCTTAGCATAAATCTGTCCTGTTGCTTTATCATAAGTGAGCACTACCGGATTCTCCTTATCAAAAGTAACATTGCCAGACTGATCAACATGTGCTCTGCACAAGAAGACTTCAGAACCCTGAATTGAGCCTATTTTCTGGCAGTTGTCAATGGTTATCTCTGTGCCGGCAGCATTGAGTGTTCCTGTTATCTTTGCATCAGGAAAAATGCTGGCGTATAACATATTGGAGAAAGTAACCTTGCCGTCATTTCCAAACTCAACATCGGCAGCCACATGGAATCTTGTTGAAAATCCTATATTATAGGCACAATCAACATAATCAAGATAATAATTTGGCGCATTCTTTTCAGCTGCATTGGCTTTTGCCTTTGCCATACCTGTAGAAATTCTTGTGGTCTGTGCCTTTGTTACAGTCCTCTCTGTCAAAGGATTAACGTCTACTTTTGTCATCTTTTTCAAAGGTGACTGTGCAAACATACTCACTGAAACGAACATTGCTGCTACGAGTAAAAATTTTTTCATAATAATTAATGATTTAAGTTAATAAATAAGAGCTTTTTTAAAAGTGCTGCCAAATATAATAATTATTTGCCAAAGAATAACAAGCTTATATAGTTTTAATTATTTTTTATACTTATTCGACCAGTTTTTTATACAAATTTATCAGTACGGCATTGAAAGACATACATCTTTCGCCATCATGGTTCTGTATCAAAAAAATTAGTGCCGAACAACAGAAAACTTTTTTATTTTGACGCTCTCAGAGTGGCGATGCCCGTCACGAATACGGCTTCGGGACATAAAAAGTGCCAAAAACGCAAAACAAAGGCAACCAACTGATATACTGACAGTTGCACATTTTCAGACAGAAAAAGCAAAGAGTTAAAAAATATTACTCAGCCGTTTATCACACAAAAGTGGGCCGTTTACGATTGCCAACAAGCCTATTTCTCTAATAATACAAGCCGTTTTACCATCAGAAATTGCTATTTTTAAGGCTAAAAAGTGAGCATAAAGCCAACAGATGTTAATAAAGACATGACTTCAGCAAGGATTATTTAACATCAGTTATACGTTCATTTTCTATTTTAAAGAAAACTCTGTACACAAATAATGTAAAGAGTTTTCGGATAAAATATATTGCGGGATATTTTTTCTGTATATATAGAGCCATGAAAAACAAATAACAAAAAAATAAAACTTATACACTGACTTATTTATAAAATACAAATATGTAGTAATTATAAACAAAAACGATAACCAAATTATCACGAATTTCGCGTTTTACATTATTCGTATCTTTTACGTAACTAAATCGTGATTAAATATAAACATTTCATCAAATAGAATTATATATTTTTATATCATGAATAAAAAAACAGCAAAAATCATCCAAAGGAGAAAATAATTCTGTAACTTTGCATTCCGTGATCATTACAATTATTGTTCGTATTTCTTTATAATATCATAATAAAGTTACAACAAATTTCAACAATCACAGACTTACAAGTAATTACATCTATTAACTTAAAGTCAACATACACTTATCAGACTTGCGTATGGATAATATTGGGGATTTATCTGAAGAAGACGTGAAACTACGTTATATTACTCCATCTATTTTAAATAAAGGATGGTCAGTGGAAGATATAACAATGGAGACTAAGGTTAAATTAACAGACGGCAAAATTAACCTTAGGGGAAATTTAGTGGCTCGTAGTAAAGCCAAATACGCAGACTATGTCCTTTACTATAATCCTGCTACTCCAATTGCAATAATTGAAGCAAAAGATGCAAATCATGCAATTGGATTTGGCATGCAACAAGCAAAAGAATATGCACAAATGATGGATGTACCATTTGCATTTAGTTCTAATGGATTTGGTTATCAAGAATATGACTTTTTAACCGGTAAGGAACGTGCCTTATCGATTGATGAATTCCCTACTAAAGATGAATTATATTCACGCTTTTTGAAAGAAATCAATGATGGTCACGGTCTGTCTGATAAAGAAAAGAAAGTCATAGAACAACCATTCTGTACTGGAAAAGATATATTTCCTCCAAGATATTATCAACGTAATGCCATTAATCGTACAGTCAATGCTGTTGCACAGGGGAAAAAACGCCTTTTACTCGTCATGGCAACAGGAACAGGTAAAACGTATACAGCTTTTCAAATTGTCTATCGATTATTAAAGGCAGGCTTGGTAAAAAAGGTGTTATATCTGGCGGACAGAAATATTTTGATTGACCAATCCATACAACAAGACTTCAAGCCGCTTAATAAAACAGTTCATAAAGTAAATTATCAACAAGATTTGAACAACGGCAGTACGGCATATGAAGTTTACTTTGCGTTATATCAACAACTTATAGGTCAAGGCGGGAAACAGAATTATAAAGAATTGTTTAAGCCTGAATTCTTTGATATGGTCATTGTTGATGAGTGCCACAGAGGCAGTGCGAAAGACGACAGTAACTGGCGAGAAATACTTGATTATTTTACGGATGCAATACAATTAGGTATGACCGCAACTCCGAAAGAAACCAAATATCAATCAAGTATCAGTTATTTTAATGACCCAATTTATACGTATAGTTTAAAAGAAGGTATTGAAGATGGATTCTTAGCACCATTCAGAGTCGTTAACATCACTACAAATATAGGTGATGAATGGAGACCTGTAAAAGGACAAACGGATATACATGGAAATCCTATAGAAGATCGAATCTATAATAACTCAGATTATGATTATAATATTGTTATTGAGGACCGCATAAGAGAAGTGGCACATGAGATAACAAAATACTTGAAAAGTACAGACAGAATGGCAAAAACCATTGTGTTTTGTGCAGATGAAGACCATGCAGACAGAATGAGGACAGCCCTTATAAATGAGAACTCTGATATGTGCAGAAAAAATCCCGATTATGTAGTTCGAATTACAGGCAGTGATCCATATGGTCAATCTAAATTGGATTATTTTATTTCTGTAGCATCAAAATATCCCGTAATCGCAACAACAAGCAAACTGCTATCTACAGGCGTTGATTGTAAAATGGTGAAACTTATTGTGCTTGATCAACGCATTAACTCTATGACAGAGTTTAAGCAGATTGTCGGTAGAGGTACCAGAATCCGTGAAAAAGAAGGTAAAACATACTTTACCATTATGGATTTCCGCAATATTACACGTCTGTTTGCAGATCCGGAATGGGATGGTCCCATAACAATAAACGAAGGATACAAGGAAACCATAAACTATCCCCAATATAAAGAAAAACCTTCTATGGTCAGCGAGCCAGAACATCATTTTAAGCCCATCGTGAACAAGGATGGATGTTCGGTTAAGGTTATCAATAAAATAGTTTCAGTATATGATACCAATGGCAAACTTTTACGCACAGAAAGTATAACAGATTACACTCGCAAGAACATCAATGATACTTATAAAAATCTTAATGATTTTATATTACATTGGAATACTGCGAAAAACAAAACTGAGATAACAGATTTATTGCGTGAAAATGGCATAGACCTTCATGCCTTAAAACAAGAGCAAAATATGGACGACGTTGATGACTTCGATTTCATATGCCACATAGCTTATGGAAAGAAACCATTAACAAGGCGTGAAAGAGCCGAAAACGTAAAGAAACGTGATATATTCAATAAATACGGGACACAAGCAAAAAAAGTACTTGAAGCATTACTGGAAAAATACACCGATGATGGTATAACACAATTGGAGAGCAGAAATGTTCTTCGCCTTGACCCATTCAGTAAAATGGGATCGCCATCTAATATAGCAAAATTTTTCGGCGGTAACAAACAATACTTATCTGCAGTGAAAGAACTTGAAAATTTAATTTATAGCAATATAGTATAATCAAATATGGCACTAAATAATTTTGTCAAGAGTATCCGTAACATTATGCGCAATGATGCAGGCATCAATGGTGATGCCCAACGCATTGAACAAATTGCATGGATGCTGTTTTTAAAAGTTTATGACGAGAAAGAGAACGATTGGGAATTCGATGATGAAAATTATACATCCTTTATTCCTGAAAATTGCCGATGGCGCAACTGGGCAAAGGACAACGGAGATGGAGAAGCGTTAACAGCAGACAAACTTTTAGATTTTGTAAACAACACCCTATTTCCGACATTAAAAGGTCTGACAGTCACACCTGAAACCCCTATGCGTAGTGCTATTGTCCGTACTACGTTTGAAGATGCGAACCAATATATGAAGGATGGAGTGCTGCTTCGGCAAGTAATAAATGTCATAGACCAACTTGACCTTGGCGATTATGAGGAGAGCCATGCTTTTGGAGAAATTTATGAATCCATTCTAAAAGAAATGCAGTCAGCAGGATCAGCAGGAGAATTCTACACGCCACGTGCCTTAACAGACTTTATGGCAAACATCATCGATCCGAAGATTGGTGAAAAGATGGCTGACTTTGCTTGCGGTACCGGTGGATTCATAACAAGCTGGCTAAAAGCTCTAGAAAAGAAAGTCAAGACAGTGGAAGATCAGGAAAAATATACAAAATCTATCTATGGCATTGAGAAGAAGCAGTTTCCATATATGTTGTGCGTTACTAATATGCTATTACACGGCATAGACTCTCCACATGTGATGCATGATAACTCATTGACAAAAGATGTTCTTAATTATACAGATGAAGATAAATTTGATGTTATCTTGATGAATCCTCCATACGGAGGCAATGAGAAAAATGACACAAAGCAACATTTCCCATCAGACTTACGTTCAAGTGAAACTGCCGACCTATTCATGGTACTTATCATGTACCGTCTTGCTAATGGAGGACGTGCAGCAGTAATTTTGCCTGATGGTTTCTTGTTTGGTACAGACAATGCAAAATTAGCCATCAAAGAAAAATTATTACGGGAGTTTAATCTTCATACTATTATTCGTCTGCCAGGAAGCATTTTCGCACCATATACAAGCATTGCAACCAATATTATATTCTTTAATAAAGAAAAGGCTGAAGGAGCTGAAGAAGGCTTTTGTACAAAAAACACGTGGTTTTATCGCCTTGATATGCCGGAAGGATACAAGCACTTCTCTAAGACAAAGCCAATGAGAGCAGAACACTGCCAGCCCATCATTGACTGGTGGAATAACCGTCAAGAAATTATAGATTCTGAAAATAACGACGAAAAATCACGCTGTTTTACAGCGCAACAGCTTCTTGACATAGATTGTAACTTTGACCAATGTAAATTTCCAAAGGAAGAAGAAGAAATTCTTCCTCCTGCAGAACTGCTGTCCGATTATTACAAGAAACGAGCTACACTTGAACATGAAATAGACAAAACTTTATCAGAAATTCAAAAAATTTTAGGTATTACAATAGAAAAATGATAAAAAATTTATATCTTTACATACTAAGTTTTTTCTTATACTTGGTCTTTGTTCCTAACGTATCAGCACAAACTGTAGGTTACACCTATAAAGCACTTGCAGCCGAAGGTTGTTACATGAAGTATAGTGTGGCAAAACAAGACACCATATATTCTATAATAGCTACAGTGCGTTCAGACAGGATGAATTTCCTTAACGAACCAACTATGAAAATCAGGACATTCACAGGTAAATATCTTGAACTAAAAGGAACTGTAATTGGTAACGGAAGTCAATCTACCAGTATTATAAGTGGAAATATAGTAATTCCTGTTACAGAAATTAGTTCTACGGCCCAATTTAGAATTACTCCACAACAATTTGAAATATTAAATGAAGGAGTGGCAAAAATTCGTTTGTCTATGACACCTATGAATCATGAACGTACCTTCAAAAAAGACAAAATAGGGAAAAAGTTATATCAGTTCTACCTAACTGAAAAACAAAAAGACGAGAACTTCTAAATCGGTTAGAATATGATGAACGGTAAACAATTAAAAAACAGCATACTACAATGGGCGATACAGGGGAAACTTGTACCGCAAGATCCCAATGATGAGCCAGCATCTGTACTACTTGAAAAAATCAGGGAAGAAAAAGCAAAACTTGTTAAGGAGGGTAAAATAAGGAAAAATAAAAAAGAATCGATTATTTACCGCGGTGACGATAATTCCTATTATGAGAAGATTATTGCCACAGGGGAGGTAAAATGTATTGATGAAGATATTCCATTTGAAATACCGAATGGATGGGAATGGTGTAGAATGGGAGGTATCATAGAACTTTTATCTGGACAAGATTTTATGCCAGAAAAGTATAACTCTAAAAATAAAGGTATCCCCTATATAACAGGAGCTAGCAATATTAGCAACGGAAAACTAATTATAAATCGTTGGACTGAATGTCCTTCTGTAATAGGGAAATTAGGGGACTTACTTATTGTGTGCAAAGGCTCTGGAGTTGGCAAGATGTGTTTTTGTAATGTTGAAAAAATACATATTGCTAGACAAATTCAAATAATAAGAGGCTTTTCTTCATTTATTTGTATGTCTTATCTGAAATTAATAATTGACGCTAACTTATCAGCAATTACATCCAATGCGCAGGGTGTAATTCCAGGGATTAGTCGCGAACACATTTTGAATCTTATAATTCCGATTCCTCCTTTTAATGCACAACAACATATTATTAAAAAATTAAAGCTATTACAACCTTTAATTCAACTATTTGATGGTAAACAAGAAGAGCTTAACAATCTTGATACTTCTATAAAGGAGTTGCTTAAAAAATCTATTCTTCAAGAGGCTATTCAAGGAAAACTTGTACCACAAATAGCAAAGGAAGGAATAGCCCAAGAACTGCTTGGACAGATACGGCAGGAGAAACAGGAACTCGTGAAAGAGGGAAAATTAAAAAAGTCTACTTTGACAGATTCCATTATCTATAAAGGTGACGATAACAAGTATTGGGAGAAGAAAGATAAAACCGAAAAAGATATAACCGATGAGATACCATTTGAAATACCTGATTCTTGGGCATGGGTAAGACATAATGATCTGTTTGATATTTCAGGTGGTTCTCAACCTCCAAAGTCTAAATTTATTGAACGAGAAAAAAAAGGATATATACGATTATTTCAAATTAGAGATTATGGACCTAACCCACAACCTATATATATACCGTTTTCTACAGCCAGTAAAATTTCTCAAAAAGGAGATATTCTGTTAGCTCGTTATGGTGCATCCTTAGGAAAGGTATTTTATGCAGAATACGGAGCTTACAATGTAGCCCTAGCAAAAGTCATACCATTATATGAATCTCCACTTATATTCCCCAAATACATTTATCTGTATTATTGTAGTTCTATATATCAAAATGAAATTGTCAATCGAAGTCGGTGTGCCCAAGCGGGATTTAATAAAGAAGATCTCAATTCATTATTATTTCCTTTGCCACCTTTAGCTGAGCAATGTAGAATTGTAGAAATGTATGAAAAAGCAATAGCAAGTATTATGAGAGGATAAATGGACAAATCGTTGAAATTGAACTTCCTTTTGAATATCCCAATAGCTGGGCAGTATTGCGTTTAAAAGATATATGCCAACTTATTGATGGCGAAAATAGAAATGGAAAGGGCATTTATCTGGATGCAAAGTTCTTGCGTGGGAAATCATCTGCCTCCATTGTAGAGCAAGGAAAATTTGTCTATGCTGGAGATAATATCATTCTTGTGGACGGTGAAAATTCTGGTGAAGTTTTCTCTGTTCCACAGGATGGATATATGGGAAGCACATTCAAACAGTTATGGTTTTCTTCAGCCATGTGGAAACCATATATCTTAGCTTTCATTCTGTTCTACAAAGAGTTGTTGAGAAATTCAAAAAGAGGTGCGGCAATTCCACACCTCAATAAAGAGCGATTCTACAATCTGCATATTGGAATTCCACCATTTGCAGAACAGCAACATATAGCAGAACGCATAAATGAATTATCGCAGTTGCTCAAATAGTTTTTCTATTTGAACAACAATGCGATGCAGTTCTTTGATTGGAGGTAATGGTATTAATATTTCTTTTATTTTTGCTATGCTTACACCACCTATAATACCCGTTTTATTTTGATTAAACGCCTCAAAGAACGATGGTGATTGTAGATAATAGTATATGTATTTTCCGATTCCAACAAACGGTGAGAAACAACATAACTTATTACCAAAACATACATCTTGGTTCAGTATTGCAATTTTTCTTCCGGCACTTCCACCTTCAATACACATCAATATTG
>OGKF01001165.1_pt1 | contig 12468 bp, 11 predicted proteins | sample 1572391 | NCBI WGS metagenome assembly OGKF01 (sample SAMEA2582095, study PRJEB24529) | metagenome | biome: Human gut stool | place: China | collected 2011
TGATTGCAAAAGCAAAAGCGAACAATATGCCGAATGATACGATCGAAAGAAATATCAAGAAAGCAGCCGGTGAAGGTTCCGCAGATAATTATGAGCGTATTACATATGAGGGATATGGTCCTCACGGAATAGCCATATTCGTTGATGCTGCCACTGACAACACAACACGTACGGTAGGAAACGTAAGAGCTATATTTAATAAATTCAGCGGCAACCTCGGCACAATGGGAAGTCTGTCTTTCCTTTTTGATCATAAATGTGTGTTCACATTCAAGAAAAAGGATGGTGTTGAAATGGATGAGCTGATACTTGATCTTATCGATTATGGTGTTGATGACGAATACGACACAGATGAGGAATCTGGTGAAATAACCATCTATGGCGATCCGAAATGTTTCGGTGAAATTCAGAAACACCTTGAAGAAAATGGCTTTGAAGTTACCGGTGCTGAGTTTACACGCATACCTAACGACCTGAAAGACGTTACACCGGAAGAGCGTGAAACTATTGATAAGATGGTTGAGCTGCTTGAGGATGATGACGATGTTCAGAACGTTTATACAAACATGAAACCGGAATAATCATTCCTTGACTTTTTGTAATAATGAAAAGTATATCTTATAAGACTTCAGGCACTTGCAGCCAGATGATTAATCTAAAGGTTGATGATAATGACTGCATAGTAGACGTTAGCTTTGAAGGCGGCTGCAACGGAAACTTACAGGGAATATGTTCCTTGGTAAGAGGGATGAATGTCAACGATGTTAAAGCGCGGTTAGACGGAATACGTTGTGGCTACAAGGCGACAAGTTGTCCTGATCAGCTTTGTAGGGCTATTGATGAACTTTATAAGTAAAAAATAGTCAAATTTTTGCCGTTAATCCAAATGCACTTAGAACTTGGGTTAACGGCAAAATTATATATCAGGTTTGATTCTATTTGGTATTGTATTCTTTTGGAGTGATTTTTACATCCAATAGTATTTGGCCTTTGTTCTTCGTTGAATAGTAAGTGTATGCAAAGTTGAAACCGTTTTCTTTGTAGTTACGTATTCCTGTTGCATCTTTTATTCCTTTTATAAGTTCTGCTTTCGCCTGCTTCTTGTCTAATGCAGTTGTATCAGCCTTGCCCTTTATTGAGTAATAATAGTGTATCGTGCGGGAGTCTTTTTCGTATGTCATACTATCGTTTGTGACATATTCAGATACTTTCATGGGACAATTCTTTTTTGTAAACTCTTTGGCTTCACGCTCAGCCCTTTCCTCGAGGCTTTCATGGCATGAGGCCAGAAAGACGGCAACAAATGGAATAAACAAATACTTTTTCATAAATCCTCTTTATTTTGTTTGCAAAAGTAATTAATATCTTTTGATAAGAACCAATGTATATTGTTTTTTTTATTTTATTCATAAAAACGGCTAATTTATTAGGAACGAAATGCATTTTTTTGTATATTTGCGTTCCAAAAATAAATTACTGATGAACGAAATAAGAAACTTCTGTATAATCGCACATATTGACCACGGAAAATCAACTATAGCTGACCGACTTCTTGAGTATACAAAAACCATTCAGATAACAGAAGGTCAGATGCTAGATGATATGGATCTGGAGCGTGAACGTGGAATAACAATCAAAAGCCATGCAATACAAATGGAGTATGAGCTGAACGGAGAAAAATACATACTTAATCTTATTGACACTCCGGGGCATGTCGATTTCTCTTATGAAGTTTCACGTAGTATAGCTGCATGTGAAGGAGCCTTGCTGGTTGTTGATGCAACTCAGGGTGTTCAGGCTCAAACTATTAGTAACCTTTACATGGCGTTAGAGCATGATTTGGAAATTATTCCTGTTATAAACAAAATAGATATGCCTTCTGCTATGCCCGACGAAGTTGAAGATGAAATTGTAGACTTGTTGGGTTGTGACAGAACGGAAATAATTCGTGCGTCAGGAAAAACCGGTGAAGGTATTCCGGAAATTCTTAATGCAGTTGTAGAACGTATTCCTCATCCGTCAGGTAATCCTGATGCCCCTCTACAGGCTCTTATTTTTGATTCTGTATTCAATTCTTTCAGGGGAATTATTGCTTATTTCAAGATTGAAAATGGCAGTATAGCAAAAGGTGATAAAGTTAAGTTTTACAATACCGGAATGGAGTATACTGCTGACGAAGTTGGCGTATTAAAAATGGATATGATTCCGCGACAAAGGCTGTCAACTGGAGATGTCGGATACATTATCAGCGGTATAAAAGACAGTAAGGAGGTTAAGGTCGGTGATACTATTACGCATGTGGCACGTCCATGTGAGAATGCTATTTCTGGATTCCAGGAAGTGAAACCAATGGTGTTTGCTGGCGTTTATCCCATAGACCCGTCGGATTATGAAAATTTGAGAGCATCATTAGAGAAGTTGCAGCTTAATGATGCGTCTTTGACTTTCTCACCGGAATCGTCTGTAGCGTTAGGCTTCGGCTTCAGATGCGGCTTCTTGGGACTTCTTCATATGGAGATAGTTCAGGAGCGTCTTGACCGTGAGTTTGATATGGACGTGATAACAACAGTGCCGAACGTTTCATATATGGTTTATGATAAGCACGGCAATGTTAAAGAAGTACATAATCCGTCAGGACTACCTGACAGCACATTGATTGACCATATAGAGGAACCATATATCAGAGCCTCAATAATAACAAGTTCTAATTTCATTGGCCCGATAATGAAATTGTGTCTTGACAAGCGAGGTGAACTCATAAATCAAGAATATGTTAGTGGCAATAGAGTTGAACTTCATTTTATGATTCCTTTGGGCGAAATCGTCATTGACTTTTATGATAAATTAAAAAGTGTATCAAAGGGTTATGCGTCTTTTGATTATCATGTTGACTGCTTCCGTCCTTCAAAACTTGCCAAACTTGACATATTGTTGAATGGTGAGCCTGTAGACGCCTTGTCTACTTTAACTCATCAGGATAATGCTGCAACCTTTGGGCGACGTATGTGTGAAAAGTTGAAGGAGCTGATTCCGCGTCAGCAATTTGATATTGCAATTCAGGCTGCTATCGGAGCAAAAATAATAGCAAGAGAAACAATTAAATGTGTCAGAAAAGACGTAACAGCAAAGTGTTATGGAGGAGATGTCAGCCGTAAGCGTAAACTTCTTGAAAAGCAGAAGAAAGGAAAGAAGAGAATGAAGCAAATCGGTAATGTCGAAGTACCTCAGAAGGCTTTTCTTGCAGTATTGAAATTGGATTAATCTTAATCAAGAAGAAGGAGGACACAATGAAGGAAGTATTGAAAACAACACGGGACATTGCACGTGAGCTTGCGCGTAAATATAGTACGATGACTCATGATGAGCTAGACATATTAGAGAATATCCTTGTGCCGATGAAATTTGCAAAGGGGCAGATGATTCTAAGTGAGGGCGAGATATGTAAGCACATTTACTATATAGAGAAGGGGCTTGTCAGGCAATTCTATTTTAAAAAAGGTAAAGAAGTTACAGAGCATATGGCTGTTGAGGGCAATATCGTTATGTGTATAGAAAGCCTTTTTAAAGAAGAACCTACGAGTCTGCAGGTGGAGGCTTTGGAGCCTGTATTGATATATGCTTTACCCAAAGCGCGTTTGGAGGAAGTTGCTCTGCATAATGTGAATATACAAATATTGTACAGGAAAATATTGGAGGAGTCATTAATCCTCTCACAGATACATGCAGATTTACTTAGGTTTGAAACTGCGCAAGACAGATATCGCAAAATGTGTAAACTGGCTACGCAAGTAACACTTCGTGCCCCATTGGTTTATATTGCAAGCTATTTGCAGATGACTCCCGAAACATTAAGTCGAGTACGTTCTAATATAGTATTAGGTTAAATGTCTTTTATTTCTATCTAAAATTGGTAGAAATAAAAGATATTTTAAATATTTGTGGTATTATAAGCTCTTGAGGCCTGCAATTTAATAAGTTTTTAAAATATTTGTACGGAAAATATTGTCAAATATATAATGCTGCCCTTGTGAAGACAATCTTCTGTAAAGAAGTTTTTTAAAATAGTGTAGTTTTATGTATATAAGATGCGGTTTATATCTCCGTAGTATATATATTTAAATGGTACATAAAATTACTTTTATATTTAAAAACTTTGCTCAATTTTGAAAGTAAAGTTGACGTGAAATCTGTTAATCACAGATGGATTTTATTAGAATACGCCTATAAAATAGAATCCTTAATGATAAATTGTTTATAAGTAGGCTTATTCAATTAAAAAAAATAGAATTTGTTCTTGTTTTAAAAATAATTTTAGTACTTTTGAACTGTCTTTTGAGATGATAGGATCAATTGGTCTCAAAATGATTTAAGAAATGCAAACTTTAAATCTTATATATATACAACTATGAGTTATCTTCGATTCGAAAAAGCTCTTATGACTAATCTTGAAGAATCTCTTTCAAGAGAGTTGTTGCGTACAAACCGTTCAGGGGCTTATTCATGTTCTACAATTGTGGATTGTAACACTCGTAAGTATCATGGTTTACTTGTTGTTCCTGTTCCGGAACTAGATGATGATAATCATGTTTTGCTTTCATCGTTAGACGTTACTGTGGTTCAGCATGGTGCTGAGTTCAATTTAGGACTGCATAAGTATCAAGGTAATAACTTTAGTCCAAAAGGGCATAAATACATTCGTGAATTTTATTGTGAAAAAGTGCCTACAACAATTTATCGTGTTGGAGGAGTTCTCTTGAAAAAAGAAGTTGTTTTTCAGCATTACGAGCATCGTATATTGATACGTTATACATTGTTGGATGCACATAGTGAAACAACCTTAAGATTCAAGCCTTTCATGGCATTTAGAAGTGTTAACCAATGCACGCATGAGAACAATACAGCCAGCCGCGACTTTCAGATGGTTGACAATGGTATTAAAACTTGTATGTATGCAGGTTATCCTGATCTCTATATGCAGTTTAGCAAGGCAAATGAATTTGTTTTTGTCCCTGATTGGTATCGTGGCATCGAATATCCGAAAGAGCAAGAACGCGGCTATTCTTATGTTGAAGACCTATATGTCCCCGGATATTTTGAGATGAACATAAAGAAATGTGAAAGTATTGTATTTGCAGCTTCAACTTCTGAAATTAAAACAAGTACAATGAAGCACCTTTTTGACAAAGAAGTAGATGACCGTTCTCCGCGTGACAATTTCTTCCATTGTTTAGTGAATGCGGCCCATCAGTTTCATAATAGTGCCAATAAGACAGAGAGGTATCTTCTTGCTGGATATCCGTGGTTTAAATGCCGAGCTCGTGATACATTTATATCTCTTCCTGGACTAACCCTTTCAATAGACGAGCAAGATTATTTTGAACTTGTTATGAAAACGGCAGAAAAGGGGTTGAGAGAGTTTATGCAAAACAAGCCACTTACAGTTAAAATTACGGAGATAGATCAGCCGGATGTTTTGTTATGGGCAATTTGGGCTATACAGCAATATGCAAAGTCTGTCGGTGACGAAAAATGCATAAGCATGTATGGTAAGTTGATAAGTGATATTATATGTTATATCATAGACGGCAAACATCCAAATTTGCGTCTCGACACTAATGGTCTTCTTTATGCAAATGGCCATGATAAGCCGATAACATGGATGAATTCTATTGTTAATGGTAAGCCGGTTGTACCAAGATCTGGTTATATAGTGGAATTTAATGCTCTATGGTTTAATGCACTTAAGTTCGGAGCTAAATTAGCAAATCAGAATAACAATGAGACAAAAGCTAACCAATGGGAAGACTTGGCAGAATCATGTAAACAATCATTCGTAAGGACATTCTTGAATGATTATGGATATCTGTTTGATTATGTGGATGGCAATATGATGGATTGGAGTGTGCGCCCGAACATGATATTCCCGGTTGCTTTTGATTATTCTCCTTTATCACCAGAACAGAAAAAAAGTGTTTTGGATATTTGTACACGTGAATTGTTAACTCCTAAAGGATTACGTTCGCTTTCGCCTAAGAGCGGAGGTTATAGTCCTGTATGTTCAGGAGCAAATCGTGATTACTCTTATTATCAGGGTACAGCATGGCCTTGGCTTGGCGGATTCTATATGGAGGCTTGTCTTAAGCTATATAAACGTACAAGATTAAGTTTTATTGAAAGGCAGATGGTTGGATACGAGGATGAGATGATTATTAATTGTCTAGGAACTATTCCGGAACTATTCGATGGTAATCCGCCATTCAAGGCTAGAGGAGCGATATCTTATGCTATGAATGTCGCTGAAATTCTTCGTACTTTAAATCTTTTGGAAAAATATTCATATGTAAAATAATCGAGGAGGGACTATAATGAAAGTTTTAATGTTTGGTTGGGAATATCCTCCTCATATTTTGGGAGGTCTTGGAACTGCAAGTTATGGTATAACTAAAGGTTTGGCTGCTCAGGGAGACGTTGAAATAACATTTTGTCTTCCTAAACCATGGGGTGATGAAGATCGCAGTTTCTTGAATGTTATTGCAATGAATGCCGTTCCTGTAGTTTATCGTGATGTAAATTATGATTATGTGAAAGAACGTGTCGGTAATATAATGGATCCGGATTTGTACTACAAAATGCGGGATCACATATATGCTGATTTCAATTACATGTTGGTAAATGACCTTGGTTGTATTGAATTTTCCGGTAAATATCAAGACAATCTTCATAGTGAAATAAACAATTATTCAATTGTTGCTGGCGTCGTTGCACGTCAACAGGAGTTTGATATTATACATGCACATGATTGGCTTACATATCCGGCTGGAATACATGCAAAAAAGATTAGTGGAAAGCCTTTGTGTATACATGTTCATGCAACGGATTTTGACCGTAGCCGTGGCAAGGTGAATCCTACTGTTTATTCTATAGAGAAAGATGGTATGGATAATGCTGATTGTATAATGTGTGTTAGTGAACTCACACGTCAAACTGTGATTAATCAGTATCATCAAGACCCACGTAAATGCTTTACTGTACATAATGCTGTATATCCATTGCGTCAGGAATTACAAGATATCCCGCGTCCAGATCATACGAATAAGGAAAAAGTTGTGACTTTCTTGGGACGAATAACAATGCAAAAAGGACCTGAGTATTTTGTTGAAGCTGCAAATATGGTATTACATCGTACAAGAAATGTGCGTTTTTGCATGGCTGGAAGTGGTGACATGTTGGATGCAATGATATATCTTGCAGCTGAACGTGGTATTGCTGACCGTTTCCATTTTCCTGGTTTTATGCGTGGCAAGCAAGTTTATGAATGCCTTAAGGATTCTGATGTATATGTAATGCCGTCTGTTAGTGAACCGTTTGGAATATCTCCGCTGGAGGCTATGCAATGCGGTACTCCAACTATTATATCAAAGCAAAGTGGATGTGCTGAAATACAGACCAATTGTATTAAAGTTGATTATTGGGATATCCATGCACTTGCAGATTCAATTTATTCAATCTGCCACAATGAAAGCCTGTTTAAATATCTGCAAAGTGAGGGTAAGCGTGAAGTTGACGAAATTACGTGGGAGAAAGTTGGTTTATGGATACGTGAACTTTATGAACGTACTTTAGGGTACAGATAATCATATACAACAAATAATATTTAAGACAAATACAAATAAAAAAGACTTTTGCTATGAAAACAATATGCCTATATTTTGAAATACATCAAATTATTCATTTAAAACGTTATCGTTTCTTTGATATAGGAACTGACCATTATTATTATGATGATTTTGAAAATGAGCGTAGTATAAGTGATATCGCGGAGCGCTCATATATGCCTGCATTAAATGCATTTCAAGAAATGATTCGTGATAATGGAAAATATTTTAAACTTGCATTTTCTATTTCTGGCGTAGGTTTAGAGCAGTTGGAGATGCATGCTCCTCAGGTAATAACAAAATTGCAAGAATTAAATGACACTGGGTGTGTAGAATTTCTCGCAGAACCATATTCGCATGGTTTGTCTTCTCTTGTCAACGAAGAGACATTTGCAGATGATGTTAAGAAACAGGCTGCAAAAATGCAGGAATATTTTGGTAAGAAACCTACAGTGTTGCGTAACTCTTCTCTGATTTATACAGATTCTATTGGTGCACAAGCGGCAGCGATGGGATTCAAGGGAATGCTTACTGAAGGTGCAAAACATGTTTTGGGATGGAAGTCTCCACATTATGTTTATAACTGTCCGATGGCTCCAAATCTTAAACTCTTATTAAGAGATATTGAACTTAGTGATGATGTAAGTTTACGTTTTAATAACAGTGAATGGGATGGGTATCCTTTGTTTGCTGACAATTATATGGACCGAATTGCATCTCTTCCGGAAAATGAACAAATAATTAATATTTTTATGGAGCTTTCTGCTATAGGAATTGCTCAACCATTATCTTCAAATATACTTGAGTTTATAAAAGCATTGCCGGCATGTGCAAAAGCTAGAGGCATCAATTTCTCTACACCGACAGAAATTTGTTTAAAGATGAATAGTGTTGGTGATTTGGATGTTCCCGACACTTTATCTTGGGTAGACGAGGAGCGTGACGTAAGTTGCTGGCTCGGAAATCCGATGCAAAGAGAAGCATTCAACAAATTATATAGTGTTGCAGATCGTGTCAGGATTGCAAATGATCCGCGCATTAATCAGGATTGGGATTACTTACAGGCAAGCAATAATTTCCGATTTATGACAACCAAACCATCAAATGTTGGTTTAGATAGAGGTATCTATAGTTCTCCTTTTGATGCTTTTACAAATTACATGAATATATTAGGTGATTTCATGAATCGTGTGAATACGCTTTATCCAGAGGAGATAGACAATGAAGAACTTAATTCTTTACTTACAACCATAAAGAATCAAGGTGATGAAATCGAAATGAAGGATAAAGAAATTGTACGCCTAAAAGCTAAAGTTGAAAAGATGCAGGCTGCTGAAGAAAAATTAAAGGTGAAGATGGAAAAGGCGAAATCTGCAAAACCAGCAGCAAAGAGAACATCAACAAAAAGGGTCGCCTCGAAGACTCCTGATACTGAAAAATAATATTTGACAATTATATTATTGATGAATAAAGGATTGAGACTTGTCATTTAATTTGTGGCAAGTCTCAATTTTTCTATCATTGAGATACTATCTATTTTATAATATAAAACGTGTGCGGTGTCGTTTGGTTAGGATATAATTTATTGCATAATTTCAATTATTCCATATCTCATCGAAATTATATATAATGTTTTTCTAGAATTTAAAAACTTAAAATTATAGTCTAATATTTTATGTTATTTGATTTTTCGGATGATTTACAATTGTCTTTCTTTTTCCCTTTTGAACATGCATCACTAAGAGGACATCCTGTACATGGACCATTATTGTGTGTAAATGTTCGATATATTTTTATACCAATATATACGATGCCGGAGATGAGTATTATTGCTACTATGATAATCTGCATGTTGAAATTTCGACTGAAATAGATTATTGATTTTGAGATGCGAATTAGAAAAAGCTTACCACTGATATTGTTATAGAATTGTTAGAATCTTAATTTATCGACATTGATAAGCAGTTTAATCTTCTTTCTAAAAAGGACAAATGTGGTTTACTGAATTAAAACGTGTGTTTACTATTTCTTTTATTATATTTGCTTATGAGAAAAGTAAATCTCTTCTTTTAGGCATGTATTTTTTCTTTATTCTTGTTTATAAAATCTTTCCAACTTCTATATGTATGGCTTGTAGTTGGGGCGTTAGACTGCAGGAAATGACAATATGCAGCAGCCAATGCATCTGTTGCATCCATAAATGGGGTCAATTCTTCTTCTTTTATATTTAATAAACGTTTGAGCATACCGGCAACTTGTTCTTTTGAGGCAAGCCCCTGTCCTGTTATTGCCATTTTAATTTTTAATGGGGCATATTCGTGTATTGGAATATCGTAGTGTATCGCTGCTGCAATAGCAACCCCTTGTGCTCTGCCAAGTTTGAGCATCGATTGTATGTTCTTACCGAAAAAAGGTGCTTCAATCGCCATTTCGTCAGGTAGAAATTCCTTTATAAGACTACTCACTCGGTCGAAGATGCGTCCTAGTCTTAGATATGGGTCATGAATTTTTCTCATATCTATGACGCCCATAGCCATCATTGAAGCTTTGTTGCCATTAACTTTGAGCAACCCATATCCCATTATATTTGTTCCGGGGTCTATGCCTAATATAATCTTTTCCGGTTTAATTGTCATTACGTTGTTTAAATATTTATTTAAAATATGGGTTATATGTTATCTCGTCTTTGAGTGTTGTCTTGTCGCCATGCCCAGGAAGTATTATTGTTTCTGCAGGGAGAGACGAGGCAATTTTCTTTAAACTATTTATTATTTCATTATAACTACCAAATTCAAAGTCAGTCCTGCCTATACTCATTCTAAATAAGGTATCTCCAGAAAATGCTATAGATTCATCTTTACAATAAAACAATACGGAACCGGGCGTATGGCCTGGGGTTTGCAGTATGCTGAAACAATGTGTACCAAATGAAATTGTATCTGCTTCTTTTAAATATTTTTCAACTTCAGGGATTTCTTCGTTGTAAGTTAATCCGATAAAAGTATAGGCTTGTTCTTTTAATTTATGCATCAATATTTTATCATTAATGCATACTTCCGGTTTAAGCCCAAATTCTTTACATATAGCATAATTCCCAAAATTATGATCAATATGTGCATGTGTCAGAAGAACAAATTCTATCTCTCCCAAAGCCACTGGTATTTCTGCATTTTCATAATAATCCGGTCCCTGCTCCATCCCGCAGTCTACAAGAAACTTGTGACCTGCTGCCTCCAAATAATAACAGGATCCCGTAACCTCATGAGTTGCCCCGATAAATGTAATCTTCATATAAAAACCTCCCTTCAGATTTTGATGTACTCTCGGAATCTTTTTGTGCTTGATTTTATGAGAAGATTTTTTGTCAGATGTGCCCGAATTTTTGAGGCGTACGCGGTGCGTACGTTGATAAAATTCGGGTGCATCTGGCGAAAAATCAGCCATAAAAGCAAGTGCAATAAAGACTCCGAGAGTACATTTTTGATATCCCCAATTGTTTTGCTGCATTTTGCCTGTTTAACCCGGCAGCTTTTTACTGCTTTTATGATCCTTCTATATTGTATTAATTATACACTACAATGAAACAAATTAACAATATCTTTTCTGAAAACAAAAAGCAGAAACAGTTTTTTTTCGACTGTTCCTGCCTTTCTTTGCATCTGCCACGTAAGAATTTTAAAAATTTGCCGATATTTTAATGATTCTCTGTCGGTCAGTGCATAAATATATAACGTTTTGTTCCGAGCCTTTGATCCGCACACTTATCCGAAGAATAAAATGCCGGATCTTTGCTTCGCAAACTTTCATTACATATACTATGCGAATCAAAGCGGCAAATATCACACAAAAAAATAAAATTTTTTTATTTTTTTTCAAAAACGGATGTTTTCTGATATGTCTGCGTATTTTTATCCGGATATCGACAGTCAGCTATAGCAGTCATTCCCACCAGCGCAGTCAACATGACTACTGCCACTGCGGCAGCTGCAGATTTCAGGATTCTGTGAGTCCTGTTCCCGTCATACTCAAGACTTTCAAGTTTTTCCTTTGCCGCCCTGGTGCTTCCTGTCTTTTCAGCCCTGGCTGCTTCATTGAAATCCCCTGTTTCTCGCAGTCGGGTGATCAGCGATCATACCCCGCCCGGATTTTCTCCTCGGATTCTTCCGGAAATTCATCCCATGAGGTTTTGCCTGCTACGTTCAGCAATGCGGATTCAAGTATTTTGGTTTCAGCATTATACTGCTCTTGAAGTATTTTGTCTATCTGCTGATTTTTTGTCTGTATATCTGTTTTGTTCTTCATAATATTTAACTTTCCTTGACAATTTCTCCCCCTGGGTTCATATTAAATAGTAACGTATAGCAATTCCATAAAATAATGAATCCGGACATTTTCGCAGGATTTCACATATTCCCGGATTCCCTGCAGTCTTTTATAGAATTGTTGTAACTATTCAGAATAAAACAGGAGGAATCTCTATGAAACATATTGTGCTCACCGGCGGCGGCACAGCCGGACATGTGACTCCGAATATTGCTCTGATCCCACGCCTTAAGGAGCTTGGATACGAAATTTCCTATATCGGATCCTACGATGGAATCGAAAAAAAGCTTATTGAAGAAATGAATATTCCTTATTACGGAATCTCATCCGGAAAGCTGAGACGTTATTTTGATCTGAAAAACTTCACAGATCCTTTTCGTGTACTGAAAGGATTCGGTGAGGCCAAAAAATTATTGAAACAATTAAAACCAGATGTAGTTTTCTCCAAGGGTGGCTTCGTGACTGTCCCGGTTGTAATCGCTGCCGGTCG
>OGKF01001166.1_pt1 | contig 12461 bp, 10 predicted proteins | sample 1572391 | NCBI WGS metagenome assembly OGKF01 (sample SAMEA2582095, study PRJEB24529) | metagenome | biome: Human gut stool | place: China | collected 2011
CTATCATCTTCATATGCCATCTTATTTTTTAGAGACATTTACTGAATATCCCTAAGTTTGATTCAATATTAAATATAAATGCTATTTCAAGTCTATTTGTTCATGATTATATAAAAAATCTTGGTAAAGGGGATGTAAATTAAAAAAGGAGTATTCTCGGGAAGAGAATACTCCTTTTTTATGTAGGAATGATAAATCTTACTGATTAACTCTTTTTTCCTGAATTCTAGCTTTCTTGCCAGTAAGAGCACGTAAATAGTACAATTTAGCACGACGAACTTTACCAACTTTATTAACAGTGATACTGTCGATAGCCGGAGATTCGATAGGGAAAATACGTTCAACACCTACAGTTCCAGACATTTTACGAACGGTGAAACGTTTTTTGTTACCATGTCCAGCGATTTTGATAACAACACCACGGTACAACTGTACACGTTCCTTGCTACCTTCAACGATACGGTATGCCACTGTAATAGTATCACCAGCTTTGAATGAAGGATGCTGTTTGCCAGTAGCAAATGCTTCTTCAGCAATTTTAATTAAATCCATTTTTTTTGATTTTAAATTGTTTATCGTTACCAACGCAACATATCAAGTAACTCTTCTTTGACAGCGATTGCGCGAAAGCGGTGCAAAATTACTAGATTTTTGTCATACAGCCAAATTAAATTCAACTATTTTTCATCTGATATCGTTGGTTGCAACTTCTTTTTTAACTACATTTGGGCAATAAACAACTAATAAACATGAAACCAAACCGAATTATGTGTATCATTCCGGCAGGAATAGTAGCCGGGATTTTTATGTTTTCAAGCTGTCATTCAGGCTATTCTCTGGCATCAGTTGAGGGAAGCAGGATAGAAGTGACAGCAGCTTTGGATGCTAATCCGGATTCCGCTGCAATCGCTGTTTTGGCTCCGTATCAAAAAACGGTTGATAGTATTATGTCACCGGTCATAGGACAAAGCGCTCGTTTTATGGATCGCTTTCGTCCTGAAAGTGAGTTATCCAACTTGGTAGCGGATATTTTACGTTATTCTGCTTCTGCATATATAGGCCGTATGGCCGACGTGGGGGTGACGAATATGGGGGGACTACGTACGGCTTTGCCCGAGGGGGATATAACTTACGGTAATATTTATGAAATAACTCCCTTTGAAAATACATTGTGCATTGTTACTATGAATGGGGCTTTGCTGCGTGAACTTTTTGAAAATATAGCAGCTGTGCATGGTGAGGGATTAAGTGGCGCTTGTCTTGAAATTTCTGGAGATGGAAAATTATTGGATGCTACAGTGGCCGGAAAAGAAATTGAAGACTCCAAAGAGTATAAAGTAGCCACCTTGGATTATTTGGCTGAGGGAAATGACCATATGACTGCTTTTGCCAAAGTGGGCGATGCGGATAAATTGCTGCCTGAAAAGGCCACAGTGCGTCAGTTGTTTCTGAACTATGTGAATGAGCAGACTAAAGCAGGGAAGAAAATAGACTCAAAGATAGAAGGAAGAATTACCGTTAAAGAATAAACTGAACCGTTATGAAACGAATATATGTATTATTTACTGCTTTGTGTGTATGTTGTGCGCTGGCAGCACAGGATATCAAAGAACTTTTGATACTTCATACTAATGATACCCACAGCCGTGTGGAACCTATCCCCATTACTGATCCGAATCCGGAGTTTGCAGGAAAAGCGGGTTTTGTACGTCGTGTTACCTTAATAAAAGAAATACGGAAACAGGATAAGGATTTGTTGTTGTTTGATTGTGGTGACTTTTCACAAGGCTCTCCTTTTTATAATATGTTTGGTGGTGAAGTTGAAGTGAAGCTGATGAATGAAATGGGATATGATGCCGGGATTATTGGAAATCATGAGTTTGATTTGGGCTTGGATAATATGGCACGTCTTTTTAAAATGGCGGATTTTCCTGTTGTTTGTGCTAATTATGGTGTACAGGGAACTGTTTTGGAAGGGCTTGTCAAACCGTATGTTATTTTGGAACGTAAGGGGATAAAGGTAGGTGTGTTCGGACTGAGTCCTGCATTGGAGGGGCTAGTACAGGCAAAAAACTGTGAAGGAGTGGTTTTTGAAAATCCAATAGAGGCTGCTCAGCGTGTGGCGGATATATTGAAGAATCGGGAAAAATGTGATTTAGTGGTTTGTTTGTCTCATTTAGGGTGGCAAGGAAAACCTTATTCTGATGAAACTTTGATTCTTAATACTCGTAATATTGATATTGTCTTGGGAGGTCATTCGCATTCTTATTTTGATAAGACTTTGTTTTATAAGAATTTGGATGGCAAGGAGATTCCATTGCAACAAATGGGAAAAAATGCTGTTTATGTGGGAAAAATGAAAGTAAGGATGGAAAAGAACAGATAGTTGCTGTTGTATAAGGAAATCTGATATAATTGAAGAAATTAGATGAAGAGAAACGTATTGTTATTTATAAGTTTATGTGTCGTCGGATGTGTGATGACGTATGCACAGCAGATGCCTGGGCTGTTACAAAAGGGGAAGGCGGATACTCAGGATTGTAAGGCATGGGTGGATGAACAGCTTTCTGAAATGAGTTTGAAGGAAAAGATAGGACAACTGTTTATACACACAGTGGCTCCTCTTCAGACACAGCGAAATAAAAACAATATATATGCAGCTATAAAAGAATATAAAGTAGGAGGATTACTTTTTTCGGGCGGTCAGTTGTCTGATCAGGTTTTATTGACTAATTATGCGCAGAGTCTGGCGGAAGTGCCTTTGCTCATAACTTTTGATGGTGAATGGGGGCTGGCTATGCGCTTGAAGGGAACCCCTCGTTTTCCAAGAAACAGAGTCTTGGGATGTATACAGGATAATGAACTGCTTTATGAATATGGTAAGGAAGTAGCCCGGCAATGTAAGGAGATAGGTGTGCAGATCAATTTTGCTCCGGTGGCCGATGTAGATGTTAATCCTCGGAATCCGGTTATTAATACCCGTTCTTTTGGTGGTGATCCTCGGAATGTGGCTCAAAAAGTGGTAGCTTATGCTCGTGGTTTGGAGGATGGAGGGGTATTGTCTGTCTGTAAACATTTTCCGGGACATGGAGATACGGAAGTGGATTCTCATAAGGCGTTACCGGTTTTGAATTTTGATCGTGCGCGTTTGGACAGCATTGAACTTTTTCCGTTTAAAGAGGCTGTTAAAGCAGGATTGGGAGGTATGATGGTAGGACATTTGGAGGTACCTGAATTGGGTAAAAATCCGGCTTCGATTTCTTCACATATTATTTATAATCTGCTTTGTCGGGAATTGGGCTTTCAAGGCTTGGTTTTTACAGATGCTTTGGAGATGAAAGGTATTTCGCAAAATGAGAATATATGCGCTCAAGCCTTGATAGCAGGTAATGATTTATTATTGGCTCCCCGTAATTTGAAGAGAGAATTGGATGGTGTTTTAAATGCTGTAAAAAGTGGAAAACTATCAGAAGAACTGATTACGGAAAAATGTCGTAAGGTATTGACTTATAAATATGTTTTAGGGTTGAAGAATAAACCTCACATCCAACTTTCCGGGCTGGAGAAACGATTGAACCGTCCGGAAACGAAGGAGTTGATTCTCCGCTTGCAGAAAGCTGCTATAACGGTTCCTGCCAATGTAAATGGAACCTTGCCCTTGGATTCAAAATTGAGGGGAACGGTGGTTCTGAATATTGGGAAAACTCCCGGTGCTGGGCTTGCTTTTTATAATCGTTTGCAAAATACACTTTCTCTCACACGTGTTGTTGCTCGTCCGGATTCGATGGAAGCTATCAGAAAACGATTGTTGGGTAGTCAGCGTGTAATTGTGGTGGTTACTTCGGATGATTACAAAAAGTATAAAACAATGCTTGATTCGCTTCCGGCTGATTTGCCTGTTATTTATGTGTTTCTGATGCCATTAAAGTCTATGTTGGATATGGAGGGCTATTGGAAGAAAGCAGCGGCTGTAGTATTGGGGCATACTGATGAATCTGTTATTCAGGAGTATGTGGCTGATGTCTTGGTAGGAAAGGCAGTGGCAGACGGGCGTTTGTCGGTGGCTGTCGCCGATTTGTTCAAACCGGGTGATGGAGTGACTATAACTCCTAAAGTGTCTCGTATTTATAGACCTGAGGATTATGGTATGGATTCCAAAATACTGGAAAAGATAGACAGGATAGCCATGGAAGGAATCAAGGCGAAGGCTTATCCTGGTTGTCAGATTCTAATTTTAAAAGATGGGAAACCAGTATATGATAAGTCTTTCGGCACTTTCACTTATGAAAGTGACCGAAAGGTGGAAAAGGATGATTTGTATGATTTGGCTTCATTAACCAAGACCACGGCGACGCTGTTGGCTGTTATGAAACTTTACGATGAAGGAAAATTTGGTTTGACCGATCGCATATCTCAATACATTCCAGCTTTAAAAGGTACGGACAAGGAACGTGTCACTATTGAGGAGTTACTTTTACATCAGTCGGGCATTCCTGCTTTTTGGCCTTTTTATAAGGAGACTATAGATAAAGACAGTTATAAGGGGAGTTTTTACAGAGCAAGACCGGACGCTAGTCATCATACGCAAATAGATACACGGCTGTATGTCATTGATAAGTTTGATTATAGAAAAGAGTTGATGGCAAAAACTTTCTCTGCTGATTATCCTTTACAAGTAGCTGACAGTATGTTTCTTCATCGTTCTTTTCGTGATTCCATTATGGTACAAATAGGACGTATTCCATTAAAAGACAGGAGATATCGTTACAGTTGCCTGAACTTTATGTTATTGAAGGAAATGGTAGAGAATATCAGTAAAATGCCTATGAATCTTTTTTTAGATAAGGAATTCTATAAACCGATGGAGATGAACCGTACGGCTTATTTGCCGCTTCGGCAGTTCAAAAAGGAGGAAATTGTTCCTACAGTGAAAGCGGATTATTTGCGTAAAGGAAAAGTGTTGCAGGGTTATGTACACGATGAATCAGCTGCTTTCATGGGAGGGGTATCAGGAAATGCCGGTTTATTTTCCACGGCTCGTGATGTGGCAAAAGTGTATCAGTTATTGATTGATGGAGGGGTTTATAATGGAAAGCGTTATCTGAGTAGGGAAACTTGTGATTTATTTTTAACCCATACCTCAAAAATCAGTAGGAGAGGATTGGGATTTGACAAACCGGATGTGAATAATAGTGTGAAAAGTCCGTGTGCGGAGGAAGCGCCCGAAGAGGTGGTAGGACATACTGGTTTTACCGGAACTTGCGCTTGGGCAGATCCGAAAAATCATTTGGTTTTTGTTTTTCTGAGTAATCGGATTTATCCGCGTCCTTTTGACCATAAACAGTTGATGCGGTTAAATATCCGTCCTCGTATGCAACAGGTTATGTATCAGGCTTTGATGAAATGGTCATATTTAGATTAAATACAAATTAGTGCATTTTTGTAATCTCTATGTGACAACTAATAGAGAAAAGCTGTATATTTGCTCCATCAATTAGTACTAATAATTTAATAATTAACGAAAATGGCTTACGTAATTAGTGACGATTGTATCGCTTGCGGTACTTGTATCGATGAATGCCCGGTAGAAGCAATTTCTGAAGGCGATAAGTATTCTATCAATCCGGATCTGTGTACAGAGTGCGGAACTTGTGCTGATGCTTGTCCTTCTGAAGCTATTCACCTTGGCTAAGCAGTACAATTTTGTTCTTTAAAGTTAATAACGATCGTTTCCGTTGATGGAAACGGTCGTTTTTTTGTTTATCTAAATTTTGTTTTGATTGGAAGCTCGTATGTCTGCTTTATGAATAAAAAAAACAGGCATCACAGAAAAAAACGGATGCCTGTTCTTTTTATAGAGAAAGAATATTTTATTTTAATAGGGCTAATGCTTCTTTGATGCGGCACATAGCTTCTATAATATTCTCATCGGAAGTTGCATAACTCATACGGATGCATTCGGGGGAACCGAATGAAGTACCACCTACACATGCCACATGACCTACTTCAAGCAGATACATTGCTAAATCGTCAGCGTTATTGATGTTGCGGTCACCTGCTGATTTGCCAAAAAAGGAATCACATTTCGGGAATAAATAGAATGCTCCTTGAGGATTGTTTACTTCAAATCCTGGAATTTCTTTTGCTAATTTTACAATAAGGTCACGGCGGCGCTGGAATGCTTGGCGCATTTCCTCTACGGGAGCCTGAGTACCTGTATAGGCAGCTTCGGCAGCTTTCTGAGAAACAGAGCACGGACCTGAGGTATATTGTCCTTGCAGCTTATTTACAGCTTTTACAATCCATTCCGGACCGGCAATGAACCCGATTCTCCATCCTGTCATAGCATATGCTTTTGAAACTCCGTTTACAATAATTACATTGTCATGAATCTCAGGGAATTGGGCAATGCTTTCATGTTTGCCACTGTATGTGATATGTTCGTAAATCTCATCGGCTATAACATATACTTGCGGGTGCTTTGCCAAAACAGCGGCCAAGCCGGCCAACTCTTCTTTGGTATAAACGGAACCGGTGGGATTTGACGGTGAGCAAAGAATCAATGCTTTGGTTTTAGGAGTAATCGCTGCTTCTAGTTGTGCAGGGGTGATTTTGAAATCCTGATCAATACCCGCAGTGATAATAACAGGAGTTCCGTCTGCTAGTTTTACCATTTCAGGATAGCTTACCCAATAGGGAGCAGGGACTATTACTTCGTCACCGTCGTTAACTAGAGCCATAATCGTATTACAAACAGATTGCTTGGCACCGTTTGCACAGGAGATTTGTGCAGCTGTATAGTCTAATCCGTTTTCATTCTTCAGTTTGGCTACGATTGCATTGCGAAGTGCAGGATATCCCGGAACTGGAGAATATCTGGAAAAGTTATCATCTACTGCCTTTTTTGCTGCTTCTTTGATGTGGTCCGGGGTATTGAAGTCCGGTTCACCTACGCTTAAATTAATGACATCAACTCCTTGGGCTTTTAACTCATTACTTTTTTGGGACATGGCCAATGTTGCTGAAGGAGACAAACGATTCAGACGATCTGATAATTGATTCATTGCTATTATTTTTTAATGTGTTTAAGTTTACTTGCTGCAAAATAAAGGATAATATCTTAATTATGAAAGTAAAACAGACGAAATCGCATAAAAAATGATGTGATTTCGTCTGAGTTATAGCTTTTTTATTTGTTAAAGTGCAATGTGTGTCCCATTCTGTCTTTTTTGGTTTTTAAATAACGCTCGTTATATTTGTTAGGCGTGATTTCAATGGGAACGTTTTCAACTATGGACAAACCGTATGATTCCAATCCTACACGTTTGACAGGATTATTTGTCAGCAAACGCATTTGGGTGACGCCTATACTGCGTAGTATCTGTGCTCCGACTCCGTAATCACGTTCATCTGCCTGATGCCCTAAAAGGATATTTGCTTCTACAGTATCCACACCATTTTCTTGCAATTTGTAGGCTTTCATCTTTTCCATTAGTCCTATGCCTCTTCCTTCTTGGTTTAAGTAAACAACAGCACCTTTTCCTTCTTTTTCGATCATTTGCAATGCTTTGTGCAGTTGTTCTCCACAGTCACAACGCATGGATCCGAAAATATCACCGGTGGCGCAAGAAGAATGTACGCGTACCAAAACGGGTTCTCCTTCTTTTATGTCACCTTTTATAATAGCGATATGTTCTAAACCATTGCTTTTCTGGCGGAAAGGTATCAGACGGAAATGGCCGTATTCAGTCGGCATGTCCACTTCCACCCCTTTTTCTACTAATGACTCTTGCTTCAGACGATAGGCGATCAAGTCACGGATTGAAATTAGTTTCAGCCCCCATTCATCGGCCATTTTTCTTAGTTCGGGCAGACGTGCCATGGTTCCGTCCTCACTCATGATTTCCATCAGTGCGGCGGCAGGGTATAGCCCTGCCAGACGCGCCATGTCGATACAGGCTTCTGTATGGCCTGCACGTCTCAGCACCCCTTTGTCTTGTGCATATAATGGATTGACATGCCCCGGACGTCCGAATGTTTCGGGAGTGGAGGTAGGATCGGCAAGAGCACGGATGGTAGCGGCCCGGTCGTGGATAGAAACTCCGGTACTGCAACCTTCCAGCTTATCTACAGTTACAGTGAAAGGAGTACCTAGAACTGACGTGTTTGTATCTACTTGATGAGGTAATTCCAATTCTTTGCAACGAGAAATGGTAATAGGTGCACAAAGCACGCCACGTGCATGTTTCAACATGAAATTGACTTGTTCGGGAGTAATTTTTTCCGCAGCAACAATTAAATCGCCTTCATTTTCACGATCTTCGTCGTCCACTACAATGACAAACTTACCTTCACGGAAGTCAGCTATCGCTTCTTCGATGGTATTTAGTTTTAATTCTTCCATAGTCAAATTATAAATGATTTATTGTTTATTCTTTCTTGAATTTCACGGTTGGTCTTGATTATGTTTTTTAAATCTTTATCCAGCCGGATACTGAACCGCCAAATGCGGAAATAGAAGAACAGGCCTATTGGTACAATGATTCCTGCAAGTAAATTAAGCCATTGGTTGTCAAACGGACTTTTGTGAGCTTTGGTGGACAAAATGGGATATTTATTTAAGTATTCCAGTAATACTCCATCTTTGCTGTTGGATAATTCTTCTATGAGTAGTTCCATTTTGGCACTGATATCGGCTATGACGTCGTCATGTCCTTTATTGGTGAAGATGCGGATATAATTAGGTGCATCGGCCAGTCTATGCTTGATGGCATATTCGTTACAGATGTTGCATAGTTTCTCCAATTCCGTTTGTATACGTGGATAGTCCGGATCTTCTATAATAACTTCTTTTTTGAATACATGGCGCGAGGGGCGCAGACCTAGCAGCATACGGAAGAAATTGATATACACTTCGGCATTGAATACCACAGAGTCATTATTTGACTTATAAGTAAAGAAGGCTCCGATAGGTGCCAATACAATGGTACTCATCCACACGCCCAATACCATATTCATTTCACCGCTTTTTGCTACTCGGGTAGCTCCGGAATCAATGATATAATAAATTACGAAAATTAAGACGGATACCACTACGGGCATTCCTAAACCTCCTTTGCGGATGATGGCTCCCAAAGGCGCACCGATGAAAAAGAAAATCAAACAACTGAGAGAGAGGGTGATTTTTTTGTGCCAGTCGGCTTCGTGTTTCCGGATATTGTTGTCCGCATCTGTAGTTTGATAGCTTTTCATGCTCCATTCGCTGGCCAGTGCCTCGGTACGATCCGCCGCACTACCCAGTGTCTTATCTTTTTCAGCTAAAGTATAGGAATTGAACAGGCTGTCCACATTGATTTTGTTGTTTGTTTCAACTATTTTTGCGGAGTCTGTTTTCGATAATACGATATTGCGATAAGTCGAGGCTTTTATTTCATTATACATACTTCTTCCCAAGCTGTCGGCACGGTGGTTCAGTGAGTCGATGGACTGGCTAATTTCAATCATGTTTTTGCTGTCCGAACGGTCACTTAAAAAGCTTCCATCTACCATGTTGAATCCACCGTCAAATTCGATAATGGTATGTTTCTCTCTGAAGGTTTCACGTCGATAGGGGACATTATTGGATGAAATGGTCTGCGATTTCAGATTTTCGAACTGCTCTCCGTTGTACAGATGTAGATAAAGATGTTGTTTGTCTGCTGTCATCTCCATTTTTCCTTCGGAAGCCCATATAATGTGAGCGTTTTCAAACCCATCTGAAAAGTTGTAGATCAGTACATCTTTTAGCATTCCTGTTTCACGGTCTTTCTGTTTTACATATATATTATACCCCTCAATTTCGTCGTAAAATACACCTTCCGGAATATCCAGTTCTGGTGAAGTTTGCTTCATGGATACAAGTAAAGTAAGCAGTTTGATCTGCGCTTTGGGAGCTATGACATTTTGAAAATAAAACGAGGTACAACACAGGAAAGTACAAAAAATAATCAGTGGACGTATGATCCTCAATAAGGGAATACCCGCTGCTTTCATTGACAGCAATTCATATCTTTCACCAAAGTTACCGAATGTCATTAAGGCAGCTAATAAAATTGCCAAAGGTAGGGACAAAGGTATTAAGGTCAGAGCAGAATAAAAGAAGAATTGTGCTAAAACACTCATTTCCAATCCTTTTCCAACCAACTCGTCTACATATCTCCATAAAAATTGCATCATGAAGATGAAGAGACAGATGAAAAAAGTACCTATAAAGAGCATCAAAAAGCTCTTTAGGATAAATATATCTAATTTTTTTATGCGTAGCATTATTTCATTTTGTGCAACTATCAAGGCACAAAAATAGCATAAAAAACGGAGAGCAAAGACAAGTTTTGCATATTTTTATAGAATTACAGTCCACTTACCCTTTTTAGCTTCTCTATTTCGGAATCCCAAAGTTCTTTCGTATCTTCTACTTCATCGGGGTCTGCCCAGTCAATCACTTCCAGCATATAGTCAGAGGTTAGTTCGTTATAGACCATTTTCAATTCAAAATAGGCTTTAGGATCTTCATCATCCAGCCATCGAAAGCGTATAAAACTGTTAACCCGGAAGTTTGTAACTTCAGCTTGCCGTGTTTCTGTTTTTCCCCAATAAAAGGTGAATACTTTGTCTTTGAATGTCACCTTGTCTGCAAACCATGTTTCCAGGCCGGATGGAGTACTGATAATAGACCATACGATGTTACCGGATCCGGCTTTCAACATGTACTCCAAGCGAATTTTTTCTTTTCTCATAGGTTAGCTTTTTAAAGTTTCGGTGGCAAATTAAGCCAAATTTTCTTATTTGCCATAATAAATGCTATGTTTTTTGAAATATTTATTAGCCATATACTAAGCTGTTTTTCTCTTTAAAAACGAATTTTACAAGAAAAAGTTCTCTGAAATGTTGCAAAGTTCAAAATAACTTTCTATCTTTGCACCCGCAATTGAGAAATGATGGCGGGATAGCTCAGCTGGTTAGAGCGCATGATTCATAATCATGAGGTCCCCGGTTCAATCCCGGGTCCCGCTACAAAGAAGATTTAGACTGTTAGGAGGCTTCCACTCTTGGCGGTCTTTTTTGTTTTTAATACTCGTTTTTTACTATGGTTTGTTTTCAAATTATAGTAAAAAGGAAAATATGAATACAAACAGTTGATATATGGATAGTCCTCTTGCATTTTAAGCCACTAACTTTGTGTGCAAATATCAAGTGACTATTATGAAAAGACAACTGTTCACATTTTCCTTTCTGTGTCTGCTTGCACTAGGTACAAGAGCACAAGATACCCTAACCTTGGAGGACTGCCTCAAAATAGGTATCGAAAACAACTTGTCCTTGCAAAGCAAACGGAAGGAAATACAAAAAGGGAAATACGGCATCTCTGAGAATCGAGCCAAACTGCTGCCCCAAATCAATGGTTTTGCCAACTATAACGACAACATCGATCCACCCGTATCCGTCACTGACGGCTCAGCGTACGGCAATCCCTACAATGTAACCCAAACCTTACAATACAACGCCAACTTCGGATTACAGCTGCAGATACCACTTTATAACCAAACACTCTACACCACTCTGTCCATAGCTAAAACCATGGATGAGATGAATCGCCTTTCTTATGAAAAGGCAAGAGAAGACCTCATCCTTCAAATTAGTCAAATGTACTACCTAGGACAGGTTACAGCTGAACAGATTATTTTGATAAAAGCCAACATCACTCGCCTAGAAGAGTTGAGAGATATCACTCAGGCCTTCTATGACAACGGTATGGCTATGGAAGTAGATGTGAAACGCGTCAACATCAACCTGGAGAACCTCAAGGTGCAACACGACAACGCACAAGCCATGATGGAACAGCAACTGAACCTACTGAAATACATCATCGACTATCCGGCAGAAGAAAATATAGCACTGGTACCGGTGAATACAGAAATGATTACGCCCGCAGCACTCACCGGGCTATCTGAAACACTATATGAACTACAGCTGCTGCAATCACAGAAACAACTCGCAGAGCAACAAAAAACAATAGTCAGCAACGGTTACATCCCCTCCTTGAGCTTGACGGGAAGCTGGATGTTCTCTGCCTATACGGACAAAGCTTACCATTGGTTCCATTCCGGCCCTTCCAACCATTGGTATCGCTCCTATGGAGTGGGACTCTCCTTGCGCATTCCCATTTTCGACGGACTGGACAAACGCTACAAGATGCGTAAGGCAACCATTGACATAGAGAACATCAAACTCGCTCAAGAGAATACCCGAAAAAATCTTCAGACACAATATCTGAATGCTACCAATGACCTGATGAACAGCCAGCGTAACTTTAAGAAGCAGAAGGACAATTATCTGCTTGCTGAAGATGTATATACCGTTACCATGGACCGTTATCGGGAAGGAATCGCCTAAATGACCGAAGAGTTGCAGGACGAAATGCG
>OGKF01001171.1_pt1 | contig 12432 bp, 9 predicted proteins | sample 1572391 | NCBI WGS metagenome assembly OGKF01 (sample SAMEA2582095, study PRJEB24529) | metagenome | biome: Human gut stool | place: China | collected 2011
TCCTTAAACTCAGTGGTCCAGGTGTAGTATGGGGTATATGTCAACTCCTCGTCGGGGAGGAGAGAGTTGTCGTAACTGATATCGCCGTTGGCATTGGTTATCTGATAACTGAAGTCATCGGCATTGATGTTGGCAGGCTCGTCGGTCTGATGCAGGCTGATGGTGAGCTGCTTGGTATCACGAACCAGACCGATGGTATGGCGTGTAACCTGCAGGTCTTTTACTTCAACCAGTTCGTTGCTGAGTCCTTGCCAGAGTGTATCGAGCGGTTGGCTCTGGTTGTTCACCTTGCCCTGTTCGCGGTCGAGTCGTGCATGGAGGGCGGTGATGTTGTCACCCTGCTGTGGCAGAGCTATCTGGAATTTGGCACCTGGCTGCGCGAGTGCATCTTCGTATTTCTTTTGGAAGGCGAAGGTTGCGAATCGGTATTTGCCCGGTTCCAGATTGATTCTCATGGCATAGTTAGGGTCCTTGAGCGGCTGTGATGTCGCATCGTTATAGGCATCATGGCGAGCAATGAAGTTGCCCTGCTCGTCGTATACGAATACGCTGAGTCCGCCCACATGATCATTGAACATGTCGGCACGCTGCACGTTGTAGTCGTACTTGAACTGCAAGTCAACACCCATGTCACAAGGAGGCAGGTCGTCGTGCATCAAGTCGTTGCAGCTGCTGAGCATACTGCCCGCCATGATGAATCCCCATCCCATGCATATATTCTTGATCCAACTGTTAAACTTCTTGTTTGCCATGATGCTTATCTGTTTTATGAAAAAGTAAAGTGTATAAATTGATTCTTATTCTTCCGAGATAGCCAGCCGCTCCTTAGCGCTAGAGCGGCTGAGCTATATATAATATAATGTGTAATGGATTACAACTCGACCTCCTGAGAACGCTTAGCCCAAGAAAGGATCTTTACGCTGACGCTGATGTACTTGTAGCTCTCATCATCTGGTTCGGTTGGCTTGATGGTTGGAACATCTGGTGTACCAGGACCACTGACACTTCCTATACTCAACTCATACCAGTTGTTACGGAGTACACCATAACGGCCGAGATACTTAGTGTTATTTTCATCGTTATTTTTTCCATAAGTTTCTTGACCCTCTGTCCAAGGTGTCAAATCACCAAAGTGCTTGATTCGGGCGATATAGTAAGACTCACCACTCTTATAGGTTGCGATACCTACGATAGGGTCTGTACCTGCAGTTTTTTTCAAACCAAGCTTTTCATTAATCTTTGCGATTTCAGTAGCAGAAACGGCAGTTCCACCATTCTTAACATTATCCTCTACCAACAACTTTGTTCCTGCATTATTCTTGATATCATTAGCTGTTGCATCAAGATCAACAGTGATAGCAGATGAAGCTACGCCAAGAACATCTGCAGCCTTTGCCGTAATCTGAGCAATCAAATTTGTTTCATTCCAAAGGTCGGTGCTGTTACCAATCTTATAGAATGTTTCGCCAGCTGTGAATCCATTAGGTTTATACGTAGCCTTGAAAACTACACGTGTTGTCTGTCCCTGCTTCATGTGCTCAATGTCGAAAGTATTCTCAAGACAGTACTGAGGTTCTGTTGCTGTACCATTAATTTCTGCATTTGGATCAAGTATGTTAAATGCACCCTTACAATTAGGAACAGTTGTCAAGTCATCGCTATTATAATTAGGGTCAACACCCCAATGTACACGCTTGAATGATGGGTTGCTTCCATCTACAAATCGAGTAACAGAAGCACCAGATGTAGAAGTAGTGTTACTCCAAATGCTAGGGAAATTTGTATTCTTCAAACCTGCAGTCTTATGGATTGGGAATGTACTCTTGTTAGTAACATCCAAGTTCCAAGCAGTAATCTTAACCTCGTCTTCGTGATATTTTGTACCAGTTGGTTTAAGAGCAGTTGAAGGGAATGCATTCGAAGCAATTGAAACCTTAGCCAAACCGCGCTCTACATGAATAGTTGTAGCCGCATTGGTTTCTGCTTTCTGCTTTGTTGCATATACCTTATCAATATTTACAAGAGTAGTTGGTTCTCCACCTGCGACAAATACAGGTGCATTTGCCATATAGAAACCCTTTGTGTTATCTTTAAATTTTGCTTCATGGGCGTTACTAGCTGCATTCCAGCTACCGTACGTTACGGGTGGAGTAGTTGATGAAGTAGTTGATGAAGTAGGTAAAGTAGGTAAAGTTATCTTATCTTCACCTTTTGAATTCTTATTATTAAGAATAGCTAAAGCATAATAGTCACTTGTTGAACCTTCACCTGTAAGTGCAACATTACTTAATTTTGCAGTAATAGTAGCAGACGCAGTAATACCACCACTATTGTTTTCATCCTTCCAAGGAGCCATATTACCCAATTCAGCTATATCTACGAAAGTGTAGTCGCCTTCAGATTTTGATGTGGCTGTCTTCTGGAAAATAAGCAAAGTAACGTCATTTACATCATACTCATCAGCAGTACCTTGAGCATAAGTAGGATCACCGTCTGCACGAGTGCCGTTTGTAGAAGGCAAGTTGATGGTGAAAGTTGCATAACCAACACCAGTTTCATTAGTACCAGTACCTGAACCTGCGGTTCCCAGGTCCTCATTGCTTGAACAGCTTGCTGTCATAGCTGCGATGACAGCCAAGCCAAATAAATGTTTAATCTTCATAATCTTTGAAAGTTAAGCTTGTTTATAATCGTTATTCTCTAATTTTCTGTTATTCCAATTCCTTTATCTGCTTGAAGACATCTCTTACACGCTCTGCCTCTTTCGAGTTGCCTGCCTTGGCAAGATGCTTTTCGGCAGAAGTAAGATCACCTTTCTGCAAATCGGTGCAGGCGACATTGAGATTCGCTGTCTCATTATCTGGGAAGAGGCGGACGGCAATGTCGAATACCTCGTTAAACTCTGGCGAACCCGGCTCGTAAGTCTGTGCCACCAGGAACATCTCCTGCAGAGAAAGCTGCTGTGGTTTGGTCTTCAATATCTCCTTGGCCTCTTCGATGCTGAACGGACGAACCGTGTAGGTTACCGTATAGTCGCTATGACGGAGACGAGGATAGATATGATCCAGGATGTAGCGGTAACTAGCCGGATGGAGCTTTCTGATCTTCAGGTCCTTATCGTCGGGAGCCAGCGAGGAGTTAGCTATCTCGAGAATTGCTTCCTTATCAGCCAGATGACTAGCCTGAATCTTCTTCTTGAATCCTTCCCAGTCTTCCGGTGTAGCCTGATAGGTAAAGAGCTTGCTGTTTAAGGTGTAGAGGCTGCTCACATATTTACGGAGGGCAGCTGCACGCTCGTTGGCAAGGCGCTTGTTGTTGGCATACGAACCATCAGGCGAAGCAAAACCATGGATATCAATATCTGTGATTTCAACGTTCTTATCGTTCTTCACCAGGTCGATGGTGGAAGTAATCTTCTTCAGCTCAGTAGCATTCTCACGGAAGTTGGCAAGAATATAACTCTTGTTAACTACAAAGCTGAGATAGGCTTCACCCTTTTCGGCTCTTACCTTCTTGGCTTCCGCCTTCGGCTGCACAAAGAAATCCTTCGTAATCTTCGGTGTACGGTCGATATCCGCAATCGGCGTATTGTCCTGTTCTATCAGGTTGCCACATCCGCAGAGATCTTCTTTCACCGAGAGTTTGAACTTCTTCATCCATTTTTGATAAGGAACAGACTGGGCGAAGTAAACCTGCTGACTGGTCTTGTTCTTGCGGGTAAGAACCTGTGCCTGCGGATTCTTCTTGCTGTCGGCAAGTCGGCGGTATCTTACAGCCTGGTTTCTACCCTGGATGATGATAGGGTTGAGAGCGATAGAATCAGTTCCTACCATTACCGGTGTGAAAACAATCTGCTGCTCTGATTTCATCTTCAAATCGTTCAGATTCATACGGAAGGCAACGTCCATCCGGTTGCCGTTCTTGCGTGCCAAGACGCTTTCTACCTGAATCTTACCCCCTGCCAGCTGTTGAGCCTGAGCAGGCATGATGCCCTGAGAAAGGAGTATGCAGAGGGGCGAAATGACCGCATAAAGCTTCATCTTATCCATATTATGATTTCCCTAAATTTTTTGTATTCTGTCTAGTTATTACGTGTTTATATTGTCAGTTTAAAACCACAGTTAAGTTAAATTCTTAGAACACGTATATGAGAGATAGTGCGGCTTTTGTAGGGCCCACATAGTTGCGGTGGTCTTTGTCGAGACATTTTTCGCATCGTCCGTAAAGCTTGTAAGGACTGTAGGCATATCCCAAACCGATAGACCCTTCGAAATTGAGGTGCTTATTGAGTAGCCACTGATAGCCGTAGGTGAGGCCTCCACCTACATACCAGCCTTCATAGTGCCTGCCCTTCAGAGTTTTCGGCAGGATGCCGAAGGGCATGTCAATGTTTTTAATGTTGTATTCACCGCCTAAGGCATGAATTCCGAAGAAATGGCCTCCAAACTTCTGGCAGGTGTACCATCTGTATTCTGGCATAACATTCCAGAATCTCATCTTCTTGTCACCCGAGAACTTCCAGGGGTTCAGGGTGCCGAAGAGTTGGAAGGTTGTTTTCTTGCCCGTGCCGATTTCGATGCCGGCGTTGGCAGATGTGGAAGCCCATCCCAGTAAGTTGGTCTTCAGAGCGACCTCCTGCGCTCGCGTCGTTGCCATTGAAAGGATCAGCAGCAGCAACATAGCTGATTTTATGAATGTTTGCTTCATCATATCTTTACTTTTATATTTGGTTTCGTTTATATTAAACTTAGCCTTCGTTTGTTAGTTGGTATCTATTTTCGGCTGCAAATTTAAGAGGAAATCCAATATGAAGCAAGAAAAAGTTTCAAAAAGGTTACATTTCTTTGTGCAAACGATTGCACGCTTTATGCAATCTGTTTGCGTACATACATCATAAAGCACATGATTATCGGCGTCTGCTTGCCGTCATTGGGAATCTATGTCTAAGATGTGGTTCTGACAGGATTCACAGGTGGGATATGCATACTTGCCCAAAGTGCGGGGGCAAGATGCAACCCACTGGCGAAGAAGAGTTTTGGACATGAAATCATAGTTTTTGGGACAGAAAGACGAAGAAAGCAAAAAGCCTGCTGGCTATAATTGTCAGCAGGCTTCTTTGTTATAATGTTCGCCCTTGAAATACAGTACTCTTGTGAAGAGGTAGTATGACTCCATTAAGGGTGAGCCTACGAGAGTTGAAGTTAGGCAGAATTTCCACACTGGCTTCATGGCTTCCCTTATACATGGTAATCCAGATTTGGGCAGAGATACCAATACCAGTAACACTCATACTTACTTGTGTAGTCCCTTTCTTGTCTGTTTGAATTTTGTATCCACTTACGCTTCCCTGAACCGTAACTCCACCAATGCCATTAGGTCCGGAGAAGGGTACATTGAAGGCAACCTGCACAACAGCATCGTCCTTATTGACGGAAACGAAATTGGTGTTGGAATTAACATAAGCAATCTGACCATACGGGAAAACTACCTTGTCGGCTTCCAAAGTAAAGGTTGTATCCTTAATAGCGTCCAATGCTTCATCCCAATATACACTATCTATCCGGTTTTGCAAATCGCGCTGTTCTTTCCAGAGAGTTTTCTGACGTGACTTCAGACCATTGACCAACTGCTCGCTGGCCTTGTTTTTTCCCCATTGATACCTATTATCTGACTGGTTTGACTGCGCACAGGCAAAGGCAGACATCAGACAGAAAACAAGTGAAATAAATATTCTTATCATCCTAGATCCTTTCCAAAATTAAATTCATATATTCAAAAAAGGGCTAGCCCCATAATCAGGACTAGCCCCCAATTTTAATTATTTTCTCAATGCAATGAATGTATCTTGAAAGCTGCATAGCACTTCAAGAAAGATTACTTAACCTCAATGTGCTTAACATCGTCTTTCTTCTCCTCCTTGGCTATCTTAGGAATCTCAATCTTCAAGACACCGTCACTGACCTCAGCGGAAATCTTCTCCTGATCAGCATCCTCTGGCAAAGCATAACTCTGAGAGTAGCTGCTGTAAGAGAACTCACGACGCAAGTAATGCTCTTCCTTCTCCTCCTTCTTCTCATCCTTGTTCTCGATGGATACATTCAGATAGCCATCCTTATCGATGTTCATCTTGACCATATCTTTCTTCAAACCAGGAGCTGCAACCTCCATCGTATAAGCTGTAGCACTTTCCTTGACGTTGACTGCAGGAGCTGTTGCGTTCATGCGTGGCATCAAGTTTGTATCAAAGAAGTTGTCATTAAACCAACTGTTCAACCAATTTGAAACACTGTTATTTCTACGAGCTAACAACATAATGTAAAACCTCCAAATTCTATTTTTCTCGTCCTCTCTTCGCCTTCCGGCTCAGTCGGGATTTCTCATTGTTTTTAATTTATCCTTTTTAATAACGATTGCTTCGGCTTACGAGGCTCAAGGATTTCTAGAAACCCTCAACTGTCATTACTTAGGGTTCTTGTCGTTCCTCTTGCCCTTTCGGCTTCGGCTTTCACTCTATGTAGGAGCAAGTTACGTGCCAACCCGGTTTGTAGATTTGGAATAAACAGTTTTTGCCAATTTTGACTAAAGATTCTGCAAAATTGACAACAATGGATAATTAATTTAAACTTTACTGCTAAAACTTCATGTTTTTTAAACCTGTTTTTCAATCCATGCCATCAGTACCGCTACAGCATACTGTTGTTAAGAAACAGAAGATGTCTCTTGCAGAGAAAAGAGCCACTATGCATGGTGTTCAGACTTATTTGTCTGATGAAGACTATGAACTAAGATTAAGACAAAAAAGAGTTGTGAAGAGATATTACGTGATGCTTTAAAGCAGTATATTCAGGCATTTAAGTAAAATGTCTGCGAAGAGGTATCACCTTCTCGATGGAATATTAAGCAAGATGAGGATGTGTCATAAGTTTATGATTCACCCTCTTCTATTTGTTGAAAGAGATAGGATATGACGCTGAAAGAGATAGGATATGTTGTTGGAAGAGATAGGATATGTTGTTGAGACAGTCAGTATCTTCGATCGCACAACAGCTGTTGTGCGCTTGCATAACAGCTGATATGCGCATGCACAACACCTGTTGTGCATGCGGTAGCCAACTGTTATACACCAACTATTATCCAGACTTATGACACACCCTCATCGTTATATAAATCTCTCTCTATTTCTAAAGTGATTCATATATATATATTATGTATATCGTAGTGTTCTATTCTTACTTGCTCAAGCTAACAGAATGGCTCATGTTAGCCATTTCTGGAATTGAGTCTACTACGTGTTTCAAGAACATGCCCATGCAAAGAACCATACCTGAAAACATAACTGCGGCGAAAGCCATTGTAAAAATAGTCATCATAATTATTAACCTTTTTAAAATTTATTATTTGTTATTCCTTAAATGCGAGTGCAAAGTTAACACTTTTTTATCGAATAACGGCATCTTTTGCCGAGAAATATCATTGCAATATGTCTTTCTTGATATGGGTCAACCACTTGTTTTTAGCCTTAAAAATGACATTTTGCTATCGGATATGTTGTTTTTGTGGCAATAATTTATATATATCATTTTTCTCGCATTGATATGTGTGTAACAAGATAGGGATTCCTGTCAGATGATAAGAAAAGGGCGCTCCTTCCTAAAGGATAGAGCGCCCTTAACTTTTATATCTATATAGGTATTGCGCTATTTGGCTATTGCTTTATTGCATGCTTACAGCATTGATCTTCTTCATTGTCATTTCAAAAAGCAAAAATCCTTTTTACCCTTTTACTTTTTTACCTTTAAAAGTTTGATTGTCTGTGTTTTTCCCATTATGCCTGTTACCACGGCGATTCCATTGTCACGAATCTCCACCTTCTCATATTTGGCATCAACAATCACTTTTCCTTTCAATGTCATAATGCTCCAATGTTTGGGTATCTGTTCAAAGGCGCAATAGGCACCAACAGGTTGCGCTATACTGCAGTAGAGGGGTGGCACGATAACTTTACCATCTACCTTCAAGCCCCATTTCTTTCCTGCCTGATACAATTCCTGTAATTTGATGGCATTGGCTCAACATCTTCTTCTCTCGAAGTGCTATGTAATAAATATATGATGTCAAAAATTTGTTCTATAAAGGAAGTGTATACGTACTATAAGCAGTGTAAAGAATTGGATTCTTTCATTGATAATAGTCTCTAGGATTTGACATAAGGTAAACTAACGTTCTATTCCTGATCAGATGTTTTTCCTTTATGTTCAAATGAGAGAAGTTTAGGCTTCCCGCCGACAGGTGTTCAATACTTTTGTTTACTGGAAAAATTGATAGATAAGATAAATTTAAAACGAATGGGGAAAAAGAACAATAAATCCGGTGCTCAGCCGATGAGTCCGGAGAAATATATCAAGGAGAAAGCCCGTATGCTTCCTCTTGGCAAATGCTATACTTATGCCAACTGGAAAGATGCCGATGAAATTATGGTCATCGTGACACGTATTCACCCAAAGGGAACTGTAACATGTGCGGATTTCTGCATCGACAAGTTGTGCAGGGGTCTGATAGGAACCAGATATTTCTTCAACGTATCACCCAGAAAGTTGGCAGAAATTGCTGAGTACTACTCGGATAAAGAGAATGACAGGATGGTGGAGATACCATATGAGGTGGCTCACAATCTGATCTATGGTTCCATTGAATTTGCTGAGGAAGCCGGCATTGAACCTGTTGATGCATGGGACATTACTCAATATATCCTGGAAGAAGATGATGACAACGTTCCTCTCATTGAATATCAATGGGGCTTGAATGGTATGCATTATCTGCTTGCAGAAGACAGGTTGGAGGTATCTTGTTATCTTTCTACCATGCAGGAACATCTTGGCAGAAACTTCAAGTTCCGAGTAGGAGATAGTACGGCATATATTGGTGGATGGGATTGGCATGAAGAGGAATTTCAGGGTTGTGAATATGAAATCCATGAGGAAGTGTATGGCTACGAATTGCCATCATATCCAACTCATATCAAGCTGCTGCATCCCGAAGTGATGTCGTATCTGACTTTTCATGCCTATAAATGGATCCTGCCGGATCACATCATCGATCTCTTGCTGACTATAGATCACGAGGAGTTGCGTCAGGACTTGGAGAACATAATCAGGTATGGCTTGGGCAAATACCAGCATTTGAAAGCGACAGGGGAACTGTTTGCTGCCATACGTCATAGCATCATCCTTCTTGCAGAGGTGGGTAACATGGAATCTTTCCGTCTTCTGATGGATGTATTGAAGTTTGAAAGTGATTTCTTAGATCAGTTGAGCTGGCTGGCGACCAATTATCTCTTTGCCCCAACCCTCTACAAGTTGAATCCGGATCCTTTCTCTGAATTCACGAAATTCCTGAAAACGCCAAAGCTTGACCATTACTGCCGCATGAACGTTTATGAATATGTGGGGTTTTATGTTGAAAAGAATCCTGCCTTGAAGGAACAGGCGACAGCGTGGGTGAAGGACATGCTCGTCTTCTATGATGACAGATTGGAAACCGCTGACTGTTGTGATGGTTACGTGGTGGCTGCGGCCATTGATTTAGCTTGCAGCTTAGGAGCAAAGGATCTCATTCCTATCATCAACAAGTTGCTTTGTACTTATCTTGTTGATTTCAGTGATTGTGGACTTACGGCAGAGGTGGTTGAAGGGCTTCATCGGGGTGAACTGCTCAGGCAGGAGTATGCTCTTGATGTATATGAACGGTATCACAGGTTAGAGGAAGACAGCAACAGGTAATGGAGTAAAGGCATCAAAACATTCTTCCTTTGGCTGAGTTTTGCAAACTGTTGTCTTTAGTTTGCTCCATTTTTTTGCAATCAGTTGTATATGTGGAAGTTAGCTTTGTTTGTAATTCTTTGGCAACAAGAAAGTAAATAGAATGTATCCTCATTGACCTCAATACGTAATATCATAGTCCTACCTTTGCACCAGAAATTGTTAGTTATGAATTCTCTATAAAAAGGTAGTAAATGAAAAAGCAACGTATGAAGCATTGTTTCTTCGCGCTCACATTATGCTGTACTGCAGGAAGCATGTATGGTCAAGTTGCACAGGATAGCAGCAAGACTATTGAAAAGAAAAGTTCTGTAAATGGTAAAAAAATACAGAAGTCGAAGTTCAGCGACGATCCTATAGAACTGAATAATGTAGTGGTTACCGCTTTGGGTATCAAGCGTGAGGAAAAAAGTCTCGGATATGCTACCCAAACCGTATCTGGTTCTGAAATTACGGCAACGATGCCTGCCAACTGGTCTCAAGCTTTGCAGGGACAGGTGGCAGGTTTGAATGTCATTTCAGCCGGTGGTCCCCTGTCATCAACCCAGATTAATCTTCGTGGCAACGTTTCCATGAATATGGACGGAAATGGCGCACTTATCGTTGTGGATGGTGTGCCACTTTCCAGCCCTATGAATAATCCTGGTGGCTCTTATGGTGCCGGTGGCAACTCCGAAGGTTCGATTGACTTTGGTAATGGATTCTCTGATTTAAATCCGGATGACATTGAGAGCATTCAGGTATTGAAGGGAGCGTCTGCCTCTGCTCTCTATGGTTCAAGAGCTGCTAATGGTGTCATTATGGTTACCACCAAGTCTGGTAAGAAAGCCAAGAAGGGATTAGGTATCAGTTATAATTTCAATAATTCCTGGGAACAGGCTGCTCACTTTCCTGATTATCAGTATGAATTCGGACAGGGTGTAGCCAAGAACATCGGTTCTAAGGGGACAGAGTGGGCTGGACAACCTTATTACTCCTATGGTGCAGGTGATGATGGTTTGGCTAGCACCAGTGGTACAAGCTCAGCTTTTGGTGCGAAGTTTGATGGCCAGATGTTCTATCAATATGACCCGGAGAAAGAAGGTCGTGCTGATGTGGCCACTCCTTGGAGAGCCTATAAAGACAATCACTCCGGATTGTTCCAAACGGGGCATACGATGACCAACTCCCTGGCCTTGACTGGTAATAACGGTACAGGCAATATGCGTATCTCTTTGACTCATAGTAAGAGTGAATGGATTTTGCCTAACTCTGGCTATCAGCGCTTGACTGCAGCTTTCGCCGGATCACAACAGATTTCCAAGCGTGTGAAGATCAATGCACGTATGAGTTATACTTACAGAGATGTGGAGAATACTCCTCAGCTTACCTATAACTCTAACTCCTTAAGCTATTTCCTGATATTCATGAATCCTAACTTCAACCTCGATTGGTTTAAGCCAATGTGGTACAAGGGTAAGGAGAATATCAAGCAGATACGTCCATTCTCCAGTTATCTGCCTAATCCGTATGTTTTGCTTTACGAGGCAACCAACCCTGCAAAGAAGCATAGTTTCAATGGTAATATTTCTGCCAATTTTACCATCAATCGTTTCCTTGATTTGCAATTGCGTTCTGGTTTACAAGCTACGGCTCAGCAGCAGGAGCAGCACAGACCATGGGATGACAAGGCTTTCCCTACCGGTTTCTTCAAGAAGCAGAACATCTTTGACTATGAGGTTAACTCTGATGTACTTTTATCTTACCATAACAGTTTCGAGAACGGACTCAACGTGAATGCTTCAGCGGGTGGTAACATGATGCAGTCGTATTATGATTTGTTGTCAGCTTCTGTTACCGGGTTGAATACGCCTGGTGTATATAGTTTGGCCAATGGAGTTTCAAATCCATTGGTTGGTACCACTATTCGCAAGAAGCGTGTGAACTCGCTTTATTTCATGGCTAATCTGGCTTATCAGGAGATGTTGTTCCTGGATATAACAGGGCGCAATGACTGGTCATCTACCTTGCCGCGCAAGAATCGTTCTTTCTTCTATCCTTCTGTGAGTCTGAGTGGTGTGTTGAATAGCATGATGAAAATGCCAAAGTGGGTGAATCTGCTGAAAGTGCGCGCTTCTTGGGCACAGGTGGGTAATGATACTCAGCCTTACAAGACATCACCTTACTATACAACTAGTGATTTCTCGGGTTCTTTGGTTAAGCCAGGTACACTTTATAATGCCGACTTCAAGCCCGAGATGTCTACCAACTGGGAAGGAGGATTGGATTTCAAAGCATTTGGCAGCCGTTTGGGATTGGATGTAACCTATTATTATAATCGCACCAAGAATCAGATTCTCAATGCTCCCTTTGATCCTACTACTGGATACACCAAGGGTACCATCAATTCGGGATGTGTCAGCAACAGAGGTGTGGAGATCGTACTCCGTGGTACTCCTATCAGGAATAGAGATTGGCAGTGGGATATGACCGCTACCTGGTCAACCAATAAGAACAAGATAGAATCACTTTCAGAATTTGCTGATGAGCGTCAGATTCTCGGTTCTTATGTGAGTGGCAATGTAAGTATCATCGGCACTAAAGGTGGAACCACGGGAGATATCTGGGGCTACAA
>OGKF01001172.1_pt1 | contig 12424 bp, 7 predicted proteins | sample 1572391 | NCBI WGS metagenome assembly OGKF01 (sample SAMEA2582095, study PRJEB24529) | metagenome | biome: Human gut stool | place: China | collected 2011
GGCTCATTTCGTAACTAACATGTTCATCCGCCCGACTGCTGAAGAACTGGAAGCTTACGGAGAACCTGATTTTGTATGTTTCAATGCATCTAAAGCAAAAGTTGACAACTATAAAGAACTGGGCTTGAACTCTGAAACAGCTACTGTTTTCAACTTGAAGACTAAAGAACAAGTTATCCTGAACACTTGGTACGGTGGTGAAATGAAGAAAGGTATGTTCTCTATCATGAACTACATGAACCCGCTTCGTGGTATCGCTTCCATGCACTGCTCTGCTAATACAAATATGGAAGGAACTAGTTCGGCTATCTTCTTCGGTTTGTCTGGTACAGGTAAGACTACTTTGTCTACTGACCCGAAACGTAAGTTGATCGGTGACGACGAACACGGATGGGATGACGAAGGTGTATTCAACTACGAAGGTGGTTGCTATGCTAAAGTTATCAACTTGGATAAGGAAAGTGAACCCGATATCTACGCTGCTATCAAACGTGACGCTTTGCTGGAAAACGTAACAGTTGATGCTAACGGTAAGATTGATTTCGCTGATAAGAGCGTAACAGAAAACACTCGTGTTTCTTATCCTATCTATCATATCGAAAACATCGTTAAACCTATCTCTAAAGGTCCTCACGCTCAACAAGTTATTTTCTTGTCAGCTGATGCATTCGGTGTATTGCCTCCGGTATCTATCTTGAACCCTGAACAAGCTCAGTATTACTTCTTGTCTGGATTTACAGCTAAATTGGCTGGTACAGAACGTGGTATTACTGAACCGACTCCGACATTCTCTGCTTGCTTCGGTGCTGCTTTCTTGTCATTGCATCCTACTAAGTATGCTGAAGAATTGGTTAAGAAGATGGAAAAGACTGGTGCTAAAGCATATTTGGTTAACACTGGTTGGAACGGTACTGGTAAACGTATCTCTATCCGCGATACTCGTGGTATCATCGATGCTATTTTGGATGGCTCTATTGATAAGGCTCCTACTAAGGTTATTCCTTACTTCGATTTCGTTGTTCCTACAGAATTGCCGGGTGTTGATCCGAAGATCCTTGATCCTCGTGACACTTACGCTGACGCTGCTCAGTGGGATGAAAAAGCAAAAGACTTGGCTGGTCGTTTCATCAAGAACTTCGCTAAGTTCACTGGTAACGAAGCAGGTAAGAAATTGGTTGCTGCCGGTCCGAAATTGTAATCTGAATTTTACAGATTTAACATATAAAAAGTGGTTCCTGAATAAGGAACCACTTTTTTTTATGCTTGAAAATGACTAGATTTGTTGCAAATCAAAAATATAAAAGCAAATGAAATCACTAAGTATTTTCTTATTAGGTGCCGGCTTGTTTACTCTGGCATTGTGTGGATGTACATCGCAGCCTTCACAGAAAGAGACCGGAATGTCCGATAGCATTGTTAAAGTGCAAGATAATCCTGTCATTGAAACTATTATGGCACGCCGCAGTATTCGGAAGTACAAACCGGAGGCTGTGGAACGGGATAAAATGGAAACTATTCTGAACTGTGGTATTCATGCTCCCAATGGGATGAATAAACAATCATGGGAAGTGCGTGTGGTAGATAATCAGGATTTTATTAATGAGCTGACTGAGATTTTCAAGAAAGAAAATCCAAAGGCTGCTGAACGTGCCGGATTTAAGAATATGTTCAATAATGCTCCTACCGTTGCTTTTATTGCCTATGATCCCCGGTATGATATGTCTCAAATAGATTGTGGGCTTTTAGGGGCGAATATGATTCTTACAGCTCAGTCCATGGGTATAGGAAGTTGTTGTTTAGGTGGTCCTGTCCGCTTTATGAAATCTCCTGCGGCTGCCGGTTATTTGAAGAAGTTGGATTTTTCGGATGGGTATGAATTATTGTACGCTATTGCTTTTGGTTATCCCGATGAGGCTCCGGCAGCTAAGCCCCGTGATACTTCGAAAGTGAAATTTATTGATTGATTTCCCCCCCCCCTCCTTTCCGCTTTCTATATTCGAGTGATATGTTTCTGCTCGAATATAGGAGGCAGCTCGTTTTGTATTCCTTTATCTCTATAAGCTAAAATTGTACTTTTAGAATCTATTTTTGGTGTTCTCTAATAAATTCCCTACATTTACACCCGTTTCATTTGAATTAATCTTAATCTTAATAAATGATTGTAGAACCGGAAGTTGTAGGAGAATTTGCCTCTGGCAGCCATGAAGCCTTTCATAAGATATTCAAGCTGTTTTATCCTAAGGTATATGCTTTTATACGGGGATTTATAAAAGATTTGGATGATTCTGAGGATTTGACTCAAATTGTCTTTATAAAACTATGGAATAAGAGAGCGATTTTTCACAAGGTACATCATTTTGATTCTTATTTGTTCATGCTTACCAAATATACCGTTTTTAATTATATCACAACTAAGAAAGTCTCCCGGTTTACAAGCGAAGATAATGTTCCCGAGATTTCTGATGAATATACTCCTTATGATAAATTGATAGCGAAAGATTTGCAATTATTAATTGATATGGTAGTGAATGAGATGCCTCCTAAAAGGAAAATGATATATAAGTTGAGTCGGATAGAAGGACTTTCTAACGAACAAATAGCAGAGAAACTGGGGATACAGAAAAAAACGGTGGAGAATCATTTGAATATCGCTTTAAATGAACTGAGAGACGCTTTGGCTCTTTCTATTTTAGTTTATTTAATACTGCCGGTTTAGGTGTATCATAAGATAGAACTGTCTTTTTTATATAAAATGTGAAAATGAATAATTATATACATAAGATAATAGACTTTTTCTTTCATCATGAAGTTTCTGATGAGATAACGGAACGTGTTTATAATCGTATGGTTTTTCCTGTGGAAGATAAAGCAAGAGAAGAAGCTGTTTCACAAATTTGGGATAAACTGGACGATGCTTCTTGCTCTGACGAAAAAATAGAGAAGGCTTTTTATAATTTGGAGACCTCTTTAGGATTAAAAAAAGAAGAACAGACTGTCGAATTAGTACATCGGGAACATATAAGAAATACGAAAAGAATAAATTGGGGAAGAGTAGCCGCTATTTGGACTATTCCTTTCATTATGGTGTGTTTTTCGGCTTACTATTATTATTCTGCAAAGGATTATGTGAAGGAGACGTTGTCCGAAGTGACTTATATGCAGCGTTATGCAGCTATGGGTACACGTGAAGAAGTGGTTCTTCCTGATGGGAGTAAGGTTTGGCTTAATGCCGGTACTTTGTTGGTATATCCCTCCAGTTTCATATCTGAATCTCGCAATGTTTATATTGCGGGAGAAGGTTTCTTTGAAGTTTCAAAAGATAAAGAGCATCCTTTTATTGTCACTACCAACCATTTAGAGTTGGAAGTGCTTGGTACGACATTCAATATTTCGGCGTATCCGGACAATAATCAGATAATGGCTACATTGGAAACCGGCAGGTTACAGGTAAAGGTAAATAAACAACCGGAGAAATATTTTCTGGAACCCAATGACCAGTTGATATATACTCCTTCCACAGGGATAGTACAGCAGCATAAAGTGAATGCTGTTTCCCACTCCGATTGGCGTATGGGAGGGTTGTTCTTTGGCAATGTGCCGTTTAATGATGTTCTTCATACTTTGGAACGTGTGTATGGTGTGAAATTCCATGTGCGTACATCTATTTACCAGAATCAAAGTTTGAGAGTTCATTTTAATAGAAATGAATCGTTGGAGCAAGTACTTCAAATCATTAAAATATTGGTTCCCGGTATAGAATATGAAATTGTTGGCAAGAATATCTATTTAAGATAGTGGTTTAGTATTTATTAACACAAAGCCATTGGGTGTAGTATTTATTTGAATTGTCTTTCTCATGTACGTACACCTTATGTCGTTAATAAATCTAATATGAAATGAACAAGAAATTTATTCGAGTGTTGGGGCTTGGTGTTGGCTTATTTCTGGCCGGCAGCCTCTCTGTTAATGCACAGAAAGTTTCCTTCAATGGGGAACGTCTTTCTTTAAAGCAAGCGTTTGAGAAAATTGAATCTGTTTCGAAGTATAAGATTGCTTATAACACTTCACAACTGGATGTCAATAAGCAAGTTGTCTTGAATCAAAAGAATCAGGATGTATTGCAAATTCTGTCGGATTTGCTAAAAGGAACTAATTGTGTCTATCAAGTGAATGACAATTATATTGTTATCACTCTGAAAGATGATGAGAAGGTTAAGAAAATTAAGGGTACTATAAAAGATTCGGCCGGGGAACCTATTATTGGTGCCAATGTAATTTTAAAAGGAGATGCCACTGTAGGAAGTATTACAGATATAGATGGTAACTTTGATTTGTCCGTTCCAAGCAATGCTACTTTGCAAGTTTCTTATATTGGTTATAATACTCAGGATGTTCCGGTCGGAAATAAATCTTTCCTTAATATTACTCTGAAAGAAGATACGGAAACACTGGATGAAGTGGTGGTTGTAGGTTATGGCTCGCAGAAGAAAGTCAATGTGATTGGCTCTATTGCATCAGTGGACAGTAAAGCATTGGAATCTCGTGCAGTGCCTGACGTTTCTAATATGTTGACCGGTCAGATGTCGGGTGTTACCATTACACAGGAAAGCGGTAATCCGGGACAGGATGCCGGTACAATTCGTATCCGTGGTGTCGGTTCGTTTGGAGCAACTCCTAGTCCTTTGGTTCTAGTAGATGGACTTCCCGGTTCTTTGAGTGATTTGACTCCGGCCGATATTGATAATATTTCAGTTCTGAAGGATGCCTCTTCAGCAGCTATTTATGGTTCTCGTGCTGCCAATGGTGTTATTTTGGTAACAACCAAGAAAGGAAAGGAAGGTAAAGCCCGTATTATTTATAATGGTTCCGTGGGTATGAGTCAGGCTACAGAATTGCCGGAATTGGCTCATTCTTATGAATATGCAGAATTTTATAATAAGGCGATTGGAGCAGAAACCTATACGCCTGAGATGATTCAGAAGTATCGTGATGGTTCTGACCCTGATAACTATGCTGACGAAATGTATCTTGATGATCTTTTGGGCGGTCATGCACTGCAAACCAAGCATGAGTTGAGTGTAAGCGGTGGTACGGAAAAGGTACAATATATGGTATCATTGGGATATTTGCGTCAAAATGGTTTGTTGGACAATAACTATTATAACCGTTACAATGCTCGTGTAAACCTTGGTGCGGAATTGGCTAAGAACTTGAAACTACAAGTGCGTCTGAGCGGTATGACTTCCGATCGTCACGAACCTTCTACTCCGGGTTCTTTGGATATTGGCGGATTTAAAGGGATTATTTCTAATGCCGTTCGTTTTCCCGGTTTAACTCCGACTTACTTGCAGAATGGTGAGGTCGGTTTAGGACCTAAATTGCAAGGTACACCGGTGGCATGGGTAGACTGTGCGTCTTCATATCGTGAAGACTATGACAAATTTAAAAATAATATTGAATTGTCATATCAGCCGATAGATGGATTGACTTTGAAAATTTTAGGCGGTTATAATTATACATTAAGTCACGTTCGCCATTATCGTTGTGATATGATTCTTACGGGTGACAAGAGTACCGGTCCTTCTACATTGAGCGATGAAATGAAGCGAACTGTTTATAAGACCTTCCAAGCTGTAGCTGATTATAATAAGTCTTTTGGTAAACATAATCTTGCTGCATTGGTAGGATATACTTGGGAAGACGAAGGTCAGCGTACTTTATCGGGTAGTCGTAATAACTTTCCGTCTGATGACGTACCTTTCTTAGGGGCCGGAGGGGCAGACGGTCAGACAAATGGAGGCGGAGGATATGATTGGGCTATACAGTCTGTCTTCGGTCGTTTGACATATAACTATGATCAGCGCTATTTATTTGAAACAACAATGCGTTATGACGGCTCTTCTCGTTTTCCGACAGATAGCAAATATGGTTTCTTCCCTTCTTTGGCTGCAGGTTGGCGTATCTCTGAAGAACAGTTTTGGAAGGAAAATGAAAATTTGTCTTTCATTAATAATTTAAAACTGAAAGCTTCTTACGGTATATTGGGTAATAATAATATCGGTAACTATCCTTATCAGTCGGTATACTCTTTAGGGCAAGCACAGAACTATGTATTTGGCGGAGTGTACACACAAGGAGCAGCTGTTACTACTTATGTGGATCCGGGTTTGAAGTGGGAGCGTACTCGTACTACCGATGTTGGTATTGAGACTGCATTCTTTAATAATAAGTTGACATTTAATGCTTCTTATTTCTATCGTAAGACTACAGATGTATTGTATAAGCCGGCTGCAAGTTATTCTTCGATTTTCGGATTAAGTGTATCGCAAGTAAATACCGGTGAGTTGGAAAATAAAGGTTGGGAGTTTGAAATAGGTCATCAAAATACAATTGGTAAGTTCCATTATCATATTAATGGTAATTTCTCTATTATTGATAATAAGGTATTGACATTGGGTATGGGAAATGTGACCCAGAACAATGGTATGGTAGGTAACGGTAGCGATTTGTTTATCGGTTATCCGATGCAGATGTTTTATGGGTATAAGACGGACGGAGTATTTCTGACCGATGATGAAGTAGGTGACTGGTATGATCAGACTGCGATAGCCAAAGGTTCTAAAGCCGGAGATATTCGTTATGTTGATATTACAGGTGATGGCAAAGTAACACCGGATGACAAAACGTTCTTAGGCTCTCGTATACCTAAATATACTTTTGGATTGAATTTCGGTGGAGAATATAAAGGATTTGATTTCAGTGTATTGCTTCAGGGAGTTGCTAAGGTGAAAGGTATGTTGTCTGTTTATGCAGGTCATGCATTCTATCAGGAGGGTAATATTCAGAAATGGCAAATGGAGAATTGCTGGAATGTGCAGCAGGATAACCGTTATCCTGAATATCCTCGCTTGGAGATTATGTCAAATGCAGGTAGTAATAATACACTGACTTCTGATTTCTGGGTATTGGATGCTTCTTTTCTGAAAGTACGTAATGTTCAGTTAGGTTATACATTACCCGAACATCTAGTTAAAAAGTTTGGTTCCACCAGTATGCGTTTCTATGTTTCTTTAGACAATCCTTTAACCTTCAAGGGGTATCGTAAAGGCTGGGATCCTGAAAACACAAGTAATAACGGTCAATACTATCCAACTATGTCAACTTATACTTTGGGCTTAACTTTAAAATTCTAATGACTTATGAAAAGATTAAAATATATAGCTTTTACTGTTTTATTAGCTTCATTTTCATTGCAATCATGTGATTTGGAGCGTTATCCATTGACAGATTTGTCGGAAGATAATTTTTGGACTGATGATAAGAATGCCGAATTGGCTTTAACTTCCTTATATAGAGGTAGTATTACAAATGGTTTGGAATATAGTGTTTCGGACTTTTGGTCTTATCATGGTATGTTGTTTATGGAACATCTGACAGACAATGCTTATGACCGTCGTGGAGAAAATAATCCATTCTTTAATATTTCTAGTGGTAAACTGTTGAATAATAACTCTTTTATTAAAAACTATTGGTCATCGGCTTATAAGCGTATCGGTTTGTGTAACCGTTTCTTGGAGGGTATTGCCAATGCTCCCGAATCAGAACAGAAAACCAGAATGGTTGCCGAAGCCCGCTTTTTGCGTGCCACTCAGTATCACTATCTGGCCAGTTATTTTAAGGATGTACCTTTAGTGACCAAAACTCTGACAGGTGAAGAGGCCAATACAGTTGAAAAGGAAACTCAGGCTAATATTTTGTCATGGTGTGTGACAGAGTTTAAAGAGTCGGCAGCTGATCTGCCCCGTTTTAAAGATATTCCGAATAGTGAGACAGGACGCGCTTGCAAACAGGCTGCTTTAGCATTTTTGGGCAGAACTTGTATGCTGATGCAGGATTGGGCAGGTGGAGCAGCCGCTTATAAGGAAATCATCGATTATGGTGATAACTCAATTCATCCTGTGTATCGGGAACTGTTCCATCCTTCAACCGGTGTAGGCAACAAGGAGAATATTTATTATATATCCTATCTTGAAAACTATTTTGGTTGCGGTCTTCCACAGCATATTTTGTCTGCAAAAGACGGTGGATGGAGTCTGTCCAATCCTTCGGCCGGATTATTTGAATCTTATGAGTTTAAAGACGGAACTCCGTTCAGCTATGACGATTCACGTTACAACCCGGATAATTTAGGTGAGAACCGTGATCCGCGTCTTGATTATACCATCTATTATAATGGAGCGACTTTTATGGGTACTGAATATCGCATGAGTCCGGATTATGAAGCATCAAAGAAAGAACGTTTGGATTATTCTTCAGAAGTATCTAAGACTGGTTTTATGTGGCGGAAATATTTTGATGAGAATCCGATCAATGATTTGAATAGCTATAGTGCTGTGACTCCGGTAATCAGATATGCAGAAGTTTTATTGAGCTATTTGGAATGTTTGATTGAAAGCGGGCAGGCCATTGATCAAACAGTATTGAATTTGACCATCAATCAGGTGCGTGGACGTGCTGATGTTAAGATGCCACCTGTTACAGAAACTAATTCAGACAAATTGCGCGAATTACTCCGTAATGAGCGTCGTGTTGAATTGGCTTTTGAAGGTATCAGATATTGGGACTTGTTGCGCTGGAAACTTGCTGAGACAGTGCTTGTTGGTGAGGTATGGGGTGCTCCTTATCCTAAATCTACCACTTATGCCGGTTCTACCAAGTTTGTAGATCCGACAGGACATTGCCGCTGGTATGTAGGAAGACGAGATTTTCGTAATCCTCAGGATTATAAATGGCCGATTCCTTTGTCAGAACAAAATATTAATCCTAACTTGCGTGAGTAATTCTAACAATAGGAAAAAGTGTGTCAAAAATGCTACATTAGGTTTTTGACACACCTTATCTGACTAAAATATTAAAATATCATGAAAAAACAGTATTTGGCTTTATCTCTCTTGACACCGGTGTTGTGTCCTGCTCTGACTGCGGAAGCCAGGACTCCCAAAGAGAATAAAGTGACCAATCGTGAGCAGCCCAATGTGATTGTTATTTTGGCTGATGACTTGGGTTATGGTGATTTGGAATGTTATGGTGCAAAGAATGTGCAGACTCCCAATGTCAATCGTTTGGCGGGGGAAGGGATTCGCTTTACCAATGCTCACACCGTAGCTGCTACCAGTACCCCTTCCCGTTACTCTTTGTTGACCGGTGAATATGCATGGCGTCGTCCTGATACCGATGTGGCAGCAGGAAATGCCGGTATGATTATCCGCCCGGAACAATATACTATGGCAGATATGTTTAAAAATGCGGGATATACTACTTGTGCAATCGGTAAATGGCATTTGGGCCTGGGAGATAAAACGGGACAACAAGACTGGAATGCTCCGCTTCCTGCTGCTTTAGGGGATTTAGGGTTTGATTATCATTATATCATGGCAGCAACAGCCGACCGTGTTCCGTGTGTATTCATAGAAAACGGTAAAGTGGCAAATTATGATCCTTCTGCTCCTATAGAGGTTAGCTATAAACAAAATTTTCCGGGTGAGCCTACCGGTGCTGATCATCCCGAGTTGCTCTATAATCAGAAACCGAGTCACGGACACGATATGTCTATTGTGAATGGTATCAGTCGTATCGGTTTCATGAAAGGCGGTGGTAAAGCTCTTTGGAAAGATGAAAATATTGCCGATTCTATTACTACTCATGCCATTGACTTCATCAAACAGCATAAAGATGAGCCTTTCTTTATGTATTTTGCAACCAATGACGTTCATGTTCCTCGTTTCCCGCACGACCGCTTCCGTGGAAAGAACCCGATGGGTGTACGCGGAGATGCTATTGTACAGTTTGATTGGTCGGTAGGCCAGATTATGGAAACGCTCGACAAACTGGGGTTGGCGGAAAATACATTGATTATCCTGTCCAGTGACAATGGTCCTGTGGTAGATGATGGTTATGATGATAAAGCAGAAGAATTGTTGAACGGGCATAGTCCTGCCGGTCCGTGGAGAGGGAATAAATACAGTGCATTCGAAGGAGGTACCGCCGTTCCTGCTATCGTGCGTTGGCCCAAGAAGATTAAGGAAAATCGTGAGTCGGATGTCTTGATGTCACAAATTGACTGGATGGCGTCTTTGGGGGCATTGGTCAATGCCAGACTTCCAAAAGGTAGTGCTCCTGATAGTTACAATCGCATCGGTAATTTGCTGGGAACAGATGATGAAGACCGTCCTTGGGTAATTGAGCTTGCTTCTAATCACGTGTTGTCTGTTCGTACCAAAGACTGGAAATATATTGAGCCGAATGATGGTCCTGCAATGATACAGTGGGGACCTAAAATTGAAACCGGTAATTTAAGCACTCCCCAGCTTTATGATATGAGGAAAGACATAAATGAACGCGCTAATGTGGCATCACAGCATCCTGAGGTAGTATATGATATGCAGAATATACTTCGCAGAGTACGTAATAAAACCATAAAGATGGAATAATAAAAAAAGAGAGGCGGTTCAACAGTAAGCCGCCTCTCTTTGATATATAGCAATTTCCTTTTATCCTCTATTTGCTCTTTTACGTTCCAGTTCATCCAAAATTACTTTACGCATACGCATACTTTTTGGAGTTACTTCTACATATTCGTCTTCTTTGATATATTCCAGTGCTTCTTCCAATGAGAAGATTACGGGTGGAATGATACGAGCCTTATCGTCCGAACCTGATGCACGCATATTGGTCAGTTTCTTTGATTTGGTCACATTGATGACCAGGTCATTTTCATGAACATGTTCGCCCACTACCTGACCTGCATATACTTCATCCTGCGGATAGATAAAGAATTTACCGCGGTCTTGCAACTTGTCGATAGCGTAAGCAAAAGCCGTACCGCTTTCCATTGCAATCATAGAACCGTTGCTACGGCGTTCGATATCACCTTTGTAGGGTTGATATTCTTTAAAACGGTGTGCCATGATCGCTTCTCCCTGAGAAGCTGTCAATACATTGGTGCGCAAGCCGATAATACCACGTGAAGGCATATCAAATTCAATATTGACACGATCTCCCTGAGATTCCATGGAGGTCATTTCACCTTTACGGCGAGTTACCATATCAATCATTTTGCTGGCAAACTCTTCGGGAACACTGATCGTGAGTTCTTCTATCGGCTCACATTTCACTCCGTCTATTTCTTTGAAAATAACCTGCGGCTGTCCTACCTGAAGCTCGTAACCCTCACGACGCATTGTCTCAATCAAGACAGAGAGGTGTAATACACCACGTCCTGATACTATCCATTTACCGTCTTCCAATTCGCTTTTGCGAACGCGCAATGCCAAGTTTTTATCCAGTTCCTTCATCAAACGGTCGTGGATGTGGCGCGAGGTCACAAATTTACCTTCTTTACCGAAGAAAGGAGAGTCATTGATAGTGAATAACATACTCATGGTAGGTTCGTCGATGGCAATGGGTGGCAAGGGTTCCGGTTTTTCGTAATCGCAGATTGTATCTCCGATTTCAAAACCGTCCACACCGATAATGGCGCAGATATCGCCCGATGATACAGCATCGGTTTTTTTACGTCCCAATCCTTCGAATGTATGTACTTCTTTAATTTTAGACTTCACCATCGAACCATCACGTTTTGCCAAAGTGATGTTCATACCTTCTTTCAATGTTCCGCGATGAACGCGGCCCACAGCGATACGTCCGGTATAGTTAGAATAATCCAACGAGGTGATGAGCATCTGCGGTGTTCCTTCTAATTGTTGGGGAGCCGGGATATGCTCTACAATCTGGTCGAGTAGGTAGAGGATGTCGCCGGTCGGTGTTTTCCAATCCTCGCCCATCCAGTTGTTTTTAGCCGACCCGTATATCACGGGGAAATCGAGCTGTTCTTCTGTCGCGTCCAGATCGCACATGAGGTCGAACACCATTTCGTACACCTCTTCGGGACGGCAGTTCGGTTTATCCACTTTGTTGATGACCACGATGGGTTTCAGACCTATTTCGAGTGCTTTTTGCAACACAAAACGCGTTTGGGGCATCGGGCCTTCGAATGCGTCTACTAATAGGATACAGCCGTCGGCCATATTCAGCACACGTTCCACTTCGCCGCCGAAGTCGGAGTGTCCCGGTGTGTCGATAATATTGATTTTCGTACCTTTATAATTAATGGAAACATTCTTGGATAGAATGGTGATACCGCGTTCGCGCTCCAGTTCGTTGTTATCCAGCATCAATTCACCGGTCTGCTGATTTTCGCGGAACAGGTTGCCCGCCAGCAGCATCTTGTCCACCAACGTAGTCTTTCCATGGTCTACGTGGGCAATAATAGCAATGTTTCTAATGTTCTGCATACTTTTTACCTAAAATAACGGGGCAAAGTTACTACAAATAATTGGAAAAGTGCGGAGTAGGGGCAAAAAAA